>ERZ838399.1657-NODE-1657-length-19588-cov-14.384631_pt1 | contig 19588 bp, 16 predicted proteins | sample MGYA00519683_ERZ838399 | MGnify/ENA primary metagenome ERZ838399 (study PRJEB31850, sample SAMEA3708833) | human gut metagenome | biome: human gut; feature: human-associated habitat; material: faeces | place: China | collected 2014 ...
CCAGCAGGCGGCTGATGATGGCGGTGCCAAAGCTGGGGTGGTCCACATAGGCGTCACCGCCCACCACCACAAAGTCCAGCTGCTCCCAGCCCCGGGCTTCCATGTCCGCCCGGCTGATGGGAAGAAATTCGGTGTAGATCTGGGGAGTAGAATGTTCCATAGTGCTCCTTTATTATTCCTCCGGTTGGTTCATCTGCATTTCCAGCCACTGCTGGCGGCTGATGAGCACGGCGCGGGGCTTTGCGCCCTCGTAAGGGCCGATGATGCTCTTTTGTTCCATCTCGTCCATGATGCGGGCGGCGCGGGCGTAGCCCAGCTTGCAGCGGCGCTGCAACAGGCTGGTGGAGGCCTGCCCGGCGTCGATGACCACGTCCACGGCCTGCTTGAACATGGGGTCGGAGCCTGCGTCCTCCTCGGCGTCGGCACCGCCGCCGCCCTTTTTGCCGTCCTGAATGGCGTGCTTTTCCATGGCCTCGATCATGGCCTCGTCGTACTGCACGGTGGCGCTGGACTTGATAAAGTCCAGCACACGGCTGATCTCCTCATCCCGCACAAAAGTGCCCTGAATACGGGTGGGCTTGGGTGCGCCCACGGGCATAAAGAGCATATCGCCCTGACCCAGCAGCTTTTCTGCACCGGCACCGTCCAGAATGGTGCGGCTGTCCACCTGACTGGACACCGCAAAGGCGATGCGGCTGGGGATGTTGGCCTTGATCAGGCCGGTGATCACGTCCACGCTGGGGCGCTGGGTGGCAACGATCAGGTGCATACCGGCGGCACGGGCTTTCTGGGCGATGCGGCAGATGGAATCCTCCACATCCTTGCCCACCACCATCATCAGGTCGGCCAGCTCGTCGATGATAATGGCGATGTAGGGCATCTTTTCCAGCTCCGGCTGCTCGGCAGCCAGCTTGTTGAAGGACTTGATATCGCGCACATTGTTCTCCGCAAACAGGCGGTAGCGGCGCTCCATCTCCTGCACCGCGCTGCCCAGTGCACCAGCGGCCTTGCGGGGCTCGGTGACAACGGGCATCAGCAGGTGGGGGATGCCGTTATACTCGGCCAGCTCCACCACCTTGGGGTCGATGAGCAGCAACTTCACGTCCTCCGGGCTGGAGCGGAACAGCAGGCTCATAATGATGCTGTTCACGCACACGGATTTACCGCTGCCGGTGCTGCCTGCGATGAGCAGGTGGGGCATCTTGCACAGGTCGGTCACCTGCGCTACACCGGCAATGTCCTTGCCAAGGGCGATGCCCAGCGGCGAGGTCATGCGCAGAAAACTCTGGCTCTCAAAGATGCTGCGGATGGAAACGGCGGTCTTTTTGTGGTTGGGCACCTCGATGCCCACGGCGGGCTTGCCGGGGATGGGAGCTTCCATACGCACGTCTGCCACCGCGAGGTTCAGGGCGATATCGTCCGCCAGCGAGGTGATGCGGCTGATCTTTACGCCTGCCATGGGCTGCAGCTCGTACCGGGTAACAGAGGGTCCGCGGGAGATATCCAGCACCCGGGTGCGCACGCCGAAGCTTTCCAGCGTGTCCACCAGCTTCTGAGCGTTGGCCTTCAGCTCCTCCTGCGCGCCGGGGTCGCTCTCCTCCTGCGTTTTTTCAAACAGCTCGATGGGCGGGTACTGGTACTCGTAGCGGTCCACCGGCTCGGTCTCCTCGGCGGGGGCGGTGGCGGCTGCCTGCTCCGAGACAGCGGGCTTCTCCATGGCCGCTGCCACCAGCGAGTTGATGTCCTTTTCCTCCACCGGCTCGGCGGTGATGCTGATCCAGCCGTCCTCGTCCGGCGCAGAGCGGAACGCCACGGCGTTCTCGGCGCTCACCCGGGGCACAGCGGGCTGGATAGGCGCAGCCTCCGGCTGCGTGGGCATCTGCGGCTGCACCACCGGCGCTGTCGGCTGGACGATGGGAGCATCAAAAGCGGGGGCAGGGGAAGGCTCTTCCGGTTGGGGGGCGTCCGTGGCAAAGAAATCTGCCGCAGCGGTGACCACCGGGTCTGCCACGATGGGCTGCGGTGCGGGCTTGGGCGCAGGGCGCAGCGGGTCCTGCCCGAAGGTGCCGCCCGGCCCGACGATCAGCGGCTCAATGGGCTCGCTGCCGCCCTCGGAGAGGGCGGTGTGGTCGGGGCCAAGGTCTACGTCAAAGGCCGCGCGGGGATGGGCAACGCTGACCCGCACCGGGGTGATGGGCGGCGCGGCAGGCTCCGGCTGGGCAAGGGCGGCGGGTGCAGCCTCAGTTTCGGCAGCGTCTGCCTCCATCTCCTGCGTTACCTTGTGTCCCCAGCGCAGCACGCCGGACATCCAGTCCGGCACCCCTAGATGCAGCCCGGCAGGCTCGTCCTCCTCGTCCAGCGGTTCGTCCTCGGTTTCGTCGTATTCCTCGTCGATCTCTCGCTCTGCCTGCCGGATGGCGGTGCGCTCGGCGCGGCGGGCAGCGCGCTGCTCTGCAAAGGCAGCGCCGCGGGCGTGGATACCGCCGGTGACGGCACACAGCCAAACCCAGACCTCGGCGGGGGTGACATCAAAAATGTACAGACTGCCGCACAGCAAAAGCACGATCATGATGAGGTTTGCCGCCGGGCGACCGCACAGCAAAAGCAGCACGCCGCCCAGCACAAAGCCTATTGCGCCGCCGGAGAGCCATGCATTGACGCCATTGGCGTAGCAGGCGGAAAGCATTTGCAGCGCCGACAGCCCCTGCGGCTGGATATCGGAAAACACGATGACTGTGCCGCAGACAAAGACAAGCCCCAGCACCAGCTTGAGGATGCGGGACAGCAGCTCCTCGCCCCGGGTGTACAAAACAGCCAGACAGCACACGGCTGCACCCAGCACAAAGCTGCCGCAGCCGAACAGCCCGAACAGCACATCATGGAGCACCCGCCATACGGAATCGCCCTGCACAAAGGCCAGCACCATCAGCAGCAGGCCGCCGAACAGGGTGCCAAGCCCTGCCGGAAGCCGCTGCTCTGCCTTTTTACGGCGGGCAGCAGTACGCCGTTTCGTTGATTTTCGTTTTTTCGTTGCCATTCTACTCTGTTCCCCAACTTCCCATAGACACAATAATTGATTCTACTATTGTACCACGCAAGGGCAAAAATGGCAAACCATAATGTTGTTTTTGCTGAGGAAAATGGAACGAACCCAGCCCCTCTCGTGAAAAGGCAGTTCCGAAACGCCCGCAGGCGTTTCGGAACTGCAAATAAAAAATAATTCCGCTGCTTCTGCGCAAAGCGAACGCGGAGCGCAGTTCAAATCGTCCGGCGGGGGAGACGCAAGGCCTTACCCCCGTTCGATCTCCTTATACAGCCACGCCAGCGCATCCGAAAGACCACCCAGCTCGTCGATGAGCTTTTCCTTTACGGCACGGCGTCCGTCCAGCACCGTGCCCATGTCCATGACCAGTTCCCCGGTGTGGAGCATCAGCTGGGTGTAGCGCTTTTCCGGCATGCCGCTGTGGGCGGCCACAAAGCCGGTGATGCGCTGCTGCATCTGCTCAAAGCAGTGCATGGTCTGCGGCACGCCTAAGATCAGCCCAGAGTGCCGCACCGGATGCACCGTCATGGTGGCGGTGGGGACGATGAAGCTGTGCCGCGCGCTGACCGCCAGCGGGATGCCGATGGAGTGCCCGCCGCCCAGCACCAGCGTGGCGCTGGGCTTGGAGATGCTGGCGATCAGCTCTGCCAGCGCAAGGCCGGCCTCCACATCGCCGCCCACCGTGTTCAGCAGCACCAGCAGCCCCTCGATGCGGGGGTCCTCCTGCACCGCCACCAGCTGCGGGATGACGTGCTCGTACTTGGTGGTCTTTTGCCCCTGCGGCGCTTCAGTGTGCCCTTCGATCTGGCCGATGACGGTCAGGCAGTGGATGACATGACCGCCCCGGCTCAGGGTGACCGTGCCCAGATCCTCGATATCCTCTTTTTCCATCCGGTGCTGCTCTGCGGGGGTGTCTTTTGCCGTATCCATGCGCGTTCTCCTTCCGTAGCAGGGTCTTTGTGGGGTCAGTATCCCCCGGCTGCCGGGGAAGTATGCAGGAGCGCGAATACAAAAAACTTTGTGAATTTTTTGCTTTTTTACAAATAGGTATTTGACATTCGCCTTTCATGCTGTATACTTTAAATAATATAACAGGATAAAACGGAACATCTCTCTGCGCGCAAAGAAGCCCCTTGCATGGCGGCAGAAGCTGCAGCGCGTTGGGCAGAAAGGAGAATTTTGCTATGAACACCCCCCAGAAAGCATCGATCCCTGTGATCAAGCGTCTCCCCAAATATTACCGGTATCTGCGCTCCCTGCAGGCCGATGGCATTACCAGCATCTCCTCCCGGGAACTGGCCTCTCAGATGGGCACCACCGCCTCGCAGGTGCGGCAGGACTTTAACTGCATCGGTGACGTGAACGGACGGCAGGGCATCGGCTACTCGGTGGAGAACCTGCTTTCCATTCTGGAAAGCCTGCTGTTCGGCAACGGCGACCGTCTGCCCACCATTCTGATCGGCTGCGGCCGCTTGGGCAAGGCGGTGAGCCGCTTTATCACCACCGACACCAACGGCTACAAGCTGATCGCGGCCTTTGACGTGGCCGAGAACGAGGTGGGCAAGGAGATCAGCGGCATCCGCATCCGGCACATTGACGAGCTGGAGGCCTTCTGCGAGGAAAACAAGCCCAAGGTGGCGGTGCTCTGCGTCCCCCGTGATGGTGCACAGCAGGTCAGCGGACGGCTGGTGGATCTGGGCATCGAGGGCTTCTGGAACTTCTCCCACTATGACCTGTCGGTGTCGTACCCCAATGTGGTGGTGGAAAACGTCCATCTGGGCGACAGCCTGATGAGCTTGGGCTACCGTCTGCGCAATCAGGAGTGACGGCATGGCAAAATTGTATTTCCGCTACGGTGCCATGAACAGCGGCAAGAGCACGGCGCTGATGCAGGTGGCACACAACTACGAAGAGCAGGGCATGAAGGTGCTCATTTTGAAGCCGCAGGTGGATACTAAGGGCGGCGGGGAACTGGTGAGCCGTCTGGGCGTGCGCCGCAAGGCAGACCTGCTGATCCCGCCGGAGCTGGACGTGTTCGAAGCTGTGCAGGCGGCAAACGCTGCTTCCGGGCCGCTGGCCTGTGTGCTGTGCGACGAGAGCCAGTTCTTTACCCCGGAGCAGGCCGAGCAGCTGTTCATGATCACGGTAGATCTGAACATCCCGGTGATCTGCTACGGTCTGCGGGCAGATTTTTCCCTCAAGGGCTTCCCGGGTTCTACCCGTCTGCTGGAGCTGGCGCACACCATCGAGGAGATGAAGACCATCTGCACCTGCGGGCGCAAGGCCATCTGCAACTGCCGCAAGGTGAACGGACGGTTCGTCTTTGAGGGCGAGCAGGTAGCCATCGACCTTGAAAACGATGTGCAGTATGTCAGCATGTGCCCCCAGTGCTACTTCAAGGCGCGGCGGGCGTTCTACGCTGCAAAGAAAAACTGAGAGCGTTCTATATATGGATATAAGCCGCTGTACCGCGCCGGGTGCAGCGGCTTTTTTGCGTGGATTAAACCCTCTCAGTCACGGCTTACGCCGTGCCAGATTCTCCCTTTTGTCACCTACGGTGACATCTTCCCCCGGAGCGGGGGAAGTCGGCCCTCAAGGGGACGCCTTTACGCTATGCCGGAAACTTTGCCGCCACCGCCAAAAAGCCGTCCCCTTGGGGAAGGTGGCTGCGAACGCAGTGAGCAGATGGAAGGGGTACCCCCACCATAGTCTCCAACAGGCTGCATACAGACTGATATATCAATTTGTTACATTTTGTGAGAGAAACTGATATATCAACCGGACGGAATTCGCACGTTTTTTGCGCTATTGATATATCAGTTCGGACCGGGCAGTTACTTGCCGGAGGGGAGAGGGCGTGGGAGAAGAAGGAAGCAGAGGAGAACGGCAGCGCACAAAAAATTACAGGCGAAACGGTAAATGTAACAGGAATTATTGAGATTTTTGCTGTTCTGCCCTTGTTGCATCCCAGATTTTTATGCAAGTCATTGAAGTATACAAGTTGCACAGTTTTTCAGCGCAAGTTTATTCATTTCGGCAAGGACGTCGAATTGCACGCGAAAACAAGGGCAATATTTGTACGTTTTTATCCCGTATCACTGTAATTTGCATCTTTCTTTTTTCGGTGGCTTTTGTTATCATAATTGTATACAAGGGGGCATGTGCAGACCCCCTGCATGAAGATGTTTTCTATTAGGAGGAGAACAAAAATGAGCAAGGCAATTTCTCGTCGTAACTTCCTGATGGCTACCGGCGCTGTCGGTGCTGCAGGTCTGCTGGCTGCCTGCGGCAGCAAGCCCGCTGCTTCTTCCACCGCTTCTTCCGCTGCTTCTCAGGCCCCCGCTGCTTCCGCAGACGAGAGCCTGGCCCTGTCTGACGGCCCTGTCAGCCTGAGCATCAGCTGGTGGGGCGGCGACAGCCGTCACGCTGCTTACCAGAGCGCTCTGGAGGCTTTCCAGGCTGAGCACTCCAACATCACCGTGGAGCCCACCTTCGCCGCATGGTCCGGCTGGGAAGAGAAGATGGCTGCTGCCTTCATCGCAGGCAACGCTCAGGATGTCTGCCAGGTGAACTGGAACTGGCTGTACAACTACTCTGCCGACGGCAGCAAGTTCGTGGATCTGAACACCACCTCCAAGTTCATCGACCTGACCCAGTGGGATTCCGCTGCTATGGACGCTTGCTATGTGGCCAACAGCCAGCAGTGCGTGCCCGTCTCCATGACCGGCCGTATCTTCTACTGGAACATGACCACCTTTAATAAGGCTGGCATCACCGAGGTTCCCAAGTCTCTGGACGATCTGATGGCTGCCGGTAAGGCTTTCCAGGAGAAGCTGGGCGACGATTACTACCCCATGCACCTGGGCGCATACGACCGTATGATCCTGATGGTGTTCTACCTCGAGTCCAAGTACGGCAAGGACTGGGCAGATCCCACCACCTCTACCCTGAACTACACCGCTGACGAGATCGCCGAGGGCATCGACTTCATCAAGAGCCTGGTCGACGGCCACGTCATCATGCCGCTGCCCACCTACTACGGTGCAAACGGCGACGGTGCTACCCACCAGTCCAACGAGTGGATCACCGGCAAGATCGCCGGCATCTTCGAGTGGGATTCCGCTGCTTCCAAGTACCAGGACGCTCTGGACGAGGAGAACAAGCCCGGCTTCACCGTTGGTGAGGAGATCAAGTTCGGCGATTACAACGGCGGCTTCTCCAAGGTCTCCATGGGCATGGCCATCACCAAGACCTGCAAGAACCCCGCTGAAGCTGCTACCCTGATCGAGTACCTGTGGAACGGTGACGGCGCTGCCATCATGGGTTCCGAGTGCGGTGTCCCCGCTTCCAAGGCTGGTCTGGCTACCGCTCAGGCTGCCGGTAAGATCAACGAGCTGGTCGCCGAGGCAAACGGCAAGGTCATGAGCTTTGTTTCCTGCCAGCTGGATCCCCTGTTCGAGTCTTCCGATCTGAAGGCTACCGGCACCGGCATCTATCAGGAAGTGTTCGATACCGTTGACTACGACAACAAGAGCGGCGCAGATGTTGTTGACACCCTGCTGGACGGCATGTCTGCTGTTGGCTACACTGTCTGATCTTCTTTGCTGACCTGAGTTAAGCTACATATCAGGGGCATCGTCCACCCGTAGGCCCGATGCCCCTTTTTTCTCAGGTACAGGTTACAATTCTCTGACAAATCTGTTGCCAAAGTGTGACATAAGGTTTGTTGCACTGATTTTCACCAAAGGAGGATCCCCGGATGAAAGAAAGCAAAGCGCCCTCTCTCGGGCGTACCCCCGCACAGAAGTTCCTGGATAAGTGGCAGGGTCTGATCTACCTGATCCCCTGGATCATCGGCTTTATCGTGTTCAAGGCCATCCCCTTCGGTCAGTCGCTGTATTACAGCTTCACCGACATGAACTTCTTCAACGGCATCCACCAGTACGGCGTGATGAACTACGTCACCGCCTTCTCTGATGCCAAGGTCACCAAGGCTCTGGTCACCACCTTCAAGTACGCGTTCGTCACCGTGCCCCTGAAGCTGATCTTTGCCCTGTTCATCGCATACATCCTGAACTTCAAGATCGCCTGCGTGAACCTGTTCCGTACCGTTTACTACATCCCGTCCATTCTGGGCGGCTCCGTTGCCATCGCCGTGCTGTGGAAGGCCGTTTTCCGTGATGATGGTCTGGTCAACACCATCATCCGCGCCATCACCTTCGGCCACGCACAGGGCCCCTCCTGGCTGAGCGACCCCAACTATGCGCTGTGGATCATCTGCTTCCTGCGCATCTGGCAGTTCGGCTCCGCCATGGTGCTGTTCCTGGCCGCCCTGAAGGGCGTGCCTGCAGACCTGTACGAGGCTGCCACCATTGATGGTGCCGGTAAGTGGAAGCAGTTCTTCTCCATCACTGTTCCCATGATCACCCCCATCATCTTCTACAACCTGGTCACTCAGATCTGCCAGGCTTTCCAGGAGTTCAATGGCCCGTTCATCATCACCAACGGCGGTCCCCGCGGTTCCACCACCCTCATCTCCATTCTGGTCTACAACTACGCATTCAAGTCCAACCAGATGGGCATGGCTTCCGCACTGGCATGGATCATGTTCGTCATCGTCTGCATCCTGACGATCATCGCCTTCACCAGCCAGAAGAAGTGGGTCTACTACTCGGATGAAAGGTAAGGTGTGACAGTATGGGAATGAAAGCTTCTAACGCCATCGCGACGTTTTTCAAGTACTTCGTCCTGATCCTGGTGGGCCTCATCATGATCTATCCCCTGCTGTGGATGATCAGCGCCACCTTTAAGGACAACAGCGAGATCTTTGCAGGCATCGGCCTGTGGATCAAGAACCCCACTCTGGAGGGCTACAAGAACGCGCTGAACAACTTCGGCGGTTCCATCAACATCCTGCAGGCCATGCTGAACACTTACAGCTACGTCCTGCCCAAGGTCATCTGCACCGTGGTCTCCTCCTGCATTGCAGCTTACGGCTTTGGCCGCTTCGACTTCCCGGGCCGGAAGATCCTGTTCAGCATCATGCTGGCCACCCTGTTCCTGCCTCAGGTCGTCCTGAACGTGCCTCAGTTCCTGCTGTACACCAAGTTCGGCTGGGTCAACAGCCCGTTCTATCTGGCCATCTGGGTCCACTGCGCATTCGCAACTGAGACCTACTTCGTCTACCAGCTGGTGCAGTTCATGCGCAACGTCCCCCGCGACCTGGACGAGGCTGCCGCCATCGACGGCTGCTCCTCCTTCCAGACCCTGTACAAGGTCATCGTCCCGATGCTGATGCCCGCTCTGGTGTCCTGCGCACTGTTCCAGTTCATGTGGAGCTGCAACGACTTCATGGGTCCCCTGCTTTACGTCCAGACCCCTGCAAAGTACCCCATGTCCCTGTTCGTCAAGCTGTCCATGGACGGTGATACCGGCTTTGCCTGGAACCGTATCCTGGCCCTGTCCCTGATCTCCATCCTGCCGCAGCTGATCGTTTTCTTCTGTGCACAGGATCAGTTCGTCGAAGGTATCTCCGCCGGTGCTGTCAAGGGCTAAGCACCCCCTCTGCGGACAGAACCATTGACTTTCGATGAATAAGCAACGCCCCCTGTGCGCAGCACAGGGGGCGTTGCTCTTATCCGCGGTGGCTCTTGCGGTATTGCAGCGGCCCCGTTCCCATCGTCTCGCGGAACACGCGGCGGAAATGGGCGGCAGAGGCAAAGCCGGTCTGCTCGGCCACCGCGCTGATGTTCAGGTCGGTGCTCTCCAGCAGGCGCTGGGCAGCCTCGATGCGGCGGCCATTGATGTAATCCACAATGGACTGGCCCGTGACCCGCCGGAACAGCCGGCTCAGGTAATAGGGCGACAGATAGAACCGTGCAGCCACATCTGTCAGGGAGAACTTCTGCTGGTAGTTGGCCGCAAGGTAAGCGCAGATCTGCTCCACCGTCTCGTTGCGGGGGCGGATGTCCTGCCTTTCACTGCGGCACTCCTGCTCCACATAGTGCAGGATGAGAGCCAGATAGATCATGCCGGGGCTCTCCGGCTCGTTTTCGGCGCTCTGCATCATGCCCAGCAGAGTGCGCAGGCGGCCCGACCACTGCACCGGGCCGTACAGGGCCGTTTGTGCTCCCTGCTCAAACAGCGGCATGAAATCTCGCTGCATCAGGTTCTTGAGCACCGGGAGAACGCCCGCCGGGAACCGGCAGCCGATGAGCTCAGGGGCAATGTGGCCCGCCTGCTGCAGCAGGCCCCCGCCGGGGCCCAGCAGCAACACACAGCCCGGGTTCACCAGCAGGCTCTCACCGCCCCGCACCAGCGTAAAGCTGCCGCCGGACACCAGAATGATCCGGCAGATCTCCTCCTCCTCAGCCAGCTCATACTGGCCGGTCTGGAACCGCAGCGCCCTTGCCGTTACCCGGCCGCTCCATTTTTCCCGTTCTGCTTTCATCCGCACACCCCATTCAACAGTTTCTTTTCCTCAGTGTACCATGCCCGCCACCTATGGGCAACCCATAATTCTTTCAACATCCAAGGAGGCATCCTGTTTATGAAGCTTTCCCTGATTCGTTCCATGACCCGCAGTGCCGTGTTCGAGCTGGAAAACGGTCTGTGCTACCGTCCTGCACATCCCTTCACCGTTCAGCTGAACGGTAAGACGGTGTACGAGGCGTGCAACACCAACGTGTTCTCCCTGTTCAGCCTGCTGCCCGGCACCCCCTACACGGTTGCCGTGCAGGCTGAGGGTGAGACCCTGACCCTCGATTTCACCACCGAGGCCGAGACCTTCTTTGTGGACGCATCCCGCTACGGCCTGGTGGCCGACGGCACCACCGACAACACCGGCAAACTGCAGGCCGCCCTTTCCACCTGCCCCAAGGGCGGCACGGTCTATCTGCCCGCCGGGCGCTACCGCACCTCCAGCCTGTTTATGAAGAGCTGCACCACCCTCTACCTGGAAAAAGGCGCTGTGCTGCTGGGCGACAACGACCGCACCCACTACCCCATCCTGCCCGGTGTCATTCCCAGTGAGAATGAGGTGGATGAATACTACCTGACCGGCTGGGAGGGCAACCCGCTGGACAGCTTTGCCGGCCTACTGAACATCACGCAGGTGCACGATGTGGTGGTGACCGGCGAAGGCACGCTGGACTGCGATGCCCAGAACGGCGACTGGTGGATCAACCAGAAGGTCAAGCGGATCGCATGGCGGCCCCGCGCGGTGGCTGCGGTGGACAGCGAGAATGTCTGCCTCCACGGCATCACAGTGCAGAACAGCTACTCCTGGACCATCCATCCCATCTTCGTCAAGCATCTGGACCTGCTGAACTTCAACATCAACAACCCCTACAATGCCCCCAACACCGACGGCATCGACCCCGAGAGCTGCGAGTATATCCGCATCATCGGCGCGAACATCCACGTGGGCGACGACTGCATTGCCATGAAGGCCAGCAAGGTATTCCTGGGCATGAAGCTGAAAAAGAGCTGCGAGCACACTGTGATCCGGAACTGCCTGCTGGACAAGGGCCATGGCGGCATCGTCATCGGCAGCGAGATGAGCGGCGGCGTGAAGGATATGGTGGTGACCCAGTGCCTGATGGACCACACCGACCGCGGCCTGCGGGTCAAGACCCGGCGCGGCCGCGGCAACACCGCCGTCATCGACGGGCTGGTGTTCCGCAACGTGGAGATGCGCGGTGTCAAGGCTCCCTTTGTCATCAACATGTTCTATTTCTGTGACCCGGACGGCCACAGCCCCTATGTCCAGTGCCGTGATGCCATGCCGGTGGATGAGTACACCCCCAAGCTGGGCAGCCTGACCATGGAGGATATCGTGGCTACCGACGCACAGTTCGCGGGCTGCTACTTCGACGGCCTGCCTGAGCAGCCCATCGAGCGCATCTCCATGAAGAATGTCACCATCACCTTTGACCCCAACGCCGAAGCCGGTCAGGCCGCCATGGCGGACAACCGCCCCAACGTGAAAAAGCTGGCCATCTACGCGGAGAACGTCAAGGAGATCGACCTGCACAACGTCAAGATCACCGGCTACGAGGGCGAACGCCTGCGCTTTGCCAATGTCGGCCATTTCGAGGAGGACTGACCCATGACCCATGAAGAAATTCTCACCCTGCTGGGCGACTATGTGGACTACCTGATCGCCAATTCCAGCGCCGAGGCCCCCATGTGGAACATTGAAAAGGTGCGCAGCGGCAAGCCCAACAAGTGGAACTACATCGACGGCTGCATGATCACCGCCTGCCTGAGCCTGTACAAGACCACCGGCGACGAGAAGTATCTGGAGTTTTCCAAGGAGTTCATCGACTACTTTGTGCAGCCGGACGGCTCCATCAAGACCTACGACCCCAAGGAGTACAATCTGGACAACGTGAATCAGGGCAAGAACCTGTTCATTCTGTATGATATCTACGGGGACGAGAAGTACCGCAAGGCCATCGACACCATCCGCAGCCAGCTGCTCACCCAGCCCCGCACCAAGGAGGGCAACTTCTGGCACAAGGACATCTATCCCTGGCAGGTGTGGCTGGACGGCACCTATATGGCCCAGCCCTTCTACATGGAGTATGAGACCCGCTACAACAAGATGCAGGGCTGCATCGACAGCTACAAGCAGTTCATGAACATCAAAAAGCACATGCGGGACGAAAAGACCGGCCTGTACTACCACGGCTATGATGAGAGCCGCCAGATGTACTGGGCAGACCCCGAGACCGGTTGCAGCCCCAACTTCTGGCTGCGCGCCATGGGCTGGTTCCTTGTGGCAATGGTGGATGTGCTGGAGCGCATGGACGAGCAGCTGTACAACGAGTATCGCGGCATCATGGCCATGCTCAAACAGGCTGTGGAGGATATGCACAAGTTCCAGGACGAGCAGAGCGGGATGTTCTGGCAGGTCATCGACCACCCGGAGGCCGAGGGCAACTATCTGGAAACCAGCGGCACCGCCCTGTTTGCCTATGCCGTGCTCAAGGGCGTGCGTCTGGGCTATCTGCCCAAACGCATGGCTGCATGGGCGGAGAAGGCTTTCTACGGCACCTGTGACCGGTATCTGTCCAAGAACCCGGACGGCAGCTTGCAGCTGGACGGCATCTGCCTTGTGGCGGGTCTGGGCGGCAAGGATCACCGTGACGGTTCTCTGGCCTACTACTTCAGCGAGCCGGTGGTCTGCAACGATGCCAAGGGCGTAGGCCCGCTGGTGCTGGCCTATACCGAAATGATCGCGCGCAAGTAACCAAAAACGGGATACAGCAGGGCTGAGCAGCTGCAAAAAAGCGGTTGCTCAGCCTTTTTGCGTGTCTTTTTTGCCCCCTTGCATAAACTGCCCACCGCTGTCCCACACTAAGCCCAGAAAAGTTCCCGTACACAAAACGAACAGATGGGAGTAACAAGCATGGAGCAGATCAAAAAATTTCTGCACGGCAAGGGCTTTGCTCTGCTGCTGACCGCAAGCCTGCTGGCTGCGGCTGCGGCAGGGGTGTGGGCGGTGCGCGCCCTGCGGGCAGAACTGCAAAAAAGTCTGGATGGACTAAACGCCCCCGGCACCACCCAACAGACCACCCCGGAAACAGAACCGGACTGGGACGCACAGGAGGATACCACATGGCAGCAGCCCGTGACCGACGTTGCAAACAGCAAGGCAGATGTGCCGCAGCAGACGCCCTCTGGGGCATCCTCTGGTGCGCAGTCTGGCTCTGGTTCGCTGCGCGAACCCTCGGCACTGCAAGGCGCATCCTCGCCTGCCAGCAGTTCGGCGCAGCCTGCCGCCGCGCCCTCTATGCCGGGGCGCGTGCTCAACGCCTTCAGCGGCGATGAGCTGGTGTATAACAAGACCCTTGGAGACTGGCGCACCCACAACGGCGTGGACTATGCCTGCACGCAAGGGGCAGCGGTAGCAGCACCCGTGGCGGGCAAGGTGGTGTCTGCCGGGGCAGAGGGCAACTGGGGCACCGTGGTGGTGCTGGAAGATGCCGCTGGCCGCCTTTGGCGGCTGTGCGGTGTGGCTGACCCTGCCGTAAAGGCCGGGGATACCGTGACCGCCGGGCAGAAGCTGGGCACGGTGGGCACTGTCGGCTGCGAGTGCGCCGAGGAGAGCCACATCCATGTGGAGGTAAAGCAGGGCGAAAGCTACCTCGACCCGGCAAAGCTGCCGGAGTAAGCAAACCATAAAAGGGGCTGCAACAGCGGCTCCTTTTTTGCTGTGTCAGACGGTACGGCGCGTTTGCAGCAGCCAGAGAACCAGCGCCGAAAGCACCCCGGCTGCCAGCAGTACATCTGCGGGGTGTGCGGCCCAGTGCTGGAAGGCAATGCCATAGGCTGCCTGCCCGATGGGCTGGGTCAGGCAGGCCAGCACGGTGCAGCAGGCGGTAGTTTTGCCCAGCTGTGCCTGCGGCACCAGCACTTGCAGCTGCGCAAAGAACCATACATTGAACAGCGCTGCCACGGCCATAAACACGGCCCCCAGCACCAGAATGCTGCCGAACTGCAGCACTGACACCCGGAGGGCAAGACCCAGCGCGGCGCACACGCCGCTGAGCGCCAGCAAAAGAGGTGTGCCGCTGCGGATGGGATGACGGACAAAGACGGTTCCGGCCAGCACGCCGCCTAAAATGCCGCCTGCGCTCAGCACCGCCTGCACAAGGCCGAGGGAGGCATCGCTTTTCTGCAGGGTTTGTACCACCAGCACCGGAACACCTACGGTGAGGGCGGGGACTTCCAGCAGGTTTACAGCCGCCATGGCGGCAGCTAACCGCAGCACCGCAGCCTGCCCGGTGAGGAACTGCGCACTTTCCCGCAGGTCGGTACACAGAGAACGGACGGAGAGCTTTGTGTCATATGGGACATCCTGTGGGATGCGCAGACAGAGCTCCATCCCGGCAGAAAGTGCAAAGCAGCAGCCGCAGAGCACCAGCAGACCCCGGATGCCGAGGTGCTCCAGCAGAACAGCACCCAGCAGGGGACCGAGAAGCTCGTCCACGGTATCCACCAGTTGGATGACTGCGTTGCCGCGCAGCAGCTGGGTGCCGTTCAGCAGCAGAGGCAGGCAGGCGCGTACCACGGGCTGGTAAAGCCCCTGAATGGCGTACAGACTGCCCAGCACTGTCAGAACCAGCGGAAGCAGGGGCAGATGCGGCAGTCCGGCAGCGGCTGCAGCCGCAATACCGGCGGTCACCAGATCCAGCAGTGCCATCAGGCGGGCTTTACGGCAGCGGTCTGCCAGCGCGCCGCCGGTCAGCATTCCGGCCAGAGCAGGCAGCATAGCCAGCGCGGTGATGCCGCCGTACAGCGCAGCGGAACCAGTCTGCCGCAGCAGATACAGCGGCAGCGCAAACCGCAGGGCGGCATTGCCGAACAGGGAGATGATCTGTCCGAGGACGATAAAGATAAAAGTGTTCATGGAAACCTCCTGCTTTTTTATTTACAGACTGTTGGTCTGTATTTACATACAAAAAAAGGCGGAGCGTTCCGCCCGGGAAATTCAGTCTTTGACCGGTGTGCACAGCTGCACCAGCTGTTCGGCCTGTGCATCCGTCAAAAGATCCAGCCCAAGTGCATGGGTCATTTGCTGAAACACGACGTTCCGCGCCCGCTGCTCGGTCGGTGTGGTGGGGCGCGTCTGGGGAGAAAGCCAGATGTCTGCCAGCACGAACAGCGCTTCGGCCAGCGCATTGGCATCGGCGGTGTGGATGGAGCCGTCCGCCATGCCCTGCCGGATCATGGGTGCAATGCACTCCGGGGCTAAATGCGCTTCAATGTTGGTCAGCTCCATGGCAAGGAACTGCGGGTTGCTGCACAGGTGCGGCAAAGTCTGCGCGATCTGCTGCTGCCGCTGCCCGGCAAAGGAAACTGCAAACACCGCCTGCAGCTTCTGCAGCCCGGTCAGGGCCGGGTCGTCCCGGATATGGCGCAGCGGCTCCCACATCTGGTCGCCCAAACGGTCACCGACGCGCTGCGCGATCTCCTCCTTGGAGCGGAAGTGATGGTACACCGCCCCTTTGGAAAGCTTTGTGGCATCAATGATGTCCTGCAGGGTGGTATTCTGGTAGCCCTTCTGGAGGAAGAGCAGGGCGGCGGCGTCCAGGATCTTTTCAACGGTCTGTTCCGGGTATTTGTTGCGCGGCATGGCGGATGCTCCTTTTTTACAAACTAACGGTCTGTAAAAAGAATACAGCAGTCCGGCGGCTTTGTCAAGAGGGGGAGAACCGAAAATCCATTCATTTCCTGCGGCGCTGCATTGCTTTTGCGCGGGGTTTCTGGTATGATACAATAGAGTTAAAAGGCGATTTTGGGAGGATGACAGATGGCAAGGGTTTTGATCGTGGGAGCCGGGGCAGCCGGACTGATGGCGGCGGGTGCTGCCGTGCGGCAGGGACATCAGGTAACGGTGCTGGAGCATACCGAGAAGCCCGGGCAGAAGATCCTTGTCACCGGCAAGGGACGCTGCAATGTGACCAACGACTGCCCGGCAGAGGAGTTTTTGCGCCATGTGCGCACGAACCCGCGCTTTTTGTACTCCTCGCTGGGGGCGTTCCCCCCGGCAAAGACCATGGAGCTGTTCGAAGGCCTTGGCGTGGAGCTGAAGGTGGAGCGTGGCCGCCGGGTGTTCCCGGTATCGGATAAGGCTGAGGAGATCCGGCAGGCGCTGCTGCGCTATGCGCAGGACGCCGACATCGTCTACGATGGCGCAAAAAAGCTGCTGCTGGAGGACATCGTGCCGGAGGCAGAGCCCGCCCCGGCGGTGCCGGAAAACCCGCGTCACCCCAAAAAGAAAAAGGCTGGCCCGGCACTGCGCTGCGTGGGCGTGCGGGGCAATTCCGGCCGGGAATACCGGGCAGACGCTGTACTGGTGGCTACCGGCGGCGTGAGCTACCCCACCACCGGTTCTACCGGCGATGGCTACAAGCTGGCGCAGCAGGCGGGGCACACCCTTGTGGAGCCGGTGCCCAGTCTGGTCAGCCTTGTCAGCCGCGACCCGGACTGCAAAAAGATGATGGGTCTGGCGCTGAAAAACGTCACCCTGACCCTGCTGGAGGACGGCAAGGCCATCTTTGACGAGCAGGGCGAGATGCTGTTTACCCACTTTGGCATCAGCGGGCCGCTGACCCTGAGCGCGTCCAGCCATCTGGGGGACATGAAAAAGCACAGGTACATCGCGGAGATCGACCTGAAGCCCGCCCTGAGCGAGGAGCAGCTGTACGACCGCATCACCCGGGACTTTGCCCTGCTGGCAAACCACGCGGCGCAGGGCGCGCTGGTCAAGCTGCTGCCCTCCAGTATGCAGCCGGTCATGGTGGCGCGCTGGGGCATCGACCCCGCTACCAAGGCAAACCAGATCACCCGGGAGCAGAAGCGGGAGCTGGTGCAGCTGGTCAAGCACTGGCAGGTGCCCATTGACGCCCGGGGCGACCTTGCCCACGCAGTCATCACCAGCGGTGGCGTATCGGTGCGGGAGGTAGACCCCAAGACCATGCAGAGCAAAAAGGCGCTGGGGCTGTACTTTGCGGGCGAGGTGCTGGACGTGGACGCCTACACCGGCGGCTACAATCTGCAGATCGCTTTCTGCACCGCACAAAGCTTTGCGAATAACCTGTAAAAACAGCGCAGCCAATTTCCTGTGTACTATATATAAATAAGGAGAACATATCATGGTATCTGTTGCAATTGATGGGCCTGCGGGTGCAGGCAAATCCACTCTGGCACGCCGTCTGGCGGCAGAGCTGGGCTATATCTATGTGGACACCGGTGCAATGTACCGCGCCATCGGCCTGTACGCCCTGCGCGCGGGCAAGGACCCCAAGGACAACGCGGCGGTGGATGCCCTGCTGCCCGAGATCGAGCTGCGGCTGGCATCCATTGCGGGCGAGCAGCACATCTACTTGAAGGACGAGGATGTGAGTACCGCCATCCGCACCGAAGCCGCCGGCATGGCAGCCTCTGCCGTGGGCGCAAACCCCGCGGTGCGGGCATTTCTGCTGGACTTGCAGCGCAGCATGGCAAAAAAGCAGGATGTGCTGATGGACGGCCGGGATATCGGCACGGTGGTGCTGCCGGACGCTACGGTGAAGATCTTCCTGACCGCCAGCCCGGAGGCACGCGCCACCCGCCGCTGGAAGGAGTATCAGGCCAAGGGCATCGACACCCCCTACGAGGAAGTGCTGGCAGATGTGAAGCAGCGGGACTATCAGGACACCCACCGCGCCGCCGCTCCGCTGAAACAGGCAGAGGACGCTGTGCTGCTGGATACCTCGGAACTGGATTTTGAGCAGAGCCTTGACGCTATGAAGCAGATCATTGCCAAAAAGATCGGCGGATAAAACAAACAGGACAGGAACAGAAAATGGTACTATATTATATTCTGGTGCCCCTTGCGTGGCTTGTGTGGCACATCGGTTTCCGCATCCGGGTGGAGGGGCGTGAAAACCTGAAAAAGGTGCAGACAAAGGGCTACATCCTTGCGCCCACCCATGTGTCTGCCATCGACCCGGTGTTCATCGTTGTCACCCGGTGGGGCAGGCGGATGGTGGTGTTCGCCAAAAAGGAACTGTTCGAGATCAACGCCTTTCTGACGTGGTTCTTCCGCTGCTGCGGCGGCGTGTGTGTCCGCGGCACCAAGGACGAGATGGCGGTCATCTCCCAGACGGTGGAGGCCTGCAAGCAGGGCAAGACCCTGCTCATCTTCCCGGAGGGCACCCGCGAAAAGGAGGGCAAGCTTCTGCCCCCCAAGAGCGGCCTGTTCGTCATTGCCGCCGAGGCAGGGGTGGATGTTGTGCCCTGCCGCATCCTGTACGACACCCCGGACGGAAGAATGCACCTGTTCTGCAAAGTGCGGGTGATCTACGGCGAGCCGATGCCCGCAGCACAGTTTGCCATGGAGGGCCGCCGGGACACCAAAAAGCTCCGTGCCAACAAGCAGGCGCTGCTGGAAGCATGGGAAAAGATGGGGGCGTAAGAGATGGAGATCCGTTTGGCAAAAACGGCGGGGTTCTGCTTTGGCGTGAACCGTGCCGTGGAACTGACCTACGGCCTGCTGGCCGAGGGGCATAAGGTGGCAACGCTGGGCCCGCTGATCCACAACCCGCAGGCGGTGGAGGATATGCGGCGCAAGGGTGCACAGGTAGTGGACACCGTGCAGGATGTGCCCGCCGGGTGCGAGGTGGTCATCCGCAGCCACGGCGTGCCCCGCAGCGTTTACGATGAACTGGAAGCTCGCGGCATCCCGTACCATGACGCCACCTGCCCCTTTGTGCAGAAGATCCAGCGCATTGCCGCGCAGGCCGAAAAAGAGGGTGCGGTGCTGCTGGTGGCGGGCGATAAGACCCACCCGGAGGTGCAGGGCATTGTGGGGCACACCCGGGGCGAGGTGTTCGTTTTTGCCGATTTAGCCGAGTTAGAGGCGTGGGACGGCCCGTCTGACCCCCAAAAACCCCTTTTTGCAGTTGCACAGACCACATTTCAGGTTACAAAATGGAAAGAAAGTTCGGAGTTTCTCAAAAAAGCCTATACAAACGCCCGAATTTTTGATAC
>ERZ838399.1666-NODE-1666-length-19483-cov-3.388975_pt1 | contig 19483 bp, 17 predicted proteins | sample MGYA00519683_ERZ838399 | MGnify/ENA primary metagenome ERZ838399 (study PRJEB31850, sample SAMEA3708833) | human gut metagenome | biome: human gut; feature: human-associated habitat; material: faeces | place: China | collected 2014 ...
GATTTCAGAAAGCTGCTTCTGGCTGATACGGAGGAGAGGAGTAATATCTTTCGGAAGCTCTTTCACACGGATCTTTATAAGACGATTCAGGAGAGACTGAAGTTTGAGGCCGGTGGTCTGGATAAGGCGTATAAGGAGCTGTTAAGGAGTATCAGACAGTATACAGAGCAGGTCAGATATGCAGAGGAGAAGCCTCTGGGACAGCAGTGGATGCAGATGGAGAGAAATGGTTTTGAAGGGAATCTGGAAGAGGGGCTGGAGATTCTGCAAGAGTTTTTGAAGATAGATAAGGAAACTCTGAAAAGTCTAAATAAGAGGATGAAAGAGAATGACGGGGAACTGGAGAAAGTGAACCAGCTTCTGGGAAAAGTGCATAAGGAGGCGGAGGCAGGAAAGAGAAGAGTTCTGCTTACAGAAGAAAGGGAAGAGCTGCTTCCACAGTTAGAACGGGTCAGGGAAGAGGCAGAAAAAGCGGTAAAGGAACCTGGGCAGATTCAGAGGTTAATGCTTTCCATACAGAAGGAAAGAGAGAATCTGGAACGATATATGAAGTTGGAGAAATTGAGTGGAGAAACGGAAGATGCTGCCAGACAGATAGAGAGACTGGAGAAGGACAGTATTATGCTGCAGAACCGCCAGAAAGAAATGAAGAGTATTCTTGAAGAGAAGCAGACAGAATATCAGGTGACGGATTGTGTGGAAAAGGAAAGGGCAGAAACAGATTTTCAGAAGGAGAAGACAGATAATCTTTTTGCAGGAGTTTATAAGAACTGCGGGAATCTGGAGTTTCTTCAGGAGAAAATTAAGGAACTGGAAATTCAGTCCGGTGAAGCGGAAAAGTCACTCCGGCAGATGAAAAAGGAATTGACGGAACTGGAAGAAAAGCTTGCTGTAATGGATGATCTGGAGATAAAAGAAAATAGTTTGCGTATGCGCCAGCAGCAGATACAGAAGATTCATATGCAGCAGAAGCGCTGCCGGGATATGGAAAAAGAGGCTGAGAGTAAAAAGAAGGTATATCTGACTGTTTCTAAGGAACGGATGGAGATAAAAGAAGTTCTGGGCAGAATGGAACAGGCGTATCTGGATGCGCAGGCGGGAGTGTTGGCGGCCGATCTTCAGGAGGGGATGCCGTGTCCTGTATGTGGTTCTGTCCATCATCCGAGACTTACGCAGATTCCACTGGAAGTTCCGACAGAGGAAGAATTGAAGCTGCAGAAAGGAATGGCAGAAGCAGCGGAGAAGGCGGTGTCTGAGGCGAGTGTGCAGGCTGGTGAGGCTGCCGGACTGGTACAGCGTTCGAAGGAGGAACTGCGGGAAAATTTCAGGAATTATTTGGGTCAGTTTCTGGAAACAGAGGATACAGAGAATGTTTTAATGACAAATGAGTTTCTGGATGAGCAGGAGAGAATTGTAAAAACGGAAGAAGGAGAAGTAAGGAAGCAGAAAAAAGTTCAGCAGGATTTGCTGAAGAAGAAGGAGGAACTTGCCGGGCAGTTGGAGCAGGGGACAAGGGAATTTCAGAAACTGCAGATCAGCCTTGAGAAGAGAAAGAGCCAGCAGGAAAGTATTCTGGAACAATTGAAGGAGCAGTTATCGGGTGCTGTTTTTTCATGGCTGGCAGAAGACATGGAGCAGGAGCAGGGATCCGGGGAACTGGTGCTGTTTTTGCGGCAGGGAAAGAAAGCTTCAGACTGGCTGGGACAGCAGAAGAATATTCTGAAACAGAGACAGGAAAAGCTGGCAGCACTTTTGGAACAGAGAAAACTTCTGGGAGAACAGATCAGTAAGACGCAGGCAGAACTGACCGGATTTATGGATCGGATCAATCAGAATCAGAAGCAGACTGCAGCAGAGAAATCCAGATATGAACAGTTGTTAAGACAGATGGAGAGCCTGAAAAAGGAACTGGGAGAGAGGACAAAGGAGGAAATTTTGTCCGGAATCCAGATTCAGACACGGGAACGGGAAGAACGGGAAGCTCATTATAAGACGGTGATGGAGAAAAAGGATGTATTAGAGAAGCGGATGACAGAACTGGATTCTGTAATTGCATCTTTGACAGAGCAGTTAAAGGAAGCAGTTGATCTTTCTGAAGAAGAATTGAATGTTCAGAAAGAGAATCTTGTGGAAAGAAAGAAGGCACTTTCATCAGAGCGTGATGAGATTCATGCAAGGCTTGAGATTAACGGGGATATGTATGAAAAAGTGTGCAGGCAGCAGGTGGAACTTGTAAAGACGGAAAGCCGCTGGAAATGGATGAAGGCTCTTTCGGATACGGCAAATGGCACGATCACGGGCAAAGCAAGGATTATGCTGGAAACTTATATTCAGATGCAGTATTTTGACCGGATTCTGACGAGGGCGAATATCCGGCTGATGACGATGAGCAGCGGGCAGTATGAACTGATCAGAAGAAAGGAGAATAAGAGCAGAGTAGGAAAAACAGGACTGGAGCTGGATGTTGTGGATCATTATAATGGGACAGTGAGAAGTGTCAAGACATTATCCGGTGGAGAAACGTTTCAGGCTTCTTTGTCTCTGGCGTTGGGGCTTTCGGATGAGATTCAGTCAAATTCCGGGGGAATTGAGCTGGATACAATGTTTGTGGATGAAGGTTTTGGCTCACTGGATGAGGATTCACTGGATCAGGCAATCCGTGCTTTGAAAGATCTCAGCCAGGGAAGCAGACTGGTGGGAATTGTTTCCCATGTATCTGAACTGAAGGAGCGGATCGATAAGAAGATTATTGTGACTAAGAAGCGGACAGAGGATGGGATTGGAAGCAGTATTTGTATAGAGAGCTGACCGGATAACGGAGGAGTGTCAGATTTGTGGTGCTCCTCTGATATTTTTGAAAAAAACAGAAAAAGTTATATAAAATTAACTTGACAAAAAATATGTAATAGTATATATTAAGATATGAAGTTAGATATGAATAACTTGAACCGCTTCAGGGCTTTTCGGGGCTTCCTGTAGCAGCCATTCAGGCTTTGCATAAAACAAAGAATTAAGAGAATGTTTTGTAAAGCTTTATTTTTTGATGGCTGGTTAGCATATACTAACTGATATTCTGCCATTAAGAAAGGATACCTGATATGCTGGAAAAATCTGTGATCGAACATTGTTCACCTACATTAGCGTCTATTAAAACCGGAAATCTTTTTACATATAAATATGAATCGGAAGAAGAATTATGGAAGAGTGTGGAAGGCTTTAATGAATGTGTAAAGGAAAAAGGTGTTTCCCTCACAGTACTTCGCAAGAGTGAAAGTAAGGCACTGATTTATGTCTGCCGTCTTTCCAGCCTGGAGAGAGATTTGAAAAGACCTGGTGTGGCGAAGTTCATGAAGAAGTATGGATATGAGAGCATTGATCCTGCGTACGCACTGGAGAGGCTGAGAAGCCGTCTTGCACAGAGAGAGGATTTTCCTCATGAAATTGGACTGTTTCTGGGATATCCTCTGGGAGATGTGATCGGATTTATCAAGAATGCCGGTCAGAATTGTAAGTGTGTGGGATGCTGGAAGGTTTACTGCAATGAATGTGAAGCAGTGAAGGTTTTTGCAAAATTCAAGAAATGTACCAGTGTGTATGTGCGTCTCTGGAATCAGGGCAGAAGTGTACGCCAGCTTACAGTGGCAGCCTGAGAGTAACCTGAGAATTACTGCGGATGAAAGAAACAGTAATATCTGTGAGAAAAGATGAAAAACAGAAAATATTTTCAGGTGAAATGAGTACAATAAGAGAATTGGTACAGGAATCAGTATAATAGAAAAGTTGTGAGACTTTTTATTATAAAAGAGGGTTCTGCGAAAAGAGCAGAGCGAATTTTAAGGAGGATTTTAATCATGAGTAAAGTAGCAGTTGTATATTGGAGCAGCACAGGAAACACAGAGGCAATGGCAAACGCAGTTGCAGACGGAATCAGGGAAAAAGGCGGCGAAGCTGTTCTTCATACCTGTGAGGATTTTGATGGATCTAAAGTAGCTGAGTATGATGCAATCGCTTTCGGATGCCCTGCAATGGGAGATGAAGTTCTGGAAGATACAGAATTTGAGCCAATGTTCGATGGATGTAAGGATGCTCTGAAAGGCAAAAATATCGCTCTGTTTGGTTCCTATGGATGGGGAGACGGCGAATGGATGCGTAACTGGGAAGATTCCTGCAAAGAAATCGGTGCTAACCTTGTATGTGACAGCGTAATCTGCCAGGAAGAGCCGGATGATGAAGCTACAGACGCATGCAAAGCTTTAGGTGCAGCATTAGCATAATAATAAATAACAGAATCATAACGGAATAATAACAGAACAGAATCAGTAAGAGATATTTCAGGAGACTGTCAGCATGGGAAATGTGGCAGTCTCCTTTTTGCTGTTATACTATATTATGCAAAATGGACAATCTCCAGCAGTTTTTCGGAGACTGTTCTGCCGGTTTTACTGCTGGCATGCAGAAGCAGATATTCCAGGGAACTGTTTTCCAAAACCGGTGCGAAATGCTGATCATATAGTACCTGATTGTTTACAAATAAAGAAGGATGAAACAAAATACAGACAAAATAGCAGTCCTGCTGTTCACAGGCGTAGCCGTAATGCATCTGCCTTGCGTTGACCATCAGGGAATCTCCCTCATTCAGGATCGTTCGTTTTCCGTTTACATAATATCTCATTTTTCCCTTGATAATGTAGATCCATTCGATGTCATCGTGCCAGTGGCAGGGTGCACACATATCATAATAGGAAGAAAGATATGCAGCACGGATATATAAGGGGATTCCGGCAATGGGAATTGCGGGTGCGGCACTGGCTACTACGGTTTCCAGAGGGATGGAACTGGCACTGACTTTGTATGAAAATACTTTGCGTTCACAGGTATGTATACGGTTGAAATATATCCGGCACAGTTCAGAAAAAATTAAAAAGAGATTTCTGGCATTATACTGCTCCGATTCTTGGCAATGAGCTTGGGAAAGGAAACCTGAAACAGGCAAGGGAATATGGTGACAGGCTTTTTAAGATTGCAGTATTTACAGGTGCGGTTTCAGGCATTATACTGTTAGCAGTGAGCCCGGTGGGTATGATCGCAGCATTTGTGCTTAAACTTCCGGTCATGGTGGTCTATTTTATCATCAGTATGGACGAAGTGATCAAAGTTCCGGCAGTTTACAGACATTATAAGAAATATAAGTGGGTGAAGAATCTTACAGAGAATAACAGTGATTACGGGGTATCCGGCAGTGTCAGTGAAGGATGACAGAAAGTAATAATAAAAATAAAAAATATAAAATCATAAATTTATAAAATGATAAAGGAGAATATGACAATGAATCAGAGAGAAAGAATGTTAAGTGGACTTCCGTATAAGGCATGGTTAGATGGTCTGGAAGAGGACAGACAGGCATGCAAGCAGAAAATTTATGAGTTTAATCAACTTCCACCATCAAGACAGAGCAAGGAAGCACCACAGATGCTCAAGAATCTTTTTGGAAAAACAGGAGAGAATGTATGGGTGGAAGCACCGTTTCACTGTGATTATGGATGGAATATTGAGGTGGGAGAAAATTTTTATTCCAATTATAATCTGACCATTCTTGATGTGGGTAAGGTTACGCTGGGAAAAAATGTGCAGATCGCACCGAATGTTTCCATTTATACTGCCGGACATCCGGTACATCCGGACAGCCGTAATTCGGGGTATGAGTATGGAATCCCTGTGACAGTGGGAGATAATGTATGGATCGGAGGAAATACTGTGATCCTTCCGGGCGTAACGATCGGAAACAATGTTGTGATCGGTGCTGGAAGTGTGGTTTCTAAGGACATTCCGGATAATATGATCGCAGTCGGAAATCCATGCAAAGTGATCCGCGAGATTACGGATGAAGACAGAATCTATTATTTTAAGAAGCAGAAATTTGATGAAGAAGCATGGGACGAAATTAAGAATAAATAAGGGACAGATGAAGCGTTTGGATGATTCTGCGAAAGGCAGAGAATCAGGGACAGACAGCAGCATTGTCCGGAAATAAAAGAAAAAGAAGATAAGATAGCTGTTGTATAGACGGGTGGTTTATGCAGCAGCTATTTTCATGCGCTGGAGCGCCATGACGCAGGCAGAGAATTCTGCAAGAAGAATTTATTCCTGTGGTTCATTCATATGATATAACAAGATGTTGTAAAATGACAGAAAAAGGGAGTTTTGGCTCATGACAGACAGGAAAAGCTGTGGTATGATGGGACTATAGAAAGAGAATTCATGTAATTGTAAGAAAATATTACTTCAGGAAAATATTACTTTAAGGGATAATATTTTATGGAATTACAACAGATTCAGAAAGAATGAAAATCAGAAAAGGGGTATAGAATATGGGATTAATAAAAGCGGCAGCAGGTGCATTAGGTGGAACAATGGCGGATCAGTGGAAAGAATTTTTTTACTGTGATGCGATCGAGAATGAGGTACTGGCAGTAAAGGGAGAGAAACGTGTCAGTGGACGTTCTTCCAATAAGAGAGGGAATGACAATATTATTTCAAGCGGTTCCGGAATTGCTGTGGCAGACGGTCAGTGTATGATCATTGTAGAGCAGGGAAAAGTTGTGGAAGTATGTGCGGAACCGGGTGAGTTTACTTATGACAGTTCCACGGAGCCGAGTCTTTTTACAGGCGGACTGGGTCAGGGAATTCTTAAGACTTTTGAGATGGTAAAGAAGCGTTTTGAATATGGCGGAGATACCGGAAAAGATCAGAGAGTGTATTATTTTAACACAAAAGAACTCGTTGGAAATAAGTTTGGAACTGCGAATCCGATTCCTTTCCGTGTAGTAGATCGTAATATTGGTCTGGATATTGATGTTTCTGTGCGCTGCAATGGTGTTTATTCCTATAAGATTGTTGACCCGCTTCTGTTTTATACCAATGTATGTGGAAATTTCGAGCAGCAGTATGACAGAGAAGAAATTTCCGGTCAGCTTAAGACGGAATTTATCAGTGCGTTGCAGCCGGCTTTTGCAAAGATTTCAGAATTGCAGATCCGTCCAAGTGCGATTCCGGGACATGTACAGGAACTGTGTGATGCCATGAATGAGGCACTTACAAAGAAATGGCTGGAGACGAGAGGTCTTGCGGTGGTTTCCATTGCCATGAATCCTGTGACACTTCCGGAAGAAGATGCGCAGATGATCAAAGAAGCGCAGAGAACAGCGATCATGAGAGATCCGACTATGGCGGCAGCGACTCTCGCAGGGGCACAGGCTGATGCCATGAAAGCAGCGGCTTCCAATACTGCCGGTGCGATGACCGGATTTATGGGAATGGGCATGGCAAATCAGGCTGGCGGTGCAGATATGCAGAGCCTTTTCCAGATGGGAGCACAGCAGCAGACTCAGGCAGCACAGACACAGGAAGCGCCGAAGATGCAGCCGTCGTCCGTAGCAGGTACATGGAAATGTGAATGTGGTGCAGAAAACACCGGTAAATTCTGCGCAGAGTGTGGAAAGCCGAAACCACAGCCTGCAACTTGGACCTGTAGCTGTGGCTCTGTAAATACCGGTAAATTCTGTCCGGAATGTGGCAAACCAAAACCACAGGAAGAATGGACCTGCAGCTGCGGTGCTGTAAATAAAGGAAAGTTCTGTGCGGAGTGTGGAAGTCCAAGGCCATGACCGAATATACAAAAATAAGAAAATAATAGAAGCAGAAATAAAGAAATGAGGAGGAGATGCCGATGTCAGATCTGAAAGAGTATAAATGTCCGGCATGTGGCGGTTCGGTAGAGTTTGACAGTCATTCACAGAAAATGAAGTGTCCATACTGTGATACAGAATTTGAACTGGATACGCTCAAAGCCTATGATGAACAGCTGGAAAAAGAAGCAGAACAGAAAGATGATATTTCCGGCTGGCAGACAGATGCGGGAAGTGAGTGGCAGGAGGGTGAGACGGAAGGAATGAATGTTTACACCTGTAAGTCCTGCGGCGGCGAGATTATAGCACATGAGAATACAGGGGCATCGAACTGCCCGTTCTGCGGAAATCCGGTTATTATGACTGAGAAATTCAGCGGAGCTTTAAGACCGGATCTGGTCATTCCTTTCAAACTGGATAAAAAAGCAGCAAAAGAGGCTTATTATAAACACATTAAAGGAAAGAAGCTGCTGCCGAAAGTATTCCGGAAAGAGAACCATATTGATGAGATCAAAGGTGTGTATGTACCATTCTGGCTCTTTGATGCGGATGTGGATGCAAATGCGCGCTATAAGGCGACGAAGGTCAGAGTATGGAGTGACAGCGATTATGATTACACGGAGACCAGCTATTATTCTGTGGAGAGAGCAGGGAATATGGCATTTGCCGCAGTGCCGGTGGATGGCTCTTCCAGCATGGCAGATGATCTGATGGAATCAATTGAGCCATTTAAACTGAAAGATGCGGTGGATTTTCAGACGGCATACCTGTCCGGGTATCTGGCAGATAAATATGATGTGACTTCCGAAGAAACGGTACAGCGTGCGCATGAGCGTATGAAAAGAAGTGCGGAAGAAGTCCTTGCAGACACTGTAAAAGGATATGCAACTGTGACACCGGAAAATACGAATGTCAAAGTATCCGGAGGTGCTGCGAAATATGCACTGTATCCGGTATGGATTCTGAATACAACCTGGAAAGACAAAAAGTATATTTTTGCAATGAACGGACAGACCGGGAAAATGACCGGAGATCTTCCGATTGATAATGGAACTTATGTGAAATGGCTAGCAGGTCTGACGGCAGTATTTTCAGTGATTGCCTATCTGGCTGTCTGGCTGATTTATTAGGGCGGCTGTGAAAGGAGACTGTTTTATGATGAAAAAAAAGATAATTCCCGGTTTTCTGGCGGCAGCCCTGACTGTATCAGGTCTGTTCGTGGTACCGGCTGTGAGTGTGGAGGCAGCAGAGGATTCCCATCCCGTAAGACTGGTCGATTATGCAGAACTGCTGGATGATACTGAATATACGGAACTGGAGTCAAAACTTGACCGGATCAGTGAGGAATATGACTGCGACGTGGCAGTCATCACGGAAGACAGCATCGATGGAGAAGATGAAGTTGCATATGCAGATGACTTCTTTGATTATAATGATTATGGCATGGGAGAAGATAAAAGCGGCGTTCTTTTTCTGATCACCATGTCAGAACGTAAATGGTGTATCTCCACTCATGGAGCTGCCATAGATATTTTTACAGATCGTGGTCAGGAATACATATCCGGAGAGATAAAACCGTCGTTGTCGGCGGGCGATTACTATGAAGCGTTTGATACATTTGCAGATCTGTGCGAACAGTTTATCATTCAGGCTGAGTCAGGGGAGCCTTATGATGTGGACAATATGCCTGAGAAATCCATGTCACCGGCTGTCTGGATTCCTGTTTCCCTGGGGATCGGACTGGTGATCTCGCTGATCATCACCGGAGTGATGCGTGGACAGATGAAGTCCGTGCGCAGAAAACCGGACGCTGCGGATTATATGCAGAAAGACAGCCTGCACATTACCAGAAAAAATGACCTGTTTCTGTATCATCAGATTTCCAGAAGTGCAAAACCGAAGAATGAAGATTCCGGAGGAGGAAGCAGTACACATACAAGTTCTTCAGGGGAAACGCACGGGGGATCCAGCGGTTCATTCTAAGCAGAAAGGAAGAGGGTGTATTCTGACGATATCTGCTTTTTGCTGAAACGGATCAGAAAGATTTATTGATAATAAAAGAAAACTACAGAAAATCCTGTTTTTATATCCTTTCTGTCCGGCGTAAAGCTGTGCAGGGAACCGGATTGTGAATATCCGCCTGACAGATGCCGGAAAGGGAACATTTTATATATAGAAATGTTTGCCATGGGGATATAGAATCGGGATTTTCTTTTTGGTACTTTTGTGGAAAAAGGGATTCTGAACAAAAATATGGAGGATATCAGTTGCAAGAGAGATAAGAATATGCTACAGTACAAGGTGGCTTGCTCTGTAAAAAACAGTCAGGCTGCTGCGGTCTGGAAATCATTTGTCCAAATCGTTATGAAACCAAATAAAAAATAGAAACGATGGAGAGAACATGAAAAAATACGTTGAGAATTTTATGCAGTACCAGTTTCTTCTGTCGGAGCTGGTAAAAAAGGGAATCAAGCTGAAATACAGACGTTCTTATCTGGGAATCGTATGGTCCCTTCTGGAGCCATTGCTGACCATGATCGTACTTACCATTGTATTTGGTACCCTCTATGGCAATACAGATAAGACCTTTCCTGTTTATATTCTGACAGGACGTCTGCTGTACAGTTTCTTCTCTCAGGCAACCAAAGCCGCACTGAAATCAATCAGACAGAATTCGGCAATGATCAAGAAAGTTTATGTACCAAAATATCTGTATCCATTGTCCAGTGTTCTTTTTAACTATGTTATCTTTTTGATCTCACTGGTCGTGCTTGCACTGGTAAGCATTATTCTGGGAGTAAAACCTACACACTATTTATGGCAGGCTGCTGTGGCACTGATCCTGATCTTGTTTATTGCCTATGGCTGCGGAATGATCCTGGCTACGATCGGTGTATTTTTCAGGGATATGGAATACCTCTGGTCAGTTGCGCTGATGATGGTCATGTATACCTGTGCGATTTTCTATTATCCGTCAAAACTGCTCAAGAGTGGCTGGGCATGGATTTTGAAATACAATCCGTTATACTGTGTGATCGATATTTTCAGATGTGCAGTATTTGGACAGCCTATGAATATGCAGTATGTTGCGTATGCAGTAGCTTTTGCTGTCGGCAGTATGCTGATCGGACTGCTTTGCTTTAAAAAGAAACAGGATGATTTTATTTTATATATCTGATCCTGAAACCGGGAAACAGAAAGCCTGGCTGAGACCGGGAAATAAAAACAGATAAACAATATCAGATACGAGGAGAAAAAATGAGTAAACCGGCAATTATTGTTGATGATGTCAGTATGAAATTTAATCTGAGTAAAGAAAAAGTAGACAGCCTGAAAGACTATATCATCAAATCTCTGCGAAAAGAAATCAAGTACAATGAATTCTGGGCATTAAAAAATGTCAGCTTCACTGTGGAGAAAGGCGACCGTGTGGGAATCCTTGGCCTGAACGGTGCCGGAAAGAGTACCCTCCTTAAAGTGATCGCAGGAGTTTTCAAACCTACATCCGGAACTGTGACCAAACATGGAAAAATGGTTCCGCTGCTGGAACTTGGTGCGGGATTTGATCCACAATATACAGGAAAAGAAAATATTTATTTATATGGTGCCATGCTTGGCTACACGAAAGCATTTATTGATGAAAAATACGACGAGATCGTGGAATTTTCGGAATTAAAGGAATTTATTGATGTACCGCTTAAAAACTATTCTTCCGGTATGAAATCGAGACTGGGATTCTCGATTGCAACCGTGGTATCTCCGAAAATCCTGATTCTGGATGAGGTTTTATCCGTAGGAGATGCGAAATTCCGTAAGAAAAGCGAGAAAAAAGTGCTCAGTATGTTTGATTCAGGGGTAACAGTACTGTTCGTATCACATTCTCTGGCACAGGTGCAGAGAATCTGCAATAAGGCAATGATCCTGGAAAAAGGAAAGCTGATCGCATACGGAGATATTGATACGATTTCCGAGCAGTATGAGAAGATGACAAATTAGAACAGGCAGGAGGGAAGACCGGTAATGTCAAAAGGGCTGAAAAAAGAGGACTCCATGGCATTAAAGGGAATTGCTGTCCTGATGCTTGTTTTTCATCATTGTTATCGCACAGCTGCCAAATTTGAGCAATATGACGTGGTTTTCTGCGGGTTGTCCACTTCTCAGGTGATCACTGCAGCAGAAATATGTAAGATCTGCGTGGCCATTTTTGCCTTTGTTTCCGGATATGGACTGATGTATGGATATACAATAGATAAGAAAAAAAGAAATACACGAAGTATTTCCGCATGGACTTTAAGGCACATTCTTTCTGTGATGTCCGGATTCTGGTTTGTATCTGTGATCTTTTACGGGATTTATATCTGTCTGGCCAGAAACGGCTTTTATAAATGGGGAGAAAACGCTGTTGAGAAATGTTTTTCCATACTGGCTGATGTCTGCGGCGTTTCCAGTTTCCTTGGAACCAAAAGCCTGAACGGAGCCTGGTGGTATATGAGTGCAGCAGTGACGTTTATTCTGCTGTTTCCTGTACTGGATGCGGTGATGGAGCGTTTCGGGGAGCTGAGCTGCCTTGGAATGATATTTCTTCTGCCAAGGATTACAGGCAAAGGATTTCCGGGAGGATCTTCGCCGTATTCTTTTCTGATGATCTTTGCAGTTGGGATGGTATGCTGCAGACATGATTTTTTCAGGCTTTTTCATGAATATCCCAGGAAAAAAATAAAATTTGTCCTGCTTCTGTTTCTGCTGCTTCTGGCACTGTGGGGATATTCAAAGATGGATATTACGTTTATGTGGGAAATGCAGTATGCAGTCACCCCGTTTCTTGTGATTCTTTTTTCTGTGGAATATCTGTTCCGGCTGCGTCTGCTCTCAGCAGTATTTCAGTATCTGGGAAAACATTCCATGAATATCTGGCTGGTTCATACATTTGTGAGGGACTGGCTGAATACTTATGTATATGCAGTGCGTTTATTCTGGCTGATCCCTGTAGTGATCCTGATGATTTCGCTTGGAATCAGCTATTTCCTGGATTTCCTGAAAAAATATACAGGATATGACCGGCTGTTTGAAAGACTGCAGGAGAGACTGGATGAAGGAGAGAAAAAATGAAGATACTTCAGATTGGAATGGGAAATGTCGCCGGAGGCCTGGAAGCATTTGTGATGAATTACTACAGAGTACTGGTCCGGATGGATGTACAGTTTGACTTTGTATGTATGTATGATAAAATTGCATACGAGGATGAAATTTACAGACTGGGTGGAAAGGTCTACTATGTTCCAAATGTGAAAAGAGATTACAGAGGCTATGCGAAAAGTCTGAAGCAGATTCTGCGAAAAGAGAAGTATGATGCGGTTCATGTGAACATGCTCTCAGCGGCGAATATTGTTCCTCTGCGTATAGCGCATACGATGGGTGTAAAAAAAGTGATCGCTCACAGTCACAGTTCTTCCTGCCCGGGAGTGATCAGAAATCTCATGGACAGCTGGAACAGACCCCGGATTTCCAGATATGCCACAGATAAGGTGGCATGTGCAGAGATTGCCGGAAGATGGATGTTTGGATCAAGAGCTTTTGAACAGGGAGAGGTTACAGTCATTCAGAATGCAATCTGCGCAGATAAGTTCAGTTTTTCTGCTGAGGAACGAAAACTGCTCAGAGAGGAAATGGGATGGCAGGGAAAAACAGTGATCGGTCATGTGGGCAGATTTGATATTCCCAAAAATCATGAGCGGATGATTGAGATTCTGGCAAGTCTCAGGGACAGAGAAGAGAACGTGGTACTGTGTCTGGTAGGGCCGAAAGAAGGACTGTATCCGTCAGTCAGGGAAAAGGCACAGAAACTTGGAGTGGAAGATAAAATCTGTTTTGCGGGAAAACAGGAAAATATACGCAGATATTTATCAGCTATGGATGTTTTTTTGTTCCCGTCTCTTTTCGAGGGAGTTCCGTTTGCGCTGATCGAGGCACAGACGAATGGTCTGGCGTGCGTCATGTCAGATGCTGTTTCCGAGGAAGCTGTTGTTTTTCCGGAGGCAGTGAAACGTCTGCCTCTTCAGGAAGAGAACCGGGTGTGGGCAGATACACTGCTGGAGATGAGCAGATTAAGGAAAACAGATGCAGATTCCACAAAACAGCGTCTGGCAGAAGCTCATTTTGATATTACAAAAGAAGCACAGCGTCTGAAACAGCTTTATGAGGAGTGAAAAAGATGAATGAGATCGACTTTGTATTACCATGGGTAGATGACTCAGATACAGACTGGATCAGAGAAAGAAACCATTATCTGGGGATTAAGGAAGAAAATGTGGAAACCAGCAGATTTCGGGACTGGGAGAATCTTCAGTACTGGTTTCGCGGAGTGGAGAAGTTTGCACCCTGGGTTCACAGGATTTATTTTGTGACATGGGGACATGTCCCAAAATGGCTGAACACGGCTCATCCCAAACTGACGGTTGTCAGACATGAAGATTATATCCCTGCGGAATATCTTCCGACATTCAGCAGTCATCCCATTGAGCTGAATCTTCACAGAATTAAGGGACTTTCTGACAGATTTGTCTATTTTAATGATGATACCTTTCTGATCCGCCAGGTACAGCCGGAAGATTTTTTTAAAAACGGGCTGCCAAGGGACTGCTGTATTGAAACGGCTCTTGTACAGGATGATATCCATAATCCGTTTGCCTCAATCCTGATGAATGATGCGGCACTGGTAAATATGCATTATTCCAAGAAAGAGGTGATAAAGAAGCACTGGAAACTCTGGTTTCATCCGGCCTGCGGGACAATGGTGCTGCGTAATCTGCTGATGCTTCCATACAGAGAATTTTCCAGCTTTAAATATTCTCATATTGCGAGTTCGTTTCTGAAAGAAACCTTTGAGAGGGTCTGGCAGGAAGAAGGGGAGATTCTTGACCGGGTGTGCAGGACACGTTTCCGATCCGCTTCTGATGTCAATCAGTATGTGATGAAGTACTGGCAGTACATGGAAGGAAAATACGTTCCACAGTCACCGAAGACCGGAAGATTTTATACTGTGGGGATTCATGATGAACAGATTCATGATACGCTGCGCAGACAGCAGTGTAAAATGATCTGCATCAATGATACTGACAATGTGGGCGACTTTGAAAAACAGAAAAAAAGAATCATAGAATCTTTTGAAAGCATTTTGCCTGAAAAGTCATCATTTGAAAAAGGACTCTGACCGGGGAAAGAATGAAATGAAAAAGGAAGCAATTAAAAAATATACAGAAGAACTGGGAGTTGGCGGGATGATCCTGCATTACATCTGCCGTTTCCTGACAAAGGCGGAAATGCAGATCATCGGAAAACTGACACAGCGGTTCAAAAAAGTAAAAAAGAACCGGCTGGTGTTTAAAAACCGTGAAAAGATGGATTATACGGATAATCCCCGTGCTTTTTCTGATTATCTGGTTCAAAATGGATATAATGAGAAGTATGAGATCATCTGGCTGGTTTCTGACAAAAGAAAATTCAGAAATATAAAAATCAGGAATGTACGGTTTGTCACAGCAGAAAACAGGTATGGCTGGAGCAGTCCGGCAGCTTATTATTATGCAGCTACTGCGTCGTATTTTTTCTATTCACATAACAGCGGTGGCTTAAACAGATTTCGATGTCAGGGACAACAGGTGGTAAATCTCTGGCATGGATGCGGATATAAAGATGCAGAACAGGGAAGAAAAAAAAGCCAGACTTCTCCGGATTTCGATTATGCACTGGTACCGGGACCTGTCTTTGTAAAAACGAAATCCCTTCTCTGGAACTGTGACCCTGACCGGCTGCTGATGATGGGATATCCCAGATATGACTGGATGCTTGCACCGTCTTTACAGAAAACAGAGATTCTGAAGAGGCTGTTTGGATGGAAAGGGGACAAAGCAGTTCTGTGGATGCCTACTTTCAGAAAAAGTGAGCTGGGCGGATGTGCGGAAAACGAGATTGAACTGCCATATCAGCTTCCGGCAGTCCGAAACAGGAAAGAATTAGAAGAGATTGATTTGTTTCTGAGAATGAAGAAGATGCTGCTGATTATAAAAAAACATCCGCTTCAGACCGGCTGGTCTCAGGACACACAGGAATTTACCAATATCCGTTATGTGTCGGAAGCCATGCTGAAAAAAGAAAAACTTCAGTTATACGAACTGATCGGGATCAGCGATGCACTGATCTCTGATTATTCCTCTGTGGCTGTAGATTATCTGCTCCTGGACAGACCTCTGGGATATGTACTTGCAGACTATGAAATTTACAGAGAAAAAAGAGGATTTGTGTTTGAAGATCCCCTGGAATATATGCCGGGAGAAAAGATATATAATGCCTGTGACCTGAAACAGTTTCTGCTGCATATATCTGACGGGACGGATGATTACCGGGCAGAACGACGGAAAATGCTGTCACAGATGCATAATCAGACAGAAAACTATTGCAAAAGGCTTGCAACATATTTTAAACTGTAAGAAAAGAGGGAGGAACTTTTATGGAAAAAGTAATAGGGTACACACAGGGAACATTCGACATGTTTCATATCGGACATCTGAATCTGATCAAAAATGCAAAAAGACACTGTGATTATCTGGTGGTAGGAGTTAATTCCGATGATCTTGTGGAGTCATATAAGAATAAAAGACCGATCATACCGCTGGATGAGCGTGTGGAGATTATGCGCGCCATTAAATATGTGGACGAAGTGATCGTGACAAATACACTGGATAAAAAAGAGATCTGGGAAAAAGTGCGCTTTAATGAAATCTACATTGGTGATGACTGGAAGGGAAACGAGCGCTGGGAAAAAACCGGAAAAGAAATGGAACAGCTGGGAGCCAAACTGGTATTCCTGCCTTATACCAAAGATACTTCATCAACCATGCTTCGTGAAAAGTTAAAGGAATTTTAAGTGGATTATGAATATAATAAAGAGAATTCTGAGAAAAAGTAAGAAAATCGCAAAAAAAGTAAAAAAGAAAATCAAAAAGATTAAAAAAACAAACAAAAAAACGATCAATAAATTTAAAAAAGTAAAAGAACAAAAAGGCACAAAAGCAATGTACCAGGAAATCTGGGCTACGATCACTTTTGGAATATATGACAAACGCAGGATCAAACGTCTGAAGAAGTTTCCGCCTGCACTGGTAGAGAACAGAATGCTGTTTGAGACAAACGATGATTTCACAGATAACGGCCGTGCCCTGTTCGATTATCTGATCGAAAACGGATATAACAAAAAATATGAGATCGTCTGGCTGGTTCATGAACCGAAAAAATATAAAGAATATGAAACAGAAAATGTAAAATTTGTCCAGAACTTTAAAAAAGGTTCTACCATCCGAAGAGCAGAAGCGTATAAATATGCACTGACATCCAGATATATTTTCTATACACAGGCATTTAACTGGATCGCCATGTCCAGAAGAAATCAGCTGTTTATCGATTTATGGCATGGATGTGGATATAAGGCAAACAAAAATGGAAGAAAAGTATTCTTTGACTACTGTCTGGTGCCGGGAGATATTTTTATCAGGACCAAAATGGAATTTTTCGGATGTACTTCCAAAAAACTCTTATCCTTTGGATATCCACGTTATGATATGATGTTAAGGGGAAGCAGCCGTGCAGATGAATATAAAGCAGAACTGCTGAAAAAGACAGACAGCACCAAACTGATCCTGTGGATGCCTACTTACAGACATGCTTCCAGCGAACGTCTGAATGAAGAGACATTAAATAATGAGTTCAATATTCCGATCATTGATGATGCGGATAAACTTCTGGAACTGAACCGTTTCTGTAAAGAGAATCATATCCTGATCGTGATCAAGAAACATTATCTTCAGATTCCGTACGATTTCGGAGATAATGTTCTGACCAATATTGTTTATCTGGAGAATAAAGATCTTGCAGACAATGGTCTTCAGCTTTATGAATTTATCAACTGTTCAGACGCTCTGGTTTCAGACTATTCTTCTGTTGCAATCGATTATCTGCTTCTGGATCGCCCTCTCGGCTTTACACTGGATGATTATGAGGCGTACACAGAATCCAGAGGCTGGGTATTTGATGATCCGCTGGAATATATGCCGGGAAGTCATATGTATAATATGCAGGATTTTGAACAGTTTATTCTTGATGTCAAAGAGGAAAAAGATCTCTACAAAGAGCAGCGTGCTGTTGTAAGGGCAAAGACACACAATGTCTGCGATAATTACTGTCAGAGAGTGCTGGACTATTTTGATATTACTTTATAATTGTACCGGAAACAGGAGAAGAAAATGAAAATATGTATTTGGTGTACCAAGATATTTGATCTTGGAGGAACAAAGAGAGTTGTCACACTTCTTGCCAATGAACTGGTAAAAGAACACGATGTAACGATTATGGTATATCAGGACCGTTTTAAAGAGGACCGGAATATGTATCATATGAGTGAGGATATCAAGGTTGACTTTATTGACAATAATGAATTTGTCAACCGTCATCATACACCGGCGTTCTTCTGGCGGTATCTGGTAAGAAAACTCAATGCGAAATATGGAACATTTAACAAAGAGAAATACAATGACATTCTGGCAGATGCAATCTTTCCCAAAAAGACCAGAGAAAAATGGGTAGAATACTTAAATGAACAGAATTATGACATTATCATCACAACCGCTTCTCTGAGTCTGCGTCTTGGCATGCTGGCACCTGATCTGAATGCCAAAACGATTGGCTGGCAGCACAACTGCTATGCCGGATATCTGGATGTCCCGAACGTTGTTTTCTGGAAGCAGGAATGCCTTCTTCAGGAATATCTTCCAAAACTGGACAGATATATCGTACTCAGCGATTATGACAAGCGGGATTATAAAAAATTCCTCGATATTGATACGGAAGTCAAGATCAATCCGAGAAGCTTTGTCAGTGACCGTAAATGTGATCCGAAGTCCAAGCGTTTCCTGATGGCAACCCGTTTTGTATATGCCAAGGGCCTTGATATGATGATGGAATCCTTTGAGGAATTCTGTAAATATGATGATGAATGGCAGCTGGATATTATAGGAGCCGGTGATCTCTGGAATCAGATTATAGCAGATGCGAAACGACGCCACATTGAGGACAGAGTAAACTTTGTCGGTTATACCAATGAACCAGAGAAGTATTATCTGAATTCTTCTGTTTTCCTTCTTCCATCCAGATGGGAAGGATGGCCTATGGTTATTATGGAAGCTTTTGAATTCGGACTTCCTGTCATCGCATTCCATACAGGAGCCATGGATCTGATCATTGATGACCAGAAAACAGGATTTCTTCCGGAAGCCTTTGACACCCATAAATTTACAGAGGCAATGCTGAAACTGGCTCATGATGAGGAACTGCGCAGGGAAATGTCCAGAAATGCCATCTGGAAATCAGAAGACTTTACCATTGAGAAAGCGGTAAAAGAATGGAATCGTCTGTTTAACCGTGTAATGGGAATTGAAACTTTTTATGAGAAGAATAAAGCCGAGATCCAGGAATATCAGGAAAAGTACCCGCTCCGTACCAGCTATGCGGAATATGTAAAGGAATATCCGGTAAGAGAGAATACGATTCTTTATGAGGCATTTGGAGGACGCGGAATGATCTGCAACCCTTATGCGATTTTTCAGTATCTGCTGGAGAAAGAAGAATATCAGGACTATACACATATCTGGGTGATCGATGATTTTGCGGATAATAAATTACAGATTGAGAAATATGAGCAGTATCCGAATGTCCGTTTTGTAAAATATAAAACAAAAGAGTACTGTAAG
>ERZ838399.1674-NODE-1674-length-19454-cov-16.529976_pt1 | contig 19454 bp, 15 predicted proteins | sample MGYA00519683_ERZ838399 | MGnify/ENA primary metagenome ERZ838399 (study PRJEB31850, sample SAMEA3708833) | human gut metagenome | biome: human gut; feature: human-associated habitat; material: faeces | place: China | collected 2014 ...
TTATAGTTTAGTTATCGTTAAAAAGTATGAAGAGAAGTAAATAACTTCCAGTTTGTCGCACTCGTTCCCGGCAAAGAGCAGCGCACAAACCCCACATAAAGGAGATGCTTCCCCATGGAATACAAACGTTTTGGCAATAAGATCATTGTCCGCATCGACAAGGACGAGGAGATCCTAGAACAGGTCAAAAAACTTGCCCTGAAAGAAAACATCCGCCTTGCCGCCGTGCAGGCGCTGGGCGCCACCAACAGCTTTACGGTGGGCGTATATAATGCAGCAGAGAAGCAATACTACGCCAACAGCTTCAGCGGCAGCTTTGAGATCGTGTCCCTGACCGGCACCATCAACACCATGAACGGTGAATTCTACACCCACCTGCACATGAGCGCCGGAAACGACAAGGGCGAGGTGTTCGGCGGGCATCTGAACCGGGCGGTGGTCAGCGCCACCTGCGAGATGGTGGTGGATGTTCTGGACGGCACGGTAGACCGCCAGTACGACCCCGTTACCGGGCTGAACCTGTTCAAGTTCTGAGCTTCTTTTCAAAAACGAGAAAGTCCGCTGCGCGGTGTCTGCGCAGCGGACTTTTGTTTATAGCTCTTCCCGGCGGGTGTAGGGCGTCATGCCGTGGTCGGCGGGGTCGTAGGCTTCCAGCACGGTAATGTAGTTTTCCTGAAAGTGGCACAACACGGTCTTTAAAATGCCGCTCAGCTGCCCCTTTACCGTGATGGTGGACAGGACAAAGTCTGCCACCAGCTGCACCGTCTCCGGCTGCAGCTCAAAGCACAGGCCCACCGCCAGCATAGGGATGACGATCTGCTGCGCCTGCAGCGGCACCGCGCTGCCCAGCTTTTCCAGTACCGGACGGCTCAGCGCCGAGGCTGCCTGTACGCAGCGCTCCACCTTTTCCTGCGGGAAGCGCTGCATCAGTTCCATGCTGCGCAGCTGCGCCACCACGGCGGCATCGTCACGCACGATGCCCCGGGTCACTTCTTCCTCCGTGCGGGTGGTCGCGCATTGCAGCATACAGCGCATGGCGTCCTCGTAGTCCTTGTAGTAGGTCTGACGGTCGCAGAACAGGTCCAGCATGGAGCGCAGCACAGCATCGGTCTCCTCGGAGACCGCCAGCCGCCCGAAGTCCATCGGCGTGCCTTCCATCCCTGCGCTGCGGTCGTTCAGTGCCTGCAGCTCCTCCGGGATGACCGTGGAGGGCAGAAAGCGGTCGTTGCCGTTGCGGTAAAAGCCCCACTCTGCGGGCAGGATGCGGGGGATGACATCGCCGCTGGAAACGATATTGAAGATATTGCTGGTGCCCCAGTTCTTTTTCAGGCTGCCGTCTGCCGCGTGGTTGTTGTCATAATCCTGCTGCAAATCGGGGCAATCTGCCGCCGTCAGGGACGCCGGGGCGGCAAAGGTATAGACAAAGGTGTTTTTCTTTTCCAGCTGCGGCAGCACAGCGGGCAGGCGCGCCGCCACAAGGTTCGCCACACCGCCGCCCCGGCTGTAACCGCCCATCCAGAGCTTCAGGGTGCCCAGCGGCTGACGCTTTGCCGACGTCTGAACGTATCCTCGTATTTTTTCAACCAGCTGCCGCGCCGCCGTCACAAAGCCGACGTGGGCGCTGCCCGGCCCTGCATGAAGGTTGCCGGACCACTCGGCCCCGTAGCCGGAGCCGCGCAGGAACGCCCCGATGATGGTCACCTGCCTGCCGCCGCGCACCAGCGTTTTGCGGGCGATGGCGCAGCCCACAGTGTCCGGGGTGTCGTTCAGGCTGTGGGTATAGTTGAACAGCTGCACCTCGGTAAAGCCCAGCTTTGCAAAGGCGTCCCGGATATGGTCGGCGCGGCCGACCTCCCCCTCCATCCAATAGCGCTGGTCGCTCTCCCATGTACAGTCGGCGGCTGCCGCCATGCCCAAGGTGGCCAGCGCCAGCTGGTTGTCGTACTCCGTGGCAGGGTGGTCGAACAGGCTGTCGCTGTAATAGTAGTCGTGCCGCAGGTCGGCACCGCAGCGGTCGCTGCGGTACCACAGGGTATAGTAGTCGTCCGGTACGGCGCGGCCGACCAACGCCGTAGCTGCCCCAGCCTGCGGCAGCGCCGCAGCGGGTGCAAGCGTCCCCGCTGCAAAGGTCACCGCAAGACCCTTACAAAAATCCCGTCGTTTCATGGTTTCATCCCCCGCATCCTGCCCTGCGGGTCGTACCCCGCAGCGCTTTTTTATAGTATAATCCTTTTTGCCGTAGGATGCAATTTTTACTTGCAGTGGCAGACGGGACGATTTAGAATGCGCGCCGCTATCGGGTTGCGGCACCCAGCATCCGCATCGTGCCTTGAGCGGCACTTGCGTCTTGCTGGCCGCTGCCCCAACGACTTCTCCCTGTTTCCGCCGCTGGCGGCAGTCGTCGTCGTTGCACTTTGCGCATCATCAGCGGAAAAATGATTTTTAATTTGGGGTTCTGAAAAGCCTGCGGGCTTTTCAGAACCCCTTTTTCACGGGAGGGTCGTAGAGGGAAACGGCAATTGCAACTTCTCCTCTATACCACATGAAAAAGGGATAGCCGAACCCACGCGGGTGTTCTGCTATCCCAAAATACATATTATTACTCGATCAGGCCGTTGAGCAGGGTCAGGCACTTGCGGCTATGCAGCTTGCGGATGGCCTTGGCTTCGATCTGGCGCACACGCTCACGAGTGACGCCGAAGTCGCGGCCGACCTCTTCCAGCGTGCGGGGACGGCCATCATCCAGACCAAAGCGCAGGCGGATGACCTTTTCCTCGCGGGGGGTCAGGCTCTTGAGTGCCAGATTGATCTGCTGTGCCACCATGGCGCGGTCGGCTGCCTTGCCGGGTGCTTCGGCGTTCTCATCGGCGACAAAATCGCCCAGAGAGGAATCCTCTTCCTCACCCACGGGGCTTTCCAGGCTTGCGGGCTCCTGTGCCATGCGCTGGATCTCGCGCACGCGCTCCACGCTCATGTCCATGGCCTTTGCCAGCTCTTCCGGGGTGGGCTCGTGACCGTTCTGGTACACCAGCTGGTTGGTGGCCTGACGCATCCGGTTGATGGTCTCCACCATGTGCACCGGAATGCGGATGGTACGGGCCTGATCCGCGATGGCGCGGGTGATGGCCTGACGGATCCACCATGTAGCGTAGGTGGAGAAGCGGAAGCCGCGGTCGCAGTCGAACTTTTCCGCAGCCTTGATCAGGCCGATGTTGCCCTCCTGAATGAGATCAAGGAAGGCCAGATTATGACCGACGTGCTTCTTGGCGATGGACACCACCAGACGCAGGTTTGCCTCGCTCAGGCTGCGGCGGGCGTTCAGGCCGTCGCGGCGGGTCTTGAGCAGCTCCTGACGGCGTTCCTCGCTCAGAGGGCCGTTCTCCACGGCTTCCATGGCCTTTTCCTCGTCTGCCTTCTCCTCAGCATCCTCGGCAGACTTTTCGCTGTCCTCGTCCAGATCCTCGTTGTAGCTGCGGCTGTTCTCGTCCTCTTCAAAAGAGAAACGGGCGCTGTTCTTCTTGATGTACTCCGGTGCGCCGTACTTCTGGCGGTCTGCCTGCAGAATGTGCGCAGCCTCGGCACCGGCATGGATGCGGCGGCTCAGCTCCACCTCCTGCTCGGCGCTCAGCAGCGGGATCTGACCGATCTGCTTGAGGTAGTTCTTCACCGGGTCATCCAGCAGCTCGTCCATGGCAGCCTTCAGGTCTGCCGGGTTCTCCTCGGCATCCTCTTCGTTTTCATCGGCAAGGCCCATGTCATCGTTGTTGTTCTCGGCGTTCTCCACCTCAGCAATGATGCTGTCCACGTCCAGACTCGGCTCGTTCTCTTCCTCCAGGATCTTGATGCCGCGCTCTTCCAGCAGGGTGTAGAGGGTGTCTACATCCATGCGGCATTGTGCCGCCAGCGCCTTGGCCTCCTGTGCAGAGAGGGTGCCCTCGCCCTTAGTCAACAGTTCCTTCAAAGTCATGCCCATTTTTTCTCTCCTTCCCGCTCCGGGGAAAATCGTGTAATATTGCCCTGTGCATCAGATCACAAGGCCGCCGTTCACCCCGAACACCTGTCCGGTGATGTATCCGGCATCCTCGCCGGCCAGAAAGACCAGCAGCTTTGCAACTTCTTCCGGGGTGCCCAACCGCCCTACAGGGGTCTCCTCGGCCAGCGCCGCCTTGTCCTCGGCGGTAAAAGCCGCCATCATATCGGTCTCGATGACCCCCGGCGCTACGCAGTTCACCGTGATGCCGCTGGGGCCTTCTTCCTTGGCCAGTGCCTTGGTCAGGCCGATGAGCCCGGCTTTCGCGGCGGAATAGTGCACCTCGCAGCTGCCGCCGGTCTGCCCCCACATACTGCTCACGGTCAGAATGCGGCCCTGCTTGCGGCGGATCATGCCGGGCAGCGCCAGCTGACACAGGTGGAACGCGCCGCTCAGGTTCACGTCCAGCATCCGCTGCCACTCTGCCGGGGTGATGTCGGTAAACAGCTTCTGCTGCGCGATGCCGGCGTTGCACACCAGCACATCCACCCTGCCCATGGCCTGCTCCACCGCGTGGAACGCCAGCTCACAGCTGGCGCGGCTGGCTACATCGCACTGGATGGCGATGCACCCGGGCAGCTGCTGTTCCAGCGCAGCGGCAGCGGCGGCATTCTGGTGGTAGAGCACCGCCACCTGATACCCTGCTGCCGCAAAGGCGCAGGCAGCGGCAGCACCGATGCCCCGGTCACCGCCGGAGATCAGCACCCGGCGCGCCGCAGCGGGCGCAGCAGGGGCAGGCCGTTCTTTTACGGGCTGCGGCGCTGGCTCTTCGGGCGGCTCCACCGCAGGCGGCTCTGCGGGTTTTTCCAGCGTGATCACCCGGGTGGGTTCCTCCGCCACAGGTGCTGCCGGTTTTTCCAGCGTCATGATGCGGGTGGGCTCGTCCACCACCGGCTCCGCCGGCGCAGCCGGCTTTGCAGCCGGTACGGCAAGGGGCTCCGGCGCGCTCTCTTCCTCCGGCACCTGAAAGGTCAGTTCAAACTCGTCCTCGTACAAGAGTGTATCCCTCCTGTTCGGTATTCTCGGCTCGGCGTAAGTGCGCCCAGCCGGAAAAACCCTGTGCCCATCCCCAGACAGTGCAGCGTTCCGTTCGTATGTCCGGCAAAGGTCCGGTGCTTTGGCGTGCCTGCCTGTGCTTATGATGGGTTTCGACAAGATTCCATTGAATAATATACCACAATCCAGCCCAAAAAGAAAGTGGGAACCGCAATTTTTTACGCAGTTCCCACTATTTTTCCTTATTTTCCCCTGTTTTCGGGTACCGGGGGCTTCCAGCGGGGTCTGCCCGCCCGCTTTTCCCGCAGGGAAACAAAAAACGCCTGCAAAAGCTGCTGCGCTTCGGCCTCCCGCAGCCCCTTTTCCACCACCGGGTGGTGGTTGAAGGGCAGTGCGAACAGGTCTGTCACCGAGCCGCAGCACCCGGCTTTGGTGTCGGCAGCGCCGTACACCACCCGGCGCAGACGGCTGTTGATGATGCCGCCCGCGCACATGGGGCAGGGCTCTAAGGTGACGAACAGCTCGCACTCCCACAGCCGCCAGCCGCCCAGCGCCTTGCAGGCGGCATCAATGGCCAGCAGTTCCGCGTGGTGCAAGGCGTTTTTCTCGGTCTCCCGGGTGTTGTGCGCCATGGCTACCACCTCGCCGTGCCGCGCCACCACCGCGCCCACCGGCACCTCGCCCAAGGCGGCGGCTTTGCCGGCTTCTTCCAGTGCAAGACCCATCAGTTCAAAATCGGTCATGTATCCCATCCTCTCATCCCATCGCCAGCACCAGCAGGTTGTTTGCGCTGTGCAGCAGCATCCCCGGCCAGAGATGCCCGGTGCGGTCGGCAAGCCACCCCAGCCCCAGCCCGCACACCAGCGCGTAGGCCATGGCGGCGGCGCTGCCGTGCTGCAGGGCGAACAGCACCGCCTGCAAAAGAATGGCCTGTCCCCTGCCCAGCGGCTGCGCCCGGCGCTGCACCGCGCCCCGGAACACCCCTTCCTCCGCCAGCGGAGCCAGCAGGCAGACCCGGAAAAACCGTGCCGCGCCGCCGGGCGGCACGGGCAGCAGCACCGCCAGCGCCTTGCCCGCCAGCAGATACCCAACCGCCCAGCCAAAGGCCGAAAGCAGTGCGGCGGTGCGGGGGTTCAGCTTGTGCATGGTCGGTCTCCTCCTGCTGTGGTTCGTTCCCGGTTATAGTACCATATCTGCCGCCGGGTGCGCAAGGTTTCGGCGTTCTGTCGTGGCAAATTTATGCAAAATATTGACACATCGCCCTAAATGGTGGTATAATAATTTCCAACCTTTTTGATGAAAAAGTTGCGTATACTGTATTTTACCGGTAGACCGGAGGTATTATTATGATCCGTATCCTCACCGATTCCGCGTGCGACATCCTGCCCGCCGAGGCGCAGCAGCTGGGCGTGACCGTGATCCCCCTGAACGTGACGCTGGAGGACGGCACCGTCCTGCGGGACGGCATCGACATGACCCCCAGCGAATACTATGCCCATCTGGCAGCCTGCCGCAAGCTGCCCACTACCAGCCAGCCCAGCCCGGAGCAGTTCGAGCAGCTGTATCTGGACGCTGCTGCCGCCGGGGACGAGGTGCTGGGCATCTTCTTGTCCGATGCGTTGTCCGGCACCGGTCAATGCGCCAGACTTGCTGCCGACCTTGCCAACGTGGATAATGTGGTGTTCGTGAACACCGAGAACGTCTGTCTGGGGCAGTCCTTGCTGGTGCGGCTGGCTGTGCAGCTGCGGGACGCCGGTAAGACGATCACCCAGATCGCCGCCGATCTGGAAAAGGCCAAGCAGCACCTGCATCTGGTAGCTGCCGTGGACGATCTGAAGTACCTGCGCAAGGGCGGCAGACTGTCCGCCGCCGCCGCTGTGGCGGGCGGTATGCTGGGCATCAAGCCCATCCTCGCCGTCATAGAGGGCAAGGTAGTGCTGGCCGGTAAGGCACGCGGTCTGCCCGGCGTGTATGTGGCGCTGTTCAAGAAGATCGACGAGATGGGCGGCATCCACCCGGGCTACACCCCGCTGCTGGGCTACACCGTCAACCACCGGGAGCTGCAGCCGCTGCTGACCTACCTGCAGGACAACCTGCATCTGGACGCACCGCTGGTGCGCCAGATCGGTTGCGTCATCGGCACCCACACCGGCCCCGGCGCCTTCGGCATCGCGTTCTTTGATAAAGAGCTGGTGCTGGAATAAAACCTATTCGCAAAAACAAGCCGGACAGCCCGCGGGCTGCCCGACTTTATTTTTACCCGTGAAAAAGTAGTTCCGAAACGCCCGCAGGCGTTTCGGAACTACAAATAAAATATTCTTTCCGCTGATTATGGCCAGAGCAAAGCGGAGACCATTCCAAATCGTCCCGCCTTGCCCTTACAGCACCGCGTCCGAGATCAGCTTGCCCAGCAGCAGCACCAGCACCACCAGCATCATAGGGCGGATGAAGCGGGCACCCTTTTTCAGGGCAAAATGGGAGCCCAGCAGGTTGCCCAGAATGTTGCTGATGGCGCAGGGGATGCCGATGTGGAACACCACCAGACCGTTCATCAGGTAGGTGAACAGGCTGGCGTAGTTGCTGGCCAGATTGAGCACCTTGCCGTTGCCGTTAGCGGTGCGCAGGTCAAAGCCCATCAGGGTGGTAAAGGCAATGATAGCAAAGGTGCCGGTGCCCGGGCCCATGACGCCGTCGTACAGGCCGATGCCCAAACCGATGGCCAGCGCCAGTAAAATCTTTTTCAGGTCCAGCGTGCCGTCGTCCCGGTTCTCGTCCGGCAGGTTGCGCTGCCACAGGATGATGACCGCCGCCACCGGCAGGATGATGAACATCATGGTGCGCAGCATCTCGTCACTGAGCAGCAGCACGATGTGCGCACCCAGCGTACTGCCCGCAAAGCTGCCGATGGCTGCAAGAACCCCCACCTTCACGTTCATGGCACCGCTTTTGAAAAAGCTTGCCGTGGCAAAGGTGGTGCCGCAAGCGGCGCTGAACTTGTTGGTGGCATAGGTGTAGTGGGGCGGCAGCCCGGCAAACAGATAGGCCGGCAGACTGATCAGCCCACCGCCGCCGGCTGCCGAATCCACAAAGCCTGCAAAGCCGGTCATCAGCATGAGAAACGCCATCATCCACGGCGAGATCGTGATACCCATTGTTATAATTCCTCTTATCTTTCCAAGTCGTTTGTTCTTTTTCAGGGGACGCGCGCCTCAGACCATATAAAACCTCCTCTCGCAGGGCAATACACAGCCCGGGATACCCGCGCACAGCAGGGCATCTCCGGGCACTTTTTGCAATTTTAGAAGTTATTATTACAGATTGTTTTTAAAGAAGCGGTATGCGTTGCGCCAGTAGATGGCCTCTACCTCGTCCTCGGTAAAGCCCTCGCGGCGCAGTGCCTCGGCCAGCAGCGGCATATCTGCCGCCGTTTCCAACTCATGCTGACCGCCGATGCCGTCAAAGTCGCTGCCAAGGCTGATGACCTCAATGCCGCCCACCTGCTTGAAGTGTGCGGCGTGCTTTGCCAGCCGCTCCACCGTGCTGCGGCAGAGCTTGGGGTGTGCCGAGTCTGCGTCCACAAAGGAAGCGCAGTAATTCAGCCCCGCAATGCCGCCCTTTTCTGCCAATGCGCGGATCATCTCATCGGTCAGGTTGCGGTTGTGGGGCGACAGGGCACGGCAGTTGGAGTGGCTTGCCGCAAAGGGACGGGTGCTGTGGTTTGCGATGTCCCAGAAGCCCTTATCGGAAAGGTGGCTCACATCTGCGGTGATGTGCAGCTTTTCCATCTCTTCCAAAAAGGCAAAGCCCCGCTCGGTCAGGCCGGTCTCAGTGTTGGCCACCAGCGGCCCGCCGGGGTTTGCGTTGGGGGCTGCCAGCTCGTTGGGGTAGTTCCATGTCAGGGTCATCATGCGCACGCCCAGCTCCTGCAGCCGCCGCAGCACGCCCAGACTGCCCTTGCAGCAGCCGCCCTCTTCCACCGTCAGCATGGCGCTGAACTTGCCCTCGGCGCGGTTGCGCTCAAGGTCGGCGGCGGTGTACACCGGGGCGATCTTTTCCGGGTAAGCTGCCATGAGCCGCTTGAAGATGTCGATCTCCTCCAGCACGCTTACCAGCGGGTCGGCCCCGGGTGCGGGGTCGGCCAGATCCACATAGGCCGCAAAGCATTGCAGCAGATAATCCCCCTGCCGCAATTTTTCAAGGTCGATATGCAGATCGTTGTGCAAAAAGCTTTTGGGTGCGCCCGCCTTTTCGGCGCGGCGCAGTTCGTACAGGGTATCGCAATGCAGATCCCAAACCTTCATGATGGATACACTCCTTTATGCTTCTTCTCCCAGCAGCTGCAGCAGCTGTTCGGGGTTCATGGACAAAATCGCGCCGTCTGCCCCGCCGGTAACGGTGTCGGCCAGCGACTGCTTGGCCTGTTGCAGTTCCACGATCTTTTCCTCAATGGTGTCCTGCGCGATCAGCCGGTACACCTGTACCGGGTTGCGCTGACCGATGCGGTAGGCGCGGTCAGTGGCCTGATTCTGCGCGGCAAGGTTCCACCACGGGTCGTAGTGGATGACGATATCAGCGGCGGTCAGGTTGAGGCCCGTGCCGCCCGCCCGCAGCGAAATGAGAAAGACGTCTGCCTCACCCTGATTGAACCGGCGCACCTGCTCGGCACGCACCGGCTTCGGGGTAGAGCCTTGCAGGGTGAAGTGGCTCACCCCGGCTTCGTCCAGCCGCTTTGCCAACAGCTCCAGCATGGAGGTGAACTGGCTGAACAGCAGAATGCGGTGCCCGCCCGCCACCGCCTCGGTGACAAGTTCCAGACAGGCTTCCAGCTTGGCGCTGCTGCCGGTCCAGTTGTCCGCCACAAGACGGGGGTCGCAGCAGATCTCCCGCAGCTGCATCAGCACGGCAAACACGGTCATCTTGTCCTCCGGCTTTGCCGCCCGCAGCTTTTCCCGGGCGTCCACCACCGCTGCCAGATACAGCTTGCGCTGCTCGGTCTCCAACTCAACGCGGCGCACATTCTCTGTTTTGGGCGGCAGCTCCCGCAGCACCTCGGACTTCATGCGCCGCAGGATGAAGGGGCCGGTGAACTGGTTCAGCCGCCGCACGGCGTTGGCATCCTCGTCCTGCACGATGGGCTTTTCGAACCGGGCGCAGAAGGTCTTGTAGGGGGGCAGATACCCCGGCATCAAAAAGGAAAAGATGCTCCACAGTTCGCCCAAGCGGTTCTCCACCGGGGTGCCGGTCAGGGCAAAGCGCACCCGGCTGTTCACCCGGCACACCGCCTTGTATTTCTGGGTGGTGTGGTTTTTGATGGCCTGCGCTTCGTCCAGTATGCAGGCGTAAAAGCTTTGCCCGGCATACAGTTTTTCGTCCCGGCGCAGCAAATCGTAGCTGGTGATGACGAGATCCGCCTGCGCCCACCCATCGACCAGCGCGGCACGGTGGGCGGCATCGCCGTCCATGGCAACACTTTGCAGCTGCGGGGTGAACTTCTGGCATTCCTCCTGCCAGTTCAGCACCAGCGACGCCGGGCAGACGATGAGGCTGGGCAGCTGCTGCCCGCCCTCCTTCATGGCCAGCAGGTAGCTGAGCACCTGCACGGTCTTGCCCAGACCCATATCATCGGCCAGAATGCCGCCCATGCCGTAGCCATCCAGTGTGCGCAGCCAGCGGTAGCCATCCCGCTGGTATTTGCGCAGGGTCTTTTGCAGGGAGAGCGGCGGGGTATACTCGCTGTCCCGCACGGCGTGGAAGCTGCGGCTGATGCGCCGGAAAGCATCGTCCCGGTCGAACCGCAGACCGTTCTGCCCCGAAAGCGCCCAGTCCAGCGTGGGGGCGCGGTAGAGCGGCAGAGCGGCGTGGCCGTCCTTCAGCTTTGCGCCGGAAAGCTCCAGCGTGTCGTTCAGCTCGTCCAGCCCTTCCAGACTGTCATCCAGCCGCAGCAGACTGCCGTCCCGCAGGCGGTGGTAGCGTTTTTTCTGGTGCAGGGACTGCAAAAGTTCCCGCAGTTCCTCCACCGGGAACGCGCCGGTGTCCACCTCCAAATCCAGCACGCTGCCGTGCACCGACACCCCCACCGAGATCTTAGGCGGGGCGGCCTGCAGGTTGCGGAAGGCATCGGTCTGGTACACCTCGCCCATGGCCAGCAGGGCGGGAATGCCCTCTTCCAGCAGTTGGAAAAGCGCCTCCTCCCCGGAAATGCTGTAATGCCCGGGCTCGCCGGGCTGGGGTTCCAGATAGGTCTCCAGCAGCCGCTTTGCCCGGTTCTCGGTGCGGGCGTCCCGCAAAAGATCCGGCGGCACCGGCTCGCCGGGGGCTACCCGGTCCTCTCCGTAGAGAAAGACCGGGTACGCCGTGACGGTAAGCCCCCGGTCGGCATCCAGATAAAACTGCACCACCGGCTCCAGCGGGATCTGGTTCAGCAGCAGCCGGTCGGGGTCCACGATGTTGACCCGGTTGCCCAGTTCCGGCAGCACATAGCTGCAAAAAGCGGCGGCGTCTGCGCTGGTAAAGAACAAACTGCGCCCGCCAAAGGTGTCCAGTACCGGCAAAACCCGGCGGCATTCCTCCCGCTGCATCCGCCAGAGGGTGCTTTCGCCCAGCAGATAGGCATAGTCCAGCCCCTGCACCCCGCGGAGCACCGGGGTACAGCTCAGCTGCACGCCGCCCTTGCGGCGCTCCACCTTCAGGCTGATGACCGGCAGGCCCTCTTTAAGGGTGTAGCCGCCCACAACGCCCTCGGCGGCGTAAAGCTCCACAAGAGCATCCAGCCCCTCGCCGGTCAACGGCAGGCCGCCTGCCGGGCCTTTGTCCCAGCCGGAGCGCATGGTGCCCTCGGCTTCAAACGCCTGCCGGGCGCTCACCTGACGGCGCAGCAGCCGCAGCAGCTGCTGTGCATCCGGAGCAAAGGCGTCCCACCGGTGCACAAAGGCCAGCGACTTCCCGTAGCTGACGCTTTCGCCCTGCTCGATCGCATCCAGAAACTGCGGGATGCTTTTTACCAGATACTGCCGCCCGCCGATGCCGTCCGAGACCCGCAGTCGCAGCCAGATACGGCCATTGTGCGGCGTAAGCTCCGGTTCCAGCAGAGCAAAGCCTGTACGCTGGGCGGCGTTCTGGGGCTGGGGCTGCGCATCCTCCCGCTGGTAGCGCTTCAGCAGCAGCTGGGCCTCATAGTCGGTCTCTGGCTCCTCGCCCCGCCACTTGCGGCCGAACAGCATATCCAGCCCGGCGCTGTAACTGTCCTTGCGGGGCTCGGTGCTCAAGCCTGCCACGCCCCGCTGCACCCCGGGGATGCTCTCCGGCTTTTTTTCCGGGGCAGGCGGGTTCTTTTCCGCGTCCTGTAATAGCAGCGCACCGATATGCTTGCAGTAGGTGCCGTCGCCGTTCTGGTTATAGGGGCAGTCGCAGGAGGCACTGACAAAGCTGCCGTTTTCCCGCAGCCAGACCTGCGTATAATAGCAGTCCGGCCCGCTGCCCTGCACCAGCGCTGTCAGGTGCCGCACCCCGTCCTCGTTGGTGGTGCAGCTGCTTTGCAGGATACGCTTGCGGTACTTCTGCGCCCGCTCAAAGATGCTTTTGCCCAGCAATGTGCGGATCTCCTGTGCGTCCATGTAGTCTCCCTCCCCTGTGCTGTCGCGGTTCCGGTCTATTCTATAAGAATACCGCGTTCCACCCCGGGATGCAAGGGCAGAAGGGTAAAAAACGTTTAGAAAGCGCGGGCGGGACGATTTTGAATGGCTTCCGCTATCGGGTTGCGGCACCCAGCATCCGCATCGTGCCTTGGACGGCACTTGCGTCTTGCTGGCCGCTGCCCCAACAACTCCTCCCTGTTTCCGCCGCTGGCGGCGGTCGTCGTCGTTGCACTCTAGCCATTTTCAGCGGAAGAATTATTTTTATATAGAGCAATACCGGAGCGTCTGCGGACGCTCCGGTATTGCATTTTTCACGGGAAAGGCCGTAAAGGCAAACGGCATTTATCGTGTTATAGTAAGTTCACAACTGTTCAGCCCTGTTTTTCTGCGGGGGCTGTGCCGTGCTTGCGGGTCTTGAGGTGGTACATCTCCTGATCGGCCTTATCGATCAGGTCGTGCACGGTGGCAATGTCCGGCTCAAGGCGGGCGCAGCCGATGCTGATCTCGATCTGGTAGGGCTTGCCGGAGGCGGCGTTGGCGGCGTCCAGCTCCCGCTGGATGGAGGCGATCAGGGTGCGCACCTCCACGCTGTTGCAGCCGCAGGCGATGCAGAATTCATCGCCGCCGTAGCGCGCCAGCACGCCGTTGTAGTTGGCGCACACCTTTTTCAAAATGCCCGCCAGCAGCACCAGCGCGGCATCGCCCTCCAGGTGGCCGTACTCATCGTTGATGTGCTTGAAGTGATCCATGTCCATCATGAGGAAGTGCAGCGAGCGGTTGGGGTGACGGCGGTAGTAGGGCAGTTCGCTTTCCAGATACCGCAGCGCCACGATGCGGTTGCTGACGCCGGTCAGGGTGTCCACCGTGAACTTGGTCTGCAACACCAGCACATACACGCACACCAGCCCCAGCGTAATGCCGCAGCACAGCAGCCCGCGCCCGGGCAGCCAGCCTTGCAGCAAAAAGCCTGCCGCCGGCGCAAGCGCGAGCAGCAGCAGGGTTTTCAGTTCCTCTTTGGGTGTTTCCTGCTTCCAGTTGCTCAGCGTCCAGCTGCAGCGGAGAAAGGCCGCTGCCAGATAGGCAAGCCCCACCAGCTTCGCCCCCCAGAACAGGGTGCTGCCCCGCAGCCCCTCTGCATCCAGATAGCAGAAGCCGTTTTCGTCCCGCGCTGTCAGCAGCGCCAGCAAAAGCAACGCCACCGGTGCGGCGCTGAGCGCCAGCTTGCGACCGTCCTCCATCCATGTACGCCCCAGCTCTGCCTCTACATACAAAAACACCAGCAAGCAGCAACACGCCGCCAGCAGATAAAACAGAATACTGCCCCCGGCGTTCAGCCGGTAGGTCAGGGGGATGCCCAACTCCTGCCACGCGCCCAGCTGCGCCAGCGCACTGCCATGATCTACGATCGTCAGCGCCCCGGCAGACCACAGCAGCGCCGTGAACAGCCGCCCGGGCAGGCTTTTATCCCGCATTTTCTGCTGCGCCCGCAGCAAGACCGCCAGCGTGACCAGACAGAACCCACTGACCTGAGTATGGGCAATCGCATCCATGCCGCAACGCTCTCCTTTACCCTAGGGCGGCTTTGCGCCGTCCCGGCCCTTTTTCGCTCTTCCAACGTTCCTTTTCCGCACAGATTTATTGTACCAAATCCATAACAGATATGCAACACAAACCGAAAATTTCATACAAAAAAAGACACCGGAACGTCTTTCGGCGTTCCGGTGTCTTTTGAACTCAAATCACTTTGCCTGCGAATGGGCGGCGTCGTTGCGCAGGGCGCTTTCGCGGATCTTTTCCAGCGTCTGCTCGCTGAGGATGTGCTCTGCCTTGCAGGCGTCCTCGGCGGCGGTCTGCTCGTCCACGCCCAGCTGCACAAAGAAGTGGGTCAGCAGCTGGTGGCGGCTGTAAATGCGCTGAGCGATCTCCAGCCCGGGCTCCAGCAGGGTCAGGTTGCCTTCGCCGTCCACCGCGATATAGCCGTTCTCCCGCAGCTTTTTCATGGCGATGCTCACGCTGGCTTTGGTAAAGCCCAACTCATTGACAACGTCAATGGAGCGCACTTTGCCCATACGCTGGCTCAGCATCAGGATCGTTTCAAGATAATCTTCTGCGGACTGGTGGATCTGCATGGTTTGTCCGGCCTCCTGCCTTATTCCCTCTGGGGGATTTTTCCGACAGGGGATGTGTACCCTCTGTCGTATGTTAAAGGATATCACATTTTTGCGGTTGATGCAAGTAATTCGCAGCAAGTTTTGTTAAACTAACCATATTTTTCTGCACAGAACTGCTGTTTTGCCGGTTTTGCACCACCCCTGTTTTGTGCAAAGGGTGCAATTCTCGGCGTTTTGGCCTTACCGTGTGGCCAGATAGGCCGCAGGGCCTGCCTCGTACAGATCGCCGCCGTGGGCGTCCAGCACAACGGTCAGGGGCATATCCTGCACGGTCAGGCGGCGCACCGCCTCACAGCCCAAGTCCGGCCATGCGATCACTTCCAGCGTCTGCACGCTTTTTGCCATCAGCGCACCGGCACCGCCCAGCGCGGCCAGATATACCGCGCCGTTGCGCACCACAGCTGCCTTGACGGCGGCATCCCGCTTGCCCTTGCCGATCATGATCTTGTTGCCAAGATCCAGCAGCCGAGGGCTCATGGCGTCCATGCGCCCGCTGGTGGTAGGCCCTGCCGAGCCGATAATCTCGCCCGGGCGCTCCGGGGTTGGGCCTACATAATAGATGGCGCTGCCTTCCAGATCAAAAGGCAGGGTCTCGCCCTTGTCCAGTGCCTCCATCATCCGCTTGTGTGCCTGATCCCGGGCGGTGTACACCACGCCGGAAAGCAGCACGGTATCCCCCGCCTTCAGCGGGGCAAGCTCCTGCGCGGTGCAGGGGGTAGTCAGTCTGTATTCCATCGTTCTCCCCTCCTTACAGCTCCGCGCTGGCGCGGCGGGTCACATGGCAGGAAACGTTCACAGCCACCGGCAGACCCGCCACATGGGTGGGCATCTGCTCAATGGCAAGGCCGAGACAGGTGGTCTTGCCGCCAAAGCCCTGCGGGCCGATGCCCAGTGCATTGATGGCGGTAAGCAGCTCCTGCTCCAGCTGGGCATAGTAGGGGTCGGGGTTGGGGATATCCAGCGGGCGCAGCAGCGCCTTTTTGGCAAGATACGCCACCTTGTCAAAGCTGCCGCCCACGCCGATGCCCAGCACGATGGGCGGGCAGGGGTTGGAGCCCGCCAGCTTTACGGTATCCACCACGAACTTCTTAAAACCTTCCACGCCGTCGGCGGGCTTGAGCATCTGGATGCGGCTCATGTTCTCGCTGCCGAAGCCCTTGGGTGCTACCGTGATGCGGCAGCCCTCGCCGTCCACCAGATGCACCGTGATGGCCGCCGGGGTGTTATCACCGGTGTTGCCCCGGCGCAGCGGGTCGGCCACGATGCTCTTGCGCAGGTAGCCATCGGTGTAGCCCCGGCGCACGCCCTCGTGGATGGCGGCTTCAAAACTGCCATCAATGTGCACATCGGTGCCCAGCTCCACGAACACGCAGGCCATGCCGGTGTCCTGACAGATGGGCAGGTCTTTCTCCTTTGCAGCACCAAGGTTCGACCACAGCAGGTCTAATGTGTTCTTTGCCAGCGGCCACGGCTCTTCTTCCCGTGCCTTTTCCAGCGCGGCCTGCACGTCCTGCGGCAGCTGGGTGTTGGCCTTGATGCAGAGCTGCGCCACCGTATCCGTAATGCTCTGTGCGGAGATCGTTCTCATGCCTGTGTCCTCCGCTTACAGCCGTGCCACGCCGGTCTCGCGGGCAGCCTTTGCCACGGCATTTGCCACAGCCTCGGCCACGCGGGGGTCGAACGCGCCGGGGATGATGTTCTCCTCGCTGCGGTCAGCATCGGTGATGAGGTCTGCAATGGCGTAGGCAGCAGCCAGCTTCATCTCGTTGTTGATATCCCGGGCGCGAACGCTGAGCGCGCCCTTGAACAGGCCGGGGAAGCACAACACGTTGTTGACCTGATTGGGGAAGTCGCTGCGGCCGGTAGCCATCACCCGCACGCCGCCTGCCTTGGCCTCGTCCGGCATGATCTCCGGGGTGGGGTTTGCCATGGCAAAGACGATGGCGTCCTTGTTCATGGTCTTGCACAGCTCGGTGGTCAGGATGCCGGGGCGGGACACACCGATGAACACATCTGCGCCCTCCAGCGCCTCCTTCAGGCCGCCCTTGATCTGGCGGGGGTTGGTCACCTCGCCCAGCCAGTTCTTGTGCGCTTCGGCGCTGTTGCAGCCCTTGTACAGGGTGCCAAACTGATCCACCGCCACGATGTCCTTGGCACCGGCGGTCATGAGCATCTTGATGATGGCGGTACCGGCAGCGCCGGGGCCATTCAGGACGATGTGCACGTCCTCCATCTTTTTATTCACCACGCGCAGGGCGTTGATGAGGGCAGCGGTGACCACGATGGCGGTGCCGTGCTGGTCATCGTGGAACACGGGAATGTCCAGCTCCCGCTCCAAGGTCTCCTCGATCTCGAAGCACTCGGGGCTCTTGATATCCTCCAGATTGATGCCGCCAAAGGTGGGCGCGATGGCCTTGCAGGCTGCAATAACGCTGGCAGCGTCGTGGGCGTCGATGCAGATGGGGAAGGCGTCCACGCCGCCAAACTCCTTGAACAGCACGGCCTTGCCCTCCATGACCGGCAGACCGGCCTCCGGGCCGATATCGCCCAGACCCAGCACGGCGGTACCGTTGGAGACAACGGCTACCATGTTGCCCTTGAAGGTGTACTTATACACATCCTCGGGGTTTTCCTTGATCTTGCGGCAGGGCTCGGCCACACCGGGGGTGTAGGCGGTGGACAGGTCGTCACGGGTGGCGACCTCCACCTTGCTCACGATGCCCACCTTTCCCTTGTGGGTCTTGTGCATTTCCAGAGCTGCTTTATTGTAATCCATGGTTTTATCCTCCAATTTCAGCAAAAGGCTTTCCCCCGCAGGGAAAGGCTCATACAGTTTTATTGTAACAGAACCGTCCGGGTATTTCCACCGGTTTTGCGGCATTTCCCGCCTCAAAGCGGGCAAAAGTGATACCTGTGCCGGGCGATATTTGTGGAATTTTCGCCAAAATCTTTTCTTTTCGCATTTTTCCGTTATAATAGGATGGTATGATATTTGCATTCTCCGTGAAAACGGTCTGCTATTTTTAGGAGGTATCTCTTTTGAAACGCATTACCAAGATCCTGTTGTGTGTGCTGTGCGCGGTGGCTGCTGTGCTGTGCGTAGCTGCGGCCTGCTTTATGCTGCTCAAAAAGCAGAGCGGCACCACGGCATCCTCTGCCGCATCCGGCGCAAGCGTGTCCGTCTACGGCAAGGTGTCAGATTTCGACTATGCCAACTTCGATTACTCCGAGGGGCTGGACGATAACGGCCACTGGACCGGCATCCGCGCACTGGACTATGTGACCCTGCCGGATGATGTGTCCGCGCTGCCGCTTTCCAAGGCTGATCTCGAGCCTACCGAGACAGAGATCCAGACCCAGATCGACACTTTGCTGAACCAGTACGCCACTACCCAGAACATCACCGACCGGGCAGCCCAGAGCGGCGACACTGTGAACATCGACTATTCCGGCGCGGTGGATGGCGTAGCCTTTACCGGCGGCACCGCCGCCGGCTACGACCTGACGCTTGGCAGCCACACCTTTATTGACGGCTTCGAGGATCAGATCATCGGCCACAACATCGGTGACACCTTTGATGTGACTGTTACCTTCCCGGAGGGCTACGGCGACTCCACCGACGCCGAGGGCAACACCATCCCCCTCAGCGGCAAGGAGGCCGTGTTCAGCGTGACCCTGAACGCCATCACCCAGAGCGTTGTCCCCACCCTGACCGATGAGTGGGTGGAGAGCAATTTTGCCGCCAGCGACGACCTGCACACCGCAGACGCCCTGCGCCAGTACTTTGACCGTGCCCTGTACGCCAACAATCTGGACAACGCCGCGATGGACTATCTGCTCACGAACTCCACCTTTAAAGAAGTCCCCACCCAGATCACCAGCTACTACATCCGGATGTTCCTGAACTACCACTCTCAGCTGGCTACCCAGTACGGCATGGAGCTGGACGCCTACGCACAGGCCAAGGGCTACGCCGATGCCGACGCGATGCTGGCGGATTCCGACGCTTACTTTGAGCATCTGGCCAAGCAGGATCTGGTCTTTCAGGCCATTGCGGAGCAGCTGGACATCACCCCCACACAGGAGCAGATCGACAGCGCCAACAGCTCCTACGCCGACACCTACGGCGCACAGCGCAGCATGCTGAATGCTTTGCAGCTGGCGGTGCTGGACAAGGTGGAGGAAAGCGCAGTGCTTTCCTGACAGTGCGTCGAAAAACAATTTTAAATGGCTTCCGCTACGCTCTAGCCATATTCAGCGGAAAAATTATTTTTAATAGAGCAATGCCGGAGCGTCTGCGGACGCTCCGGCATTGCATTTTCACGGGAGGGGGCGCAACCGAAAACTGCATTTGCAGCGCCGCTTTCTGCGAAAGCGCGGCGCGGCGGGGGAAAGATTTTTGCAGACTTTCAGCGGGCTGGACTCCCTCAGTCAAAGCCTGACGGCTTTGACAGCTCCCTCTAGGAGGGAGCCTTTGGCATGGCGAGAAAGTTTCCGACTAAAGCACAAAGCTTGCGGGTGGGAACGCTCCCCTTGGGGAGCTGTCGCGCAGCGACTGAGGGGCTTCAAATCGGCGGAGCCGGAAAAAACGGTTAAAAGATCTTCACGCCGAACAGGCGTGAA
>ERZ838399.1677-NODE-1677-length-19428-cov-3.736282_pt1 | contig 19428 bp, 17 predicted proteins | sample MGYA00519683_ERZ838399 | MGnify/ENA primary metagenome ERZ838399 (study PRJEB31850, sample SAMEA3708833) | human gut metagenome | biome: human gut; feature: human-associated habitat; material: faeces | place: China | collected 2014 ...
AATATGCAATTAAAATACAGTAACTATGTGGCTTTCAGCCACGATCACGGCTTTGCCGTGAATAATTCAGGATAAATTATCTCTTTTTCCTTTTCTTTTCAACTCTAAAACATAATTTTCAAAATCACTTACACCGTTTATCATTCTTTCAATTTTTTAATAATCGGAAAAACCGTCAACACTTCCAATCAAAAGAGCTACTGTCATCTTCTTCTCCCTACTTTGCATATTCAGCACCATAAGGCACCACGATCTTGTGTTTGCTTTAATAGCAACACCTGATATCATATGCTCAAGCTCATATTAATTTCTTTTGCGTAGAGGACTGCTCAAATCAGGCATAGGCACTTGATTTGTCTTTTAAATATTTAATCCCATACTAGATAATGAATGTTCTTTATAATCTGGATCATAAAACCAAGTATCTTCCATTTCACATATAGTTTGCCAGTTCTGTAAAATAATATTTTCTACACTAATGCAATAAATCGGACGCTTTAGCTCGAAAAAATAATTAAGTTCATATTTACACCAAACTGAATTTCTAGAATTGGTTGATTCTACAAAAATCATAGCATCTGATTGTTTTAACCTTGTTTCAATTACTTTCAGAGTAGCATCACATACAAGTTTTCTTTTTAAATAATCAGCATCATTTATCCAATCACAAAATACATCCTTAGACTTCTGATTTTCATATAATATTACATCTTGCACATACTTGCTATCTATACTGCTATGAGAAATAAAAAAATCATAATGTTTAATTTTTTGTTCTTTTGAATTTGATATTCTATATTCTAACTCATTTGGATTTTGGGGAATAGTATATTTTTCATCAGGATATACATATTTTAAATATTTTTTTCTTTTCTTATTCTTCGTATGTACCTGCATATATTTTTGTCTGCGTGCTTTTGGCTGATAATTAAAACTTTGCAAATGATAAAATGCTGTCCAACGTAATTGTTTATTTAATTCTGTGTCATTTATTTTAAAGAAAAAATTAATAATCTTATTATTATAATATTTTTTTAATTCAGCCATAATATACATCTTATCTTTTTGAGATGTATTTTTTCTTTCATAAAGACCTATAAGTTCATCAATATACTTTGGAGTCATTTGCTGTGTTTTCAATTTTGCTTGATAAATTTTATTATCAATTCTCTCTATTTTATCTTTACGTCGGTTCCATAGTCTTTCTGCATTTTTCAATTGCACATCCTTCTGAAAATCTTTGAAATACCAATTTTTATAATCTTGGCTCATTATTTTTTTATACAAAAAGACAGAATCTATCAATTTTTCTGGTTTTAACATATTATAACGCTTTTTACCAAAACGTTTTTTTAAATATCTGTCTTTAATTTGATAATAATTGTACTTATACACTACCGACATCCACTCATGCGGGTAATATTTTTTCAGAAGTTCAATTACATCTTCTTTAGCATATTTTTGTGGTAACACCATTAATATTTCTTTTATCTGCATATTCCACATTGCTAACATATCTCTAATTTCATGTTCATATATATGTTTTGTCACTCCAGGCAATTTTCATACTCCTAATTTATTCTTTATTTTCTTCTAACAAACAGATTAAACTTTCTATTTTATATACCTGCTAACAATCTACGATACACCCTAAAATTAACTGTTTTGTTATCTCCTTTTTCTTGAATTTTGCTCTCTAATTTTCATAATATGTTTTCCATTTCATAGTTACTACATATCCCAAATCTACTCATTTCCTATTTGCTATTATTAACTTTTCAACTTTTAATAAACTACTCGCTTGAATGCTCAGCCTAATAATAGCCCATCAGATTATCAAAATGACTGCAAGCCCTTTAAAATTAATCGTATCGCCTCATCTATATAAACAGTATTAAATAATATTTCATTTTCTTCTTTTGTCAAACCATTATTCAAATTAATATGTCTCAATTTATTTTGCAAGTTCAAATAATCTATCTTCTCGTTTTGTTTTTCATATCTATATAGTAATTCTTTATAACCAGTATTATTTGAAACTTGCCAATTTTCCGTTAATGATTCAGAACATTTATTATTTTGTAATAATGCGCATATATCATGCACAATGCCACCAAATCCACCAAGTAAATATAACGGACATTTTAATTCAGATGCAATTACAATCTCTTCTAATACCCCAGGCATACTTCCCTTATATCCTACTTTTCTCCCTCCAGCACATATACGAGCATCACAATTTTTAATCATTTCATACCGCATTTTAGACAAAGATTTACTCCATACATACTGATTATCTACCGTATTAGGAATCATAAATTCTTTGTCTGTATGAACAAAATCAGCAGCCTGTTCATCGATTGGAATTTCTTTCATTTTTAATAATCCTCTATGCTGAGCTTTCCATTTTTTTACTTCTAATGTATCAGCTAAATAAATTGGCCATGCAAGATAATTTTCTAAATAAATATCTTTACTTTTCAATCGATCTTTCAATACCTGCGCCTCTTGTAGTAATTGTTCTGTATATCCATTTTTTCGTAGATCACCACCATATATAAGTGTAGCCCCACTGCCAAGTATATAACTTGCTGTATATTGTGATAATCTTGATAAATGTGATTTATTCTGTCCGTTATTTTTCAATTCATCCTCTGCTGGTTCTGATATTGAAATTCCTATTTTTTTACCAAGTAATTTATTCTTTTCATATTCTATAGGTGTACATATTTTTATACCTAAACTTTCAAAAAACTCTATCTCCTCAGAATAAATAGGAGGATCTGGATAAATTATTTTATCAAAATTTATTTCTTTATTTTCATCAATAAGTTTTGACATATCTATCATTTCAGGTGGTCTACACATCTTCTTTACTCTTCCAGATATTTCTGATTTTAAAGATTCTAATTTCTTATCCGCATAATTAAATCTAATGGTTTCTACCATTATATTTTCAAGAATTCTATATAAATCAGCTGTTTCAATTTTTTCACCAATAATATCCACTCTTACAATTGGTACATTACCCGCAAAAGGAAACTTTCTATCAACTGCTTTATCAATTAAATCAACTTCTATTATCGGTCTTTCATACTCTTTTGCTGTTTGAATTTCTCTCTGGCACCAATATCTAGAAGAATAAATATCAGAATTAATTATTATAACCGATGATTCTTTTATATTGTTAATTATTTCTTCATCAAACTTATAACCTGGCGCAATATCACTTGAATCAAAAAAACGTCTCATCGTTGAACCATCTATTAAATTTTTTAATTGCTTTGCTGTATTCAACCCATTTTTTCCATCTTTTGCATGGCTCAAAAATATTTTCAATGCAGTATTAGTACTTATAATCTCCCTTTTTTCATTGAATCCATAACGAAATATTTCATGTGCCATTGAAATAAACAATTGCTGTTCTTTACAATCAGTTAATTCATACTCTCTTATAAAATTATATGATTTAATTTTATCACTTATATTATATGCATATTTGTCTAATGCTATAGGAACAATTTTTGCATTTTTAATATCATATAATTTCTCAACATACTCTCCCCATTCATCAGATGAAGCACTATTAATCCCAATGAAAATATATATCACAATTTTTTCTGATTTTAAATTTGGCAATGGTGGAACTTCAGCTTCGCTAGAACTTGAATAATAAAAAATTGGCAAATTAATTGTACGTGAAAATGGTTTATTTATATCGCTAGATAGCATTCGTGTAGTATATTGTATATATTTTTCAAGATTTGTTTGATCATTTTCATTCCATATTAAAGCAACAGATAATGCTTCCATACTTTCTCCTCCTACAAATGTTCTTTATTCAAAATTTTTCAGGTTTCCATATTCTATAGGCAATTCAAACTCACAAAAATTTCATCAATTCCATATACTTTTATGTTTCTCCTAGATAATTTATGCTAATTTTTAGATTCTATTCTGGCTTTAAAAGTCTCACTTTTTCACCCTTAAATATTTCTCTATATATTTTCTTTATTCATCCATTCTTTCATTAAACTTCTATATAATGTATTAGAAATATTTTGTTCACAATAATAAATTGTCTCTTCATCCATATGATGATATGCAATATATTCACATAAAAGTATTAACATATTATGATATGCTTCCGGCAAATATTTATTTCTAATAATACTTTTAATATAGCTACTTGTATATTGTTTTTCAGATAGTTCCTTCATGTGAACCAATAATTCTTCAAATACATCTTCTGATTCTTTCTTCGGCAACTTTAAATGTTCTGTATTTAAATGCACTTTTTTTTTCAAATCAATACTACATCTATTATTATCATACATATGTAAACTATCACTAATATGCATATACTCTCCTACTCCAACATTTAACCACCCAGCAATAATCTCCTGTAAAAATGTAAATTGTAAAAAATTATATGGTAAACCAAATACAATATCATTACTACGCATAACTTGGGTCCATAACAATTTTTTATTTCTGATTTTTAATAATGAACAAATATTGCATGGTATGTCAGCATTATTGGGTTGTCCTTTATTTTGGGGAAGATCTATATCTGGCTTCCAAATCTCTATTACAGCTTGTCTCGACTCTGGATTATTTTTCAATGTATCATAAGCTCTGCTTATCTGATCAAAACCAAAAGAATATCTCAAACGCTTACCATATGCACCTGGATATCGCTTGTATTTTCCTTGATATTTTGGAAGTGCAGGATTCCATGCATTTAATAAGGCCGCCTCATCACTACCATTCATAATCATAACTAATTCAGCAATAGCAAAGGCTGGACTTATCACTGGTTTTCGTCTTTCTATCCAACGTTGTGTTGGATCTGATATAGTTAAACATACATGTGTCAATTCTTTAGTTTGTCCATTTCGCCCCATAGAAATTTTTCCAAATCTTTCAAGTTTTTGATACATATCGCAATATACTTCATCCGCGGTTACACCAAAAGCATATTCATTTACTCCCATAATTTCTCCCTATTTTGTCATTTATCCCCCATTTGGGTGGATAAAAATATTCTATTTTTTCTTCTTTCATTTTATATTTCTGTTTAATTCTCTTTCTTCCGTTACGATCTGTAATATCTGGATATTTAACGCGAGAATATTTATCTGTTTCACAAAAAATATTTTGGCAATCAATAAGCTGAAGTTCCCGTCCCCAAAGATTCTTAAACTCCAAACCTAAACGCTTAAATTCTTCTTTTTGATGTTCACACATATATTTAATAATATATTCTTGTGAATACTCTTCTGAATTACTAAAACATTTTCGTATTCCAGCTTTAGCTCCAGGTCCAGCAATTACAAATTCCATTTCATTAAAATTAACTAACTCAGAATAGTTAATATCTATAGCATATTGATACGCTAAAAAAGTACCTATAGTTGGATATGACAATAAAATATAATAAAGTTCTTCTAATTTTCGACATTGAATAATCTTTTTTGTTATATTGTCTTTTAACATATAATCTATTAGCATTAAGTGATTCATAAATTTACGTTCTTGTCCAAAAATTGTCTTTCCTGATGCCATTATATACGCACCTGAATATAATCTTTCCCCCTTGTTATAACAATCATTTAAGGCTTTTCCATATTTATTAATATCAAAGCTTTTATAATTAATATTTTCAAATTTATTCTCTAATTTTTTCCAAGTATCTATATTGTTAAATGTTTTAAAAAGTAAAATGCGAAATATAATATCTTCTTCTGTATATCCCCTCTGATAAATAATATTTTTTATTAAATATTGACTTACTCTATCACTAGCTCTATAAGCATTTGTAAACTTATATTCTTTCAAAATTATATCATCTGTAATATTATATTTAATTCCTCTTAACTTACGCATAAAAATATTCTGACGTTCACATGCAAATTTCCAATATGTATCGTATACTTTAGTCTTTTTTAATTCATCTTGTTTTATATTCACTATCATTATCATTCACCTTCAAATCTAACAAATTGATCTACTTCACTCCATTTATACGGAAAACCTTGCTGTCCCCTTTCATAATGGTTTTCAACCCACTTAACAATATCTTCACATATAACGTCTTCTATTTTTTTGTATGGTCTTCCTATTGCAATTGCTTTATTAAATTCTTCTGGAAGTTCTATTGCATTTTCCCCAAAATACCAATAATAAAATGATAATAATACTCTATCTACTCTTGTATCATGAGAAAGTGTCTTTTGATTTATTCCATCAGCATAACTATGATGTGAATTTTCTTGCATCCATTTACCATCAACATGATGATAAATATTATCGCCATAACACTGTTGATAATTTCTATCAAAACGAGGTTTTTTCAGCAAAAATCTGGAGTCTTCCCAATATTTATCAAACGTACATACTTCGTCAACCCGCATTAAAAAAACCATTTTTCGCGATATTGCTGTGTTTGCACCTCCAAATCCCGCAATCCAATCTCCTACTAATGCTCTTTCTCGAATTTGAGGTTTACATGTTGCTAATGAACAAATATTTCCAAAAGGATTCGGTGCAAAGCCATAATCTCTTTTAATTACATATGAATATAAATACATTTATACACTCCCATGTAATAAATCTGTAAATGCAAAAAAGCACTTATTTCTTACAGGCTTATTTCTTTTTATGGTATAGTGGTATGAATGGTATGGATATCTAAAAGGATCTTTCCTCATTCTATTCCCTCTATACAATCAATAGTTACATTTTCAATATTTTTTATCCTATATTGATATAAAAATATCCAGTCTCCCAATACGCTACTTTCAGTCGATTTTGTCCAAGACTAGAAAATATACAGCTTATTACATATGCCATTTTCTCTAACAACTTCCCCTTGTTGTTTCCCAATTTCTACTAGGTCCGTTCCATGTATTATCCCCGTTTATTCCAGAAATAATACTTTCCCCATTCCATCTTTGAAGCGAATCTCCATATTTCTTTAATGCCTCGGGGAGTTTGCTATCGCTTTCTCCTGGCAGGTAGACACCCACAATGCGTCTTCCCATTCTTGCAGCATGCTCTATTTCCCAATTTACATACTCGCTTTTGCTCGTATCTTTACCGACTAATACAATCATCGTTCCCGCCCAATTAATTCGTGGTCGAATAATAGATTTTATATATTCCTCATTATGAGCATTATTAGGATTTTTATTTTCATAAATTGAACTATCTTTCATTGTCATTCCATGTTTACCTAGAAGCGACTTTAAATCTTCTATCCTTTCAGCATCGTTATGATAATGTGAAACAAAAATATTTTTTGTATTTCCCATATTCCAAATCTCCATTCTTTTCAGTGTATTTTATTCAACCTTAATTTTCTATTTCTTTTTAAACATAGTTTCACCATCTATATAAAAACAATCATGTTCTCTTTTTAATGATTATATTGTTTTTTATTTCATTGAAAAAATTTATTTATATTAAATGTTTATTAAGTGTAATTTTTTCTTGCATTCCATTATCAAATCTATACATCATTTTACCCCTATCGAACACCGGATTTGCATCATGTATAACGCTATGATGATTCGGGCAGACAATCATTTGATTATTCGCATCATTATTCAGACTATTAATAAAATAATCAATATGATGTGCCTCCGCTATACGTGAACCATATTTTTCTCCAATTACCCGTCCGCATATCTGACATCGGTATCCATATAGTAATTTCAGATTTTCTCCTATTTTTCTATTCAATTTACGAATTTTAACAATCTGTAGTCTCTTTTCTATTCCACTGTTTTTGTCTTCAATTTCATATTCTATTTCATTCTCTACAGAACGTTCTTTCATTCCTTGAATTGCTTTTTTCATAACCTGGAAATCATCCTGAGCAATTGGCTCCAGAAGAAAGGTATCTTCATATTCCGTAGTATAAATGGCAAGATATTCCTTCAATCCTTCTGGCATTTTTATGTAGCTTCTGTCTTTTGGATCTCGGTTTTCGCGGATAGCTTTTATATAATTCATAGTTTTAAAAAAATATTGTTGAAGTGCCTGAGACAGATTTCCATTTCTTGTATACCGGATTTGATATGCGTCCTTCTTTCTTTTTTCTACGGAATTATTTACATTAACAATCTTTGCATCATACGTTTTTCCATTCATAAAAAAATGAATAATTTTAGATTCTCCTCGCTGCAAAAAATGTTCCATATTTCGAAGGAAAATAACCTGATTATCCAGCGGCAATGTAAATCCTTCCATTAATGTTGACCAATCTACTTCTTTCTTGTAGACGTAATTTTCTGATTCCATACGCAGTTCCTCATTACTGTAAATATGTCTTTATCTGTTCTTTATAGCGTCTTCTATAGTAATCCATTGCCCTGTATTCAATGACATCTTTCATCTGCTCTGCCAGCACAGGATTCTTCACAATTTCTCCCATCTCATCTCGAAGTGCCAAAACAACACCCTCTTTTTTCACAAAGAATCCTCCCCCAGACTTCAACAGAAATTTCACCGGCATTTGAATAATTTTCTTTATATGCTCTTTATCTGAGATTTTGCAGTATTCCTCATATGTAATCCCTGTATCCAGATCTTTCCAGTTTGTTCCTGTAGAGAAGAATTCCTTCCAGCTCTCCAGAAGTTCCATTTCTGTCACTTCCATCCTGACATTGCCATGATTATAAAAAGCCATCAACACTGGCATTTTGTAAACCTTGCTCATACTGGTGTTTTCCAGCAGATTTATAAAATCTTTTCCAAGTCCCTGACAGAAACTTTCCTGCTCATCTGTGAGTTCATTTAGTTCTTTCAGATATTCTAAATATCTTTTAAACGGATTTTCATTTGAATGTGTAACCGCCAACTGATAAACTTCATCATCCATATAGGTAAATAAATCCATTCGTGACGGTTGTTTTCCCAGCAATTCTTTCACTCTGAAATATTCGTTTCTGATCTGCTCTTTGATTGTCAGGTATTTCCTGTCCATTTCTGCAAACAGATCAATCAGTCTCATATCAAAATCAACGAAGCAATCATCCGGATAATCTGTTTTGTCTGCCGGGGAATATGTCTGTTTTTCTGTCTTGTTTTTTCCTGTCAGTAAGTATCTGACTCTTCCTGCCTTTTCATAATTTCCGATAAAATCCAGGACATTCAGGTACTCTTTCCTCTTACTTTTTCTCAGTCCTCTCCCTAACTGCTGCAAAAATACAACCGGAGATTCTGTCGGGCGCAGGAACATTACCATATCAACAGATGGAATATCCACGCCTTCATTGAACATATCCACAGAAAAAATCACTCTGATTTCTCCGCTTTCCAGTTTCTCAATTGCTTCCGATCTTTTCATGGAAAATGCACCGTCTGCGTTGCTGTAAACTGCTGCCGCCGGAATCCCTCTTCTGCAAAATTCTTTTGCCATTTCCTCCGCATGTTCTCTGGAATAGCAGAAGCCCAGCGCACGTCTGGAACCATATTTGCAGTAATATTTATAAATCAGATCATATCTCCGAACATTTCCAATATAGGTTTCATTCAGTTCCTTTTCCACATATTTTCCTTTTACCACATGCAGCTTCGTATAATCTGTATCATCGTAAATCCCGTAATAATGAAATGGAACCAGCATTCCTTTATTAATCCCATCTTTCAACGAAATCTCATATGGCACGTTATAATCGCAGATTTCATAAATATTTTTGCCGTCCATTCGTTCCGGTGTTGCTGTCAACCCAAGTAAAAACTGTGGGTGAAAGTAATCTACAATTTTCCTGTACTGGTTGTTGACTGCATGATGAAATTCATCAATTACCACATACTCAAAATAATCCGGTGCAAAATATTGTTCATTTAAATATTCTGACTTTCCAAGAGTCGCTACTGAAGCAAAAATAACTGATTTATCCGTAGATTTTTCGTCTCCTGTGAAAAATCCATAGTCCTCAGAATTTCTCACATTCCGGAAAGAAACCGCTGCCTGTCGCAAAATCTCTTCTCTATGAGCAACAAACAAAACCCTTTTATATGGTTTAGAATCAAACGCCGCCAGATAGGTTTTCCCTATTCCTGTTGCCGCATGAATCAATGCTTTCTTTGCGCCTTCTGCTCTGGTGTCTTCCAGCGCATATAATGCTTCAATCTGTGCGCCTCTTGGCTCATACAGAGGTTTTATTTTCGTGTCTTCTGTTTCCTGATCCGCAATATCATATTTATCAAGATCTTTCGTCACTGCCGGACGGTGCCAGTTCCGGGAATATCGTTTCAGTTCTTTATCATCGATAATGATAGAATGATTTTCAAATAAATCCTCAAATGTCTGAAAGAATCTCTCATAATTTTCCGGGTCTTTTTTACTGCTGAAGCGATAATTCCATTCGATTCCTGTCGTTAATGCACTTCTGGAAATATTGGAAGAACCGATATACATTTCACTGTGGTCCGTATAATGGAAAATATATGATTTCGGATGAAAAGAGCGTCCTTTTTCACTGTAAAATCTGAGATCAACACGATCTCCCAGTTTTCTTTTTATCAGATACAATGCGGATGGCTGTGTAATTCCCAGATAGTTTCCTGTCAGAATCCGGATTCTGGCTCCGCGTTTCAGGGTATTTTCCAGCTCCTGAAGAATCATTTTCACTCCGGATTCCATGAGAAATGAAACAATAATATCAACACTTTCTGCTTTTTTCATACTCTGGATTAACTGATAATACAACTGCCGTCTTTTATCCTGACCGCCCGTCATGGCATCTGTCAGGTATTCTTCTTCCAGATATTCACTGTTTATTTCTTCTGCAAAATCAAATTCAGCCATTTTTCCTCACCTCTTCCCGGCCGGACATCTCCTGTGTTCCAGTGTTCTTCTATTCGGAGATTGTCCATATCCTGTATGAAATCCTGAAAGGTGTCAATTGTGAAGTCTGTAAAATACCGCCCGTTTCTTTCGCCAGTAAACTCACTGTACTTAAAAGAGGTGTAAATCCAGCCTTTTGTTTTCAACGCGGTAAGCATTTTCGCAAAAACTTCTTTTAATTCTTTTGGGTGAAGATGAAGAATAGACGCACATGCCCATATTCCGTCGTATTTCTCATGTTCTTTCAGGTCCTGAAACAGCATCTGCCTGACTTTTATGCCTGTGTATTCACTGGCAATCCGGCACATCTGCGCTGACCCGTCTATGGCATCTACCTGATATCCTTTGCCCAAGAAATATCGGGTATCCCGACCGGAACCGCATCCAAAATCAAGGATCAAAGCATGTGGTTTTAATTTTTCCAGAAATTTATCCTGTATCTGAGTAAATTTCACCGAAACAGTCCCGGAAACAAAGGACTGTGCATTTTTGTTATAGTAATCCAAAGTCTTATCTGTCATATTCATACGCCTGTCTGTGCTGGTCTGCGCAGATTTCTCCTCCATCAGTTTCCAGAATCATAAAACATTTTTCTGAAATCGTTGTAAAGCTAAAATTCTTTTCCTGTTAACTACGTGTAACTATATTTTGTCATATTATACTCTTTTTTGACAGATTCAGCAATAGAGTTTTGTGCAAGTTGCACGTCGAATTTTGTCGAAAACGTCTTTTTTATACTTTTTTTATAAATTTTCGCATAAAAAATGAAGCCATCTTTCCTGACAGCTCCATTTTTTATGATTTCCTATTCTGATTTTTTATTTTGTTTTTTACTATACTTCCTGTTATCGTTTCTTATGTTCTGCTATTTCATATTTCTCTGTGTATACCAGAATCACCTTACAATCTCAATCTGGCACACCTCCATCGCCTTCAGTGCATTTTCATGGCTTTCCGGTGTCACACCTGCACAGCATTTTGCATCTACGATGATCGGGACTTCCGGCAGGGATGCTTTGACCAGGAGTGCATTGGAGATCACGCAGATGTCTGTACACAGTCCGACAAATGTAATGCTCTCGATTTCCTCATCTTCGTTCATCGCCACCAGCTCGCCTGCCAGGTCTGTGGAGCCGAATGTCTCTTTATCAATTGGTTCTGTTTTTCTGAGGGCATCCAGTTCGCTTCTGATCTGCCAGCCTTCGGTGTCACGGATGCAGTGCGGTACCGGGAGTTTTTTGCCTTCCTGGGTGTCGAGATACCAGGTTTCATGGGTGTCTCTGGTGAAGAGTACAGTTCCGTCAAAGGTTCTGATTTTTTCTTCTACATGCGGTACGATCGCAACAGCTTCTTTTGTTCCAAGTGCGCCGTCGATGAAATCATTCTGCATATCGACTACTACCAATACTTTCTGCATCTCTTATTCTTCCTCCATCTCTGCCTTAATCCCATCTTCGCAATCTGCCATTGCCTGTAAGGTCATGGTCAGCAGTTTCTGAAGTTCCCAGCCGAGCTGTTCGGCTCCGCGTTCGATGACTTCTCTGGAGCAGCCTGCGGCAAAGCCTTTGCTCTTATATTTCTTTTTCAGGGATTTCAGTTCCATGTCTTTTGTGCTTTTTGACGGGCGCATAAGAGCTGCTGCCCAGATCAGTCCTGTCAGTTCGTCCGCTGCAAAGAGAACTTTTTCCATCTCATGTTCCGGTGCTACGTCAAGGGTTGTGCCGCAGCCGATGGTAATTCCATATCCATGAGATACCACCGCATGGATCACATCTTCGCCCACACCGGCTTCTCTGAGCATTTCCGGTGCTTTCAGGCAATGTTCTTCCGGGTAGAGTTCAAAGTCAATGTCATGGAGCAGTCCTACAATTCCCCAGTATTCTGCGTCATCACCGTAGCCCAGTTCCTTTGCGTACCATTTCATGACTGCTTCCACGGTCAGCGCATGCTGGATATGGAAAGGATCTTTGTTGTATTTTTTTAATAAGTCAAATGCTGCATCTCTTGTAATTGTCTCCACTTTTGTCACTCTCCTGTTTCCTGTTAATGCTTTTTATACTTTTTCCAGGTATTTCACAATATCTTCACTTTACTGCATCCTGGCATCATGCTTTCGCAATGTCCGAAGAAAATACCTTAAATGACTTTCTCAAAACGGTATTTCTGTCTGATATCCGGATATTTCTCTCTGTCCACTTCGCTCATGAACATATCATATGGTCTGGCGCAGATTTTGAAAGGTGCGTAAAGTGCCTGATAGATCACCAGTTTCTCACCATTTTCTGTGTGATAGGCAACTGCCAGTACTTTGTAGAGATATTCGGAAGTTTCCGGGGATACCCATTCTCTTTTGAAATGCTGTACAATGTCTCCCACCTGAATGTCACGCTTCGGTGTGTCTGCATTTCTGTTTTCTGATTCTTCTGTTTCATTGATCTCGGGTTCTGTGTTAAGTTCCATGTATTCTTCTTTGTCAAGGGAAACCGGGATTCCGGAGCGTCCGTTGATATGGACACCGCCGTACCAGGTACCTGCAATCTCAAAAATATCTCCGACTTCATATTCCATGCTGCAGTCGTTGTTTTTCTTTATGATTCTGATCTTTGCCATTTATTTATTCATCTCCTGTTCCATATATTTTGCGATATCAGGGGCAAAAGCCGCAAAAGCCGTTCGTACCTGCACGATAATGCTTTTGAACTTTATGTAAAAAATGAGCCGGCTGCCTGACTTTCATGATAAAAAACGTTTTCCATTGATATCATAACTGTCAGCAGCCAGCTCATCTGTCCTCACTGATTTCAGAAGGTGACAGTAATCTTCTGGTTACTGTTCTACCTTACAAGTCATTATATATAGTTATATTATTTTTTCGGCTAATGTCAAGTCCAAAATCATTGTTCTCTGACACCAGACGGATGCAAAGCACAAATAGCATTACTGAAAGCAGAAAAAATCGTAACTGATCTATCATGATCTATCAGATTATTTCCATATATTTCGGTGCCACCAGTTCTCCGTATTCGTCATGGACTTCCTGTATGATCTGTGCAGTGTTTATGGTTTCTTTGCTGTTTCCTTCAGTCGGATGGATTTCTGCTTTTAATACCATGTCGCGGACTTCCGGATCATAGATCATATAGCAGGATGCATGGCTGATCTCACTGCGGGATTCCAGTACTTTTTCTGCTTTTTTCAGGTCGAAGTATCTTCTTCCGTGGGCACCGTCTGTCAGTACGGTACGTCCGGTGTTTTCCATGAAATCAATGGAACCGTTCGGCAGAATGCGGGCGATCACGCCTGTCTGGTATACGACTCCGGGACCGAACGGGTATGGTCCTACGTCTACATAGTCTATCGGCTGGTAGTTCATGATATAGAACTGTCCCCATGCACCGTATGGTTTCTTGTTTAAATCATCATCCAGAACATAGACACGAATCTTCTGGTCATCGTCTACGTCCGGTACCAGAGTGTAGCCTGCTGCCTGATTCAGTTTTCCGGCTTCGATCGTATATTTGCTCGGATATACGGATTCCGGCATATGGCATTTCAGTTTGCGCACAGAAGTTTCGTTCAGCATGGCGAGCAGAACTGCTTCATAGCAGGTCAGAAATACTTCCAGTGTCTCTCTGTCGAAACGGTTTTCCCAGTATCGCAGTTCGATGAAATAACCTTTCTTATTGTACATGATCTGAAGATGGAACGGCAGGGAATCGAGCTGGATCTTTACACGTTCTGTCGGCAGATTTCCAATCTGCGGAGTATCCAGAAGATCACCCTGGAACTGGATAAACATTTCTCCTTCACGGGAGCAGGAAACAAGATTTTTCATTGTTTCTATGATCTGATTTCCGGTCTTTTTGATCAGTGAATCGGTCTTTTCATGGGCTACATTTGTGTAACGGCAGAAATAGGTTTCAAACAGACAGCCTGCCAGACGGTTCCAGCGGCTGTCTGTACGACCGCTGTGAATGGAAGTGCAGAATACATCTTTTTCATCGCTGAACAGGCTGACGCAGTAGTTAAAAGCAGCGATAAACATGGCATTTTCGGACACTCCATGCTGTTTTCCATAATAGAGAAATTCCTGTCTTGGAAGGCTGTCGAAGGTGCGGCGGATAGAGCCGAAGCGTCCTTCTTTTAAGTCTTCTTTTTCCGTTTTGTTCAGGAGCGACCGATTCATTTTGATGCCGTCCATCAGGTTTGTCACATATCTGGTATCGTGTTCCAGAATTCCGTTGTCTTTTCGTAACTGTTCTTCCAGAGAGTACTCGAAGGCTGTGTAGGTTTCTGCTTCCAGCGGCTCGCCTGCATAGGCTTTGTTCAGGTCTTCCATAAGGATATTCATGGTCACACCGTCCCCCATGATATGTGCCACGTCAAAGAAAATGTAGTTGTTTTTCTGACCTTCGAACAGGTAAATATGTACCAGGTTGTCGTCTTCGCGGTAGGTAAACGGAACGATCAGTTTCTGCATCAGTTCCGGAACTTCTTCGTCTTTTACCGGCGTGATCGGGATTTCGATTTTTCTGGTATCGTCTCTGAACAGTGCATAATATTTCTGCTCAGTTGGTTTGATGATTCCTTTCAGACCCGGATGCGCATCCAGAACCTGATAGCAGGCTTCCCGCATACGGTTCAGATCTACGCCCTTGTCCAGCTTAAATGCAAACGGGAGATTTCCTGTGGTATTTCCCGGAATCACATAGGCAAAATACATCTGCAGACTGGTAAGCGGATAGACCGGACGGACAGATAAATCGATTTCCGGTTTCTCGCTCTGTGCATGGAAAAATGCTTCCAGTTCGAGAACGGTTCTGTGTTCCATAAGTTCTGCAAGTGTGATATTTCTGTGCATTTTTTCCGTAAAATCTGCGATCAGCATAATGCTTCCAAAGGAGTCCAGTCCTGCGGTGTACAGATCATCGTCAATGCTGAAATCTGTGTGTCCCAGTGCTGATGCACAGAGATCATAAATCTGCTGCTGGAATTCATTTTCCGGTTTGTGCAGTACGGACTGCTGCTCTTCCTGATTCTTTTTCTCCTGGAAAAATTTCTCGCGGATGATTTTCTTTGAGGCTGTTTTCGGGAATGGGTTTCTTCGCACAGTTACGTCTGCGATGCGGGCATAGGTCGGAAGTTCCTGATTGTGCTGGGCAACCAGTTTCTTCACTTCGCCAAGGATATCCTGCATTCCGTTTGTCTGAGCGTATTCGTAATTCGGATAAACCTCTGCAACGATCTGTTCGCCTTTTCCATAGGCTACGATATCCATCACCAGACGGTCTTTGTCAAATTTGTTCTCGATCATTTCAGGGGAAACGTTCTCTCCGTTGCTTAAGATAATCAGGTTTTTCTTACGGCCGCTTAAATACAGGAAACCTTCTTCGTCTACATATCCAAGGTCACCGGTTTTCAGCCATCCGTCTTCCGTGATCGTTTCTGCTGTCAGTTCAGGATCTTTGTAGTATCCCATCATGACAGACGGACTTTTCACCTGAATCTCCTGATCTACAATGCGCACCTGGCATCCGGTAACAAGGTGTCCGACAGAATCGAGCTTGTCTTTTCTGTCATAATCCGGGACAGAAATTTTCGGGGAACATTCGGACATTCCATAGCCCTGGGCTGCGGTGATGTTTAAGTCCATCAGGGATTTTGCCAGTTCCGGAGAAAGATATCCGCCGCCGCTGACCAGTCGTTCCATTCTTGGTCCGAGGACTTCTTCTTTGATGTCCATCAGGGTACGATCCGGATTTTTTGCTTTGGCAATTGCTACACGGTTTACGAATGTTTTTGCCATCATCGGGACGACTCGCATGGCTGTTGGTTTGAAAAGCTGGATATAGTAGAACATTTTTTTCAGGTCATCACAGAGGCAGAGGGTGCTTCCATAACGAAGAACCAGCATGATGTCACTGCTGATGCAGAAAATGTGGTTGATCGGAAGGACATTCAGGCAGACATCCTGAAAGCCGTCTGTACAGAACATGTTGTCAATGATGTTTCCATGGGAAAGCATGACTCCTTTTCCGTGACCTGTGGTACCGGATGTGAAGATGATCATGGCACAGTCGGTTGGTTTCGGACGGGTTTCTACGTTTTCAGTACGGTAGGATTTGTGGATCTGTGGGACGGTACGGACATTTTTTACGCTCTGTAAGCAGATGTATTTTCTGATGCAGGTGCAGTTTTCTTTGAGATATTGCACCTGGGAAATAAAGTCTCTGTCATAGAAAAGGATGTCGATGTCTGCCTTTTCGAAGTTCTCTACCAGTGTTTCATTGTTGAGCTGGATGTCTGCGGGGTAAGTGATGCCGCCTGCGCAGGGTACGCCAAGCAGGACTGTGAGATATTCGTAGCCGCATTTTCCGAGAAGTGCTGCGTGGATGGCGTGACCGAATTTGCGGTTCTGGCGTTCTGTGTAAGCTGCTACTGCCATGGTGTCGAGGGTGTAGGTGCCGTAGCCTTTTTCGTAGATAGTATCATCTTTTTCATAACGGACAAATACCTGATTTTCAAATTCTGTGCCTACTCGTTTTACGAGATCGTAGATAGTTTTGGTGTTGTTAAATGTAATCATTTTTATGGATTTCTTTCCTTTCTGTATCTGTTCTGATTTGATCTATATCTGTTTTAATTATTTCGTAGTGCGAAATAATTGGTAAAAAAATTAAGACTGCACGGTTTGAGGGGTAAATTTTGATTTGGGTTTCCAGTTTTTATCTTATGCCTCATTATGTCTCACGTAGCAGTCTTGTTTTTATCTTTCTGCCATTTTAAGTCATTTTTTATTTTAGCACATTTCATTTATTTCACAATGCGAAATAATACTCAAATTTTGGATTATTTCTGGTAAGTTAGCAACACATTTAACAAACGAAGGAGCTCTTCTGCTTCTTCCATGGTAAAACACTGGTTGATTCCCTGAAATTTTTCACGGATATGGGCGCGGCGTCTGAGGACCTCCTCTCTGCCCGCATCCAGAAGAGAAACTACCACGACTCTGCGGTCCTGTTCGCTCCTGCTGCGAAGGATCATGCCTTTTTTCTCAAGATTCTTGAGAATGTCCGTCATTCGACCCGGAACTACCTGTAAATGCTCTGCCAGCTCGCCTACGGTTACAGGGCCATCGGCTTTCAGCAGATACCAGAGGAGACCGTATTCTCCACGGATGCTGTCGAGGACTTCGCGGTTGGCGGGGCTGTTCAGAACACGTACAAGGAGATTGAACAGTTCCTCCCCGAACTGTTCTTCTCCGTTTTCTTCATGAGTTTTATCTGTATTATTAGTTTTTGTATTATTAATTTCTTTATAATATGCTGCCATTATTTCCAGCCTTTCCATATCTCCGGCTGATATCCTATGGTCGCCTGTTTACCGTTTCTTACAACCGGAAGTTTGATGATGCTCTGATTTTCCAAAATCTTTTCTGCCTTATCTTCTTCTGCAATGTAGGTAATCAGTGCAAGTAAATCTTTATCTTTACAGTCAGAATCAATGAGTTTTTCATATCCACCTACTGCATTGCACACAGACTGAAATTCACCTTTGCTTAGGCCCTTTTCTTTCATGTCAATAAACTGGTACTTAATTCCCCGTTCTTTAAAATAGCGTTCTGCTTTTTTGCTGTCAAAATTTTTCTTTGTTCCGAAAATCTGTATGTTCATATCTATCGCCCTCTGTTTTTGTCAATTTTCTTATTCTTTGTATGGTTTCACTGTTCATTATAAATTTCCTTCCTCTTCACAATTTTTTCAAATTCTTACCACATATTTCTCACATTTTCTGGTTATATTATTACCTGTACAGAGCAAAGAGTAATTGCAAACAAAACTTTTTTCTTTTTCATACTTTTGCCGGGAGCTGATTGAGTTCCCGGCCTCCTTCTTTTTTAAGGAATGTTTTCTCAGAAATCTCTGCCCGCCGCTTATCGTTTTTCGCAATTGAAGCAGGAAACTTACCTGATTTGCTTAAATCCTGTTTTTTATACTCCTGTAAATTTCCCGTCCTTTTTCATTCCCGTATTTGGAAACCACTGCATTATGAATTTCCTGTTTTCGTTTCTCTTCACCGGCATTCTGCTCTATCAGGCAGGATACATAGTTTACTACTTCTTTGGACATTCCTGCATTATGCAGCGTGCTGGCAATCTGCTGGCGAACCTGCTGAGATTTCTTTGCGCTGGTATCTATGTCAATAATTTTCTGTGCGGACTGTTTTCCGGAAATTTTTTCCCTTCTGGAGATTTCTGCCTTTTTCTCATCCCTCCAGAACTGGATGATATGGTCAAATCCTGTATCTTTACTGATGATAACAAATTTGTATTTTTCTCGAGTTGTATAGTCCCGGTCTATATGATTCTGGTTCGTATGTTCCTCATTTGTATGTTTCTCATTTGTATATTTCTCATCTGTATCTTCCAGAGCTGCACATTCCGTTCCCAGCAGATATCCAAGATAAGAGCCCAGATGCATATCTGCTGACTGATTTCCTGTCGGTACTTTATGTGTGACCAGCTTTGCTTCTCCGTAATCATTGATAATATCAAGATCTATTTTTCT
>ERZ838399.1688-NODE-1688-length-19336-cov-6.712307_pt1 | contig 19336 bp, 21 predicted proteins | sample MGYA00519683_ERZ838399 | MGnify/ENA primary metagenome ERZ838399 (study PRJEB31850, sample SAMEA3708833) | human gut metagenome | biome: human gut; feature: human-associated habitat; material: faeces | place: China | collected 2014 ...
ACCTTGCACCCTCTTTCTCCATCTGCTCGATTTCTTCCAGACAGTTCTCGGCATTCAAGGTATCCAGAGACTGATGCTCTGCGATCAGGCGCTGGCACATTTCCTGCATTTTCACAAGGCCCTCACTGCGGCGTTCCAGTTCTCCCAGGTGCTGTTCCAGACAGACCTGCAGGCTTTTCCTCTTTTCAAAAAGAGCTCTCATCTCTTCTATGGAAATATCCATCTTCCGGAATAATTTGATTTCCTGAAGTCTGGCAATATCTGCCGTATGATATTCCCGGTATCCGTTCTCTGCACGCTCCACATTCAGGAGACCCTGCTCTTCATAAAAACGGATATTCTTTCTGGTGATGCCTACCAGCTCTTCCACCTGTTTGATCTTCATACTGCTACCTCTTGCTTTCCTGACAGCAGATATAGCTGATTCGCTGCTCTACTGCCCTGTCTGTGCTTCCTTTATACTGCTTCCACAAGGAGGAAGGTCAAGTATTTTTTGAAAAAAATCGAAAAAAGTATAGCTTCCGGCAGGGGGAATCTTTTAAGCTCCTGTACGGTCTGAACCTCTCATAATTGTGATCAGAGAGCTGAGCAGCAATAACATGGGGTAAAACAATTTCGGCATGATCTGAAATGCAGAAATCTCACCACCCAGCTCGTTCACTGCTGAGATCGCAACCAGCATCTGTGCACCATATGGAATCACTCCCTGGAAAACACAGGAAAAAGTATCCAGTATGGAAGCTGTCTTTCTCGGTGTAATTCCATACTCCTCTGCCATTTCCTTTGCGATAGGGTTTGCCATTACGATCGCCACTGTATTATTGGCAGTGGCAATATCCATAGTTCCTACCAGAAGTCCCATTCCAAGCTGTCCGCCCTTCTTTCCGCGGAAAATTTTATGGATCCAGCCAAGAAGTGCATCGAATCCACCATACTCACGTATCAGCGCACACATGGCAGCTACCAGAATCGCCACCATACAAGTCTCAAACATTCCGGATACACCGGATCCCATATTTTTCAGGATCTCTACAGGTGTGGTATGTCCTCCGATCAGCATAATAAATGCTCCGGATACGATTCCTGTCAGCAATACCACAAACACATTGATCCCAACAATTCCTCCGATCAATACCAGCACATACGGTATTACCTGAGTCAGATGATAGGGCTGGATCACACGACCCTGGATTTCTGTCTGAAATGACAGGATCAGGATTAAAATCAGTGTAGCAACGGCTGCCGGAAGAGCGATCCAGAAGTTTTCCCTGAATTTGTCTTTCATCTCACATCCCTGACCATTACATGCAGCAATCGTCGTATCTGAAATAAAAGAAAGATTGTCCCCAAACATGGCTCCTCCCATAACAGAAGCCACACAAAATGCCAGATCAAATCCTGATGCTGTGGAAACTGCTGCTGCGATGGGTGTCAGAAGGGTAATGGTTCCCACAGAGGTTCCCATAGCCACAGACACAAAACAGGCAACTATAAACAGCACAGAAACTGAAAATCTGGCAGGTATCAGACTCAGCATACAATATGCAACACTCTCAGCACTGCTTCTTCCCACAACCCCTACAAAGGAACCTGCTGCAAGGAAGATTAAAAGCATAGTGATGATATTTTTGTCCCCAACTCCCTGTGCCATAATCTCCAGTTTCTTATCAAAATCCAGCGATCTGTTCTGCAGACAGGCAACTAGGATCGCAGCCAGAAATGCTACTACGATCGGTACATTATAAAATCCCATGGGGATTTCCATCACATACTCAAACAAAATGCCCAGTCCAAGGTATAATACAAGAAATACCCCAATTGGAAGCAGAGCAATTCCTTTTCCTTTTCTCATCTTTCATCCTCTTTCTACCATAATCTCTTTATGGTTATATAATCACCCTGCTATTTTAGCATACCCACAGCTTTCCTGCCATAATATTTCTCACAGTTTTGGCTGATAGCGCATATCCGATACATTGTAAACCGTCACAAAGGCTTTTGGATCTTCGTGATTGATGTAAGCCATCAGCTTCTGATATTCTGTTTTGTCTACGATTGTGATGATCTCATTGCGTTTCTTCATATTATAGGCACCTGTCGCTTCATAGATCGTCGCTCCGCTGTGCAGATCTTCGATAATGAATTTACGCAGTTCTTCCTCTTTCTGCGTGATGACACAGACACGACGTTTAATATTATGGTCAAAGATAAAGTGATCCAGAACCATTCCATTAAAGTATGTTCCGAGAATACTCAGCACCACTGTTTTCTTATCGTATACAAGTGCTGCGGAAAGAGCCACACACATACCGGAAAGAGACATTGCTTTTCCCAGTTCCATGTGGAGATATTTGTTCATAATCTTTGCCACAATATCCAGACCACCGGAGGATGCATTTCTGTTAAAAAGAATGCTCAGTCCTACACTGACTATCAGGATATAGCACAGTACATCCAGCTCCTGACTGTTGGTCATAGAGCCAAAATCCGGGAATAATTTCTCAAATAATCCGAGAAATAAGGGCAAAACGATACTGGTATAAACTGTTTTTACGCCAAATTCGCGTCCGCAGGTAAAGAAACCAATAATCAGAAGTACCACATTCAAAATCATGGTGATTGCCGACAACGGCAATGGTACAAAGTTTGATAACACGATACCAAGACCGGAGATACTGCTTACAGAGGTATGGCTCGGCACCAGAAAGAAATAAACTGCTGCCGCAATGATCGCTACCGCACCTGTCAGGATCAGTGCTTCCTTTATGATATCTGCATAATTTAGTTGTTTTTTCATAGTTAAGTTTCCTGTCTTTCTTTTCATATTCTTGTTCTATTGTAACATATAGAAAGAGAATGTCCATTGGCAATTACAAAAAGAGGCTGTCTTCCATGACACCCCCTTTGTAAATCCTTATAACTTATAGGACTGCTATAAAATTCGCTTTCATATTTCAGAGCGTGTTTGAAAAATGTTCTAATATTTTATCCTAACGGTTCTGTATGTTTCTCAGATAAATAGGCCTTCTGTTCTTCCTCCGGTGCTTCCCAGATTGTTGTTGTAGTTCCATCCTTATCTACATATACTTCTTTTATCTCATCTTTCTTCAGAATCTCATGAAATTGATCATATGGATAAAAAATACAGCTTACATATTTTTCCCACAAGCTCTGTTCAAAATGGATAGTCATTACACCTGTTTCTCTGTCCAAAGATGTTTTCCAGCGATAATTTCCTTTTATATTCATTCTATATGTTACTTCATCTTTATTATCCTCAACAATAGTAATCCCGGCATCTTTGTAATTGATATATGTGACATGTTTATTCATAAAGGTAAACACTGCCACAAAGCAAACTATGGTTGCTGCTATGGAAAGCAGGATTGTTTTTGTCTTTTTTTTCTTTAAAAATTTCCTGAAATTCTTCAGGTCATTTGCTTCATTGCTGTTTTCTTTTGTCTGCGCATAGATTTTCATATCATTTTCAAGGTCTGCCTTTGTCTCATGGTATACCCGCTGGCAGATTTCACAGTTTTGCAGATGTTCTTCTACAAGTTCTTTTGTATCTTCGCTTACTGCATCTTCAATGTACAATGGCAGAATATCCTGTATCACGTTGCAGTTTATTTTTTCCATGTTACTTTTCCTCCTGACTTATCTGTGCTCTTATCATCTGGCGTGCACGGTGGTAGGTTACTCTTGCCCACCCTGCACTTTTCTGATAGCATTTTCCGATCTGCTCAAAGGAGAGTTCACCATATATCCGCAGATGAAATACTTCCCTGTAGGGTTCCGGTATCAGTTCTGCATAGCGTTTGAGATTCCGAACTGTCTCATCCTGCACGATCTGATCCAGTACTGCCGGGGATGTATCCTGCATGGAATCCTGCATTATTTCTGAAAATTCTTCGCCCACGTAGATTTTGTTTCGTCTGCAATAGCGGAAATATGTATTCTTCGCAATTACAAATAACCATGCGCGGATATCCTTCCGGCCGTCAAATTTCTCAATATTATTCATTGCCTTCAGGAATGTTTCCTGGGTGATTTCCTCTGCCAGACTTTCATTTTCGGAAAGTGCCCGGATATAGAGAAAGACATCATGGAAATACTTCCTATAGATTGTTTCGATTTCTGATTTCTCCATTCCTGCCCCTTATATTTTTTATTATCCTACTGCATCTTTCGGGATTTTTAATGGTCCTGTCTGACCGATCATGGTGCCATCCTTATCCAGAATATAACCATCTTTATCCTGATATGACCCTGCCGGCGGCGTCCACATAGATCCATCTGACGACCTGATCTGTCTTCTTCCATTGAATGTCTGAACACGGTTCTGATTTTGTTGCATCTGCATTGAATATGCACGGCTGCTCACCTGGGTATCACTGTCTGTATCGGATGCACAACCTGATAAACCAACCACAACTGTCAGAATGAATATTCCTAAATATCGTTTCATGATAATCCTCCTGTCTGCTGTATCATTATTTTATCTGATGTCTTTCTATATAACTAAGTCACAGACAGAAGAAACGTTACAGAAAAATTTATATTTTGATATTTTAACCGAAGCAAGTAAGTCTCTTCTTACACTACCTGTTTGACTTTATAATGCAATATTCCTTTTGTCAGAGACACTGCCAACACCCCCACAGCTATTACAGCTACAACGTACCAGATACTGTATATATCATTCAGATTCACCTGCATAATCAGAAACATCGGCATCGAGTCCACCAAAATCCATACAAATCCACCAAAGAAAATCCGTACAAGTAATGGAATTGCCCAGCATATTGCAGTTGCAACTACAGCTCCAAACATACTGTCCTGATATGCTGAAATGCACAATGTAATGGCATTTAATGATAAAAATGCCAACGTCCCCAATATCAAAAGCACTGACAAATAACTGAAAAATGGAACTTTATCCACTGTCTTCCACATACTTCCCGAAATGACTACTCCTGTCAGATTGTATCCTCCCTTTAAGTCATACACGATTTTGCATAATCCCCATGCACTTCCTGTAATTCCTGCATATAACAGAACTGTTATCGTAAAAGAGGCCAGAACTTTGGCTGAAGTATCCTTCCTTATTCCATCTCATCAGGTACAATTCTGCGATCTTCAGGTGGTCAAAGGTTTCGGACGGCAGATTTGTGATAAGTATTTCTTCCTTATTGTCTGGCAGCGGCACTTTTACCATACGTAGGGTAACATGCCCAAGTTCCGCCATTCTCCGCCCAATATCCGTCCCCTGGTAATGTCTGATCCGGCTCTTGTCCAAACAGATATCCACCTAGGCATCTGGTGCCGCCATAACAGCCTGCTCTTTTTTATAATCACTGGATTTAAGACGTGCAAGGAATAAAATGCCTTTTTCCATCATCCGTATAAAAGCCGCGGTAGACGGGTATCCCCTGTCCATGACATCATATAGACATCCAAGACCTATGGAAGCCTGTGGCTTTGTTCCTTTTCTGCTGGAAGTGCCAAATTCTTCCAGGTTTTCCTTGGTAGTGGGGATATTGACTCCTGAACCATCTGCCCTATGAAAAAGACACCTATTATCTATTTTTATTATACAGCAAAATCACAGAAAAAAAGGAACCTCTTACACTTCAAAATGTAAAAGATTCCTTAAGTTAATAACATTGTGAAAAGCCCATAAAATAATCTGTCCAAAATCTATAAATTTCTGTCTTTCATGTTTTATCATATAAAAAAAAGACTGCCTTTTACGACAGCCTTTTAATCACTCGCACTGATACTACAAATTCATAAGATATCCAATCTCTCGATGTTTAACACTTACTCCCCATAGAGAACCGCAATTGCTTCATATGGCTGCATCATATGCGGTTTATGGTTCTCATAATTGGAAATAAGTACAGTTCCCTCATTTATGTTTGCCAAAGTACACTCTGCTTCTTCCTGTGTAAAATTACATATTACTAACAGTTTTTGTCCACCTAATATTCGTTCATATGCAAAGATGCGTTCATCTTCAGGAAGTAGAAGATTGTAATGCCCATCTATGATAATATCGTATTCTTTCCTCAGTTGAATCAATTTTTTATAATAATGAAACACAGACGATTTATCGGAAATCTGTGATTCCGCATTGATTTCCTTATAATTCGGATTTACCTTAATCCATGGTGTACCCACAGTAAATCCGGCATTGGGGGAATCACTCCATTGCATAGGTGTTCTTGCATTATCACGACCTCTTAATCCCAGATAACGAATCATGTCTTCCTTACTTATCAAACCCGATTCTGTTAATTCACGGTAATTATCTATACATTCAATATCCTTATAATCATCAATACTGTCAAAATAGATATTGGTCATTCCCAGTTCTTCACCTTGATAAATATATGGTGTTCCCTGCATCATATGAAGACAGGTAGCCAGCATTTTTGCTGAAATCTCACGAAACTCAGAACTGTCATTTCCGTATCTGGAAACTGCCCTAGGCTGATCATGATTGTCCCAATACAGGCTGTTCCATGCCTTTCCTTCCAGTGCCGTCTGCCACTTGCTCATCACCTGCTTCAACTCCAACAACGGTACCGGATTATCTGTCCACTTACCATAAGGTCCATTTGCCAGAAAAGCGTGTTCAAACTGAAACACCATGTTTAATTCTGACCCATCAAGATTTGCATATTTTTTTGCCTGTTCAATAGTGACACCAGCTGTTTCTCCTACAGTAATCAAATCGTATTTTGACAATACTTCCTTATTCATTTCTCTGAGAAATTCATGTATTCTTGGTCCACTGCAGATGTAAGGGTCACTGTCTCCGTACAAACCGCCTTTGCACTCCCCGTCTGGAAATGTCTGTACTTTCGAAAGCAGGCTGATAACGTCCATACGGAATCCGTCGATTCCTTTTTCGCACCACCAGTTCATCATATCATATATTTTATGACGAACCTCCTCATTTTCCCAATTAAGATCAGGCTGTTTCTTTGAGAACAAATGCAGGTAATACATTCCTGTATGTTCGTCAAATTCCCAGACAGAGCCTCCAAAGCACGCTCCCCAGTTATTTGGTTCCTTTCCATTCACAGGGTCTTTCCAAATATAATAATCCCTGTATGGATTATCTTTGGATTTTCTGCTTTCCACAAACCATGGATGTTCATCTGATGTATGATTCACAACAAGATCCATCATGATTTTCAGACCTCGCTTATGTGCTTCCTGTAACATTCTGTCAAAATCTGACATTGTTCCAAAATCATCCATAATATCCTGATAATCAGAAATGTCATACCCATTGTCGTCATTAGGAGATTTATAAACAGGAGAAAGCCACAGTACATCCACTCCAAGTTCTTTTAAATAATCAAGCTTCTCAACAATACCGTTTATATCACCAATCCCATCTCCGTTGCTATCCATAAAACTTCTTGGATAAATCTGGTATACCACACTTTTTTTCCACCACTGATTTTTCACACTCATATTTTTATCCTTTCACTGCTCCTTCTGTTACGCCTTTAACAATATACTTCTGACAACACAAATAAAAAATAATAATTGGTATCATACACAAAACTAATCCTGCCGTAGCTAAATCCCATTTCTTTGCGAATTGTCCAAAAAATAAAAATGTTTTTAATGGCAATGTCTGAATCCCTTCCTTATTGATTACAAGAGATGGAAGAAGATAGTCGTTCCAGGTTGACATTACATTTAAAATTGCCACTGTCACAATGATTGGCTTTAACAAAGGCAGAACTATGCAGAAAAATCTTCTGAACATTCCGCATCCATCAATTGTAGCAGCTTCTTCTAATTCCAGTGGAATATTTTTAATAAATCCATGAAACAGGATAATTGCCATAGAGCATCCAAATCCCTGATACATAAAAATCAAACCCGGAGTGTTTAATAAATGAAGTTGCCCCATATTCCGAATAAGCGGAAGCATAACACACTGAAACGGAATCAGCATTGCAGAGGCAAAAATCATAAAAATAACATTACTCGCCCTGGTTTTATATCTTACCAGTGCCCAGGCTGCAAGTGAAGAAATAAAAATGATAATAACAACCGTTAGTCCTGTTATCTTTAGAGAATTCGTAAATGAATTAAAAAAATTCAACCTGTCAAACGCCTTTATATAATTTTCAACAGACCATGTTTCCGGAAAATTAATAGCATTTTTATAAATATCCCGCAAAGGTTTGAATGAATTAATCGCCAGAACATAAATTGGAAACAAAAACGCAATGGAGAGTATTACTCCCAGCAATTGCATAAATATTTTTTCTATACGTTTTGCCCACATTACATTTCCACCTCCATCTTTTTACTGCAATACAACTGCGTCAACGATACAATTGCAATGACAATAACAAAAATCAGCGCCTTTGCCTGTGCGCGGCCCAGATCATTTTCTCCAAATGCAGTACGGTAAATATTCATACATACCATCTGTGTAGAGCCATAAGGTCCACCGTTTGTTAAAGCCAGGTTCTGGTCATAAAGTCTGAAGGTACCTGAAAGTGTCAGAAAGAAACCAATTGTAAATGCCGGCATACATAATGGCAATATCAAATTTTTTAAACGCTGCAGTCTTCCTGCACCATCAATTTCTGCAGCCTCAATCAGATTATCCGGAATACTCTGCAGCTGTGCTATATACACGATCATCATATATCCCGCCTGCTGCCAGACAACTACAATCATTAATCCAACGGTAGATGTAAATGGTGTAGACAACCATCCCTGAAGCCATGAAATATTTAGTGATTTTCCTAAGTAATTGAACCCCTGTGTAAACACAAACTGCCATGCAAATCCAAGAAGGATACCTCCAATCAAGTTGGGCATAAAGAACACAGTACGAAACAAATTAGCTCCCCGAATTTTCTGTGTGACCAGCAGTGCAAGTGCAAATCCAAGAAGATTAACCAGAATAACTGCTACGACAGAAAATTCTGCCGTATAAAGAAAATCCCGCCAGAACACTTTATCACTGATAAGTCCCCTGTAATTCTCAAGTCCGGCAAAACTGACAGGTTTATTCATTCCATTCCAATCCGTAAAAGAATATAATAAACCTGTAATTGCCGGAATCAGAACTACCATAGCAAAACAGATGAGGGCAGGAAGCACGCAAATCCAAAACCCTGACTTAGATTTTTTCATTATTATATCCACTCCTATTCCAAAAGGATGCCGTCATTTACTATAACGGCATCCCATTATTTTATTTACTTCTGGCCTTTGACCAGGCATCTTTACAGTCGCTTACAACTTCGTCCCATGTTTTTTCACCTGAAACATAAGCCTGTACACCGTTTCCAAAGACATCACCAAAGCCAGCTGGAAAAGCATTAAATATCCATGATGTTGTGTTGCCTTCATCCAAATATTTTTTTACAACTTTTCCAAGTGCGTCTTCCGGTTCCACACCATCGTAATTTGAGAAAGCAGGAACGGACATCATCTTATGAACAACCATATCTTTTCCTTCATCAGACTGAAATAACCAGTTTAAAAAATCCTTTGCCGCTTCTTTCTCTGCATCCGAAGCACCGCTGTATACATTGTAACAGCAAGGCACACCTACTGCCAGTTTTCCACTGACCACATCACCTAAAGGTATAGGAATAATTCCAAGATTATCTGCAACTTCCGGATTTACATCTGCCATTTCTGTATTGATCCAGTTACCCTGCTGCAAAACTGCAATTCTTTCAATTGCAAGACCTCCGCCAACGCTCTGTGAATAATCGCCAGAAAGAAGTTCAACCGGATTATCTGCTGCAGCTGTATACTTCACCTGAAAATCGATAATCTGCTTCAATTCCTCTGCATTTGTGAATTTCAGTTCCTTTGCCTCGTAGGCTGCATTTTCATCCGGGAATTCCTGGTTTAATCCGGTATTAATCGTATGACATCCGGTAATCCAGTTTTCTTTTACCGGAAAATCCATAACAGCTTCCAGATCCGGGAACTCATCCTTTAAGTCTCCATTATCAATCATGGTTTTTAATTTGGAAAAAGCTGTATCTATTTCTTCATACGTTTTAAGACTTTCCCCGTCAATTCCTGCTGCCTCAAATATTTTCTTATTATATATATATCCATATCCTTCCATTGAATAAGGAAGTCCCAGAACCTTGCCCTCTGCATTAGTGGATCCTTCTGCTGCTGCCTCTGTCATGTAAGGTACCCATGGCTGATCTGAAAGATCTTCCATATTCTCTCCCCACTCATCCCAATTCAGAGGACCCTGAAGAGTAAAAATGGTTGGCATATTTCCACCATTTAATCTGGTTTTAAGAGTACCGTCATAATCATCACCACCGCCGACTGTTTCCATTACAACTGTAACATTAGGATGTAATTCCATGTAACGGTCGGCAGCTTCTAACATTGCATCATGTATTTCTACCTTTCTTCCCATAATACTGATAGTTACATCTTTTCCTCCTGCAACCTCATCTTTCTTTTCTTCGGCATATGCAGTAGCTGCAGAACAGGTAAGAGCAGTAAAACTCATCATAGCTGCTAACCCAATGGAAATCACTTTTTTTGTTTTCATCAATTTTTCCTCCTCTATATTTCTTTGGTTTTGCGCTAAACCTTTAATGTAATTTGTATTATAAATACTTTTTCACAATAATTCAATAGGTTTTCCGCAAAACTACAACAATACACAATACATTGCAACTGCTTTTGTGAAACATAACTAAAAAGGAACCAAATCTCCCCAGATCTGATTCCTTTTGTTATTTCTATTCTCTTTTTCTTACTGACTCTCTTACAACCAACTGTACGGCGATCTTTATATTTCTCTCTTCCTCCGGCAATTTCTCTCGGTTTATCAGTCTCAGCAATAATTGCATAGCAGTTGAAGCTTTTAACCCAATATTCTGGTGAACCGTAGTTAACCTGGGGCGAATAAGTTTTGCATAAAAGGTATCATCAAACCCTGTTATCGATATATCCTCAGGTACCCTGACTCCCTTATCAATAAAATAATCGACAGCATCTATAGCGAGATAATCAGAAATAAATGCGAGTGATCCCGCCTCCCTGAACCTGGGGAGCAGTTCATCATATTGTAATCTGCGTACTTCTTTTCTCGCCGAAAGTAAGATTAATCTTTCTTCCTTTTTGCACTCTCCAAATGCCTCTGTCATCGCTCTTTGAAATCCGGCAAATCGACACTGATCCATCTCTGCAGTATTTTCTGTCAGAAACAGTGTTTTCCTGAATCCATGATCTGCCCAATACTTTCCAAGCTGATAGGCTCCATCAAAATCATCCGTCCCCACATTTACCACCAGTTCAGGGTCACTCACATATGTATCAATAGCAACTGTTGGTTTTTTCAGCATTTTTTTTAATGTTTTATGGCTCTTTTCGGTCCATCCCAGGACAATAAGACCATCTACATTCCATCGCGAAGTCACCTCAGCAACTTTCCGGCAATCATCACCTCTGATAATCATCATATAGTAACCGGCATTTTCAATTTCACTGGAAATTTGTCCAACAAATGTACTGACAAATGGATCCTGCATGGCGTTTTCACCATGAAGATAATCAAAACCTATTACCAATCCAATAATATGAGAAGTATTCTGTGACAAAAGCCGGGCACCCATATTAGGAATATACCCCACCTCATCAAGTATACTGCTGATTTTCTGTGCTGTTTCCTGCGATACCCTCTTTGTATTTCCGTGAATAACATTTGACACTGTAGTAGGACTTACTCCGACCATATTTGCAATATCTTTTACACGAATCATGATTTCCTCCCAAAAACATTACAAGTCACTTTAAATTTATTATACAATTTTGTCTGAAATTTTCAATTTCAAAAATCATAGTTTCCTGATGCTTCCAACTACTGAAATCTTCATATTCTGCTCTCTTCTTTGACATGTACCTGGTTATAGGGGATTTCTATTCCATTGGCATCAAATGCATCTTTGATCAACTGATTCAGACGCCATTTAACAGACCAGTATTTATCTGTCGCTACCCACACACGAAGTCCCATGATCACCGCGTTCTCACCTAATTCGTCAACAAACCTCACCATCCCCTTGTCCTCCTTGGTATCCTCATCATTATGGAGAATCTCCTCCAGAATTTCTTTTACCTTCTGGATACCGGAATCATAGGATATCCCTACCTTGATTTCAGCCGATTATCTGCAGTATAGCCTTCAGAAGATCTCCCTGAAGATAATAGGTCATCTCAAAATGAAGATATGATAACGATACTTTATCCCACAACAATAAGATCTTTGGCGGGAATTCTTCATCCCCATCCCAGAACTGAAGTAACACAGAGAAATCCGGAAGAACCGGCATTTCAAATGTCAGGTCTGCCCCTGCCAGACGCTCCCTCTGCTTTCCGCCCAGACAGGTACAGGCCTGCTTTACCTCCTCCACTTTGCCGGAAAATGCCCTTGCATACTTTTCCACAAAAGGATCTGTTGACGGACTGCTTCCGGCAGTTACAAATCTGCCCACAGGCTGCCACTGCCCGGTAAAAGGAGGCAGTATTTCCTGCCCGGAACAGCAGAGAAAATCATAGATTGTCATAACAACTGTATATTCTCTGCAGTCCGTCCATCCTTCACCTGTGGCATATTCAATAGCACCGTTTCTACGATTGATCCGATATTCTGTTCCAATATATTTCAAATACAAGTATTCCTCATCTTGTTTCAAGCCATATTTCTCTATCAGCTTATCCTGATCATATTTTAAAAACAACTCTCTTCCTGTATATACCTGTTTTTCATAATTATCCATAATATACTTTATTCCATTTCTTATTTTAACCGGGTCAGATAAATCCCCTGCGGAAGTTGTGAAAAGCAATTATTCGTTATACCAGACATAAATACAGGAAGTATGCGACATAACACAACAGCATAACCACACCACAGGGTTTTCTTAATTCTTTATGTCTGAATGTACCAATCCAGAGTATTGCTCCACACAGAACTGCAATTACAGTATCAATAATAAATTTACTCTCAAACGGCACAGTACAGATGAGTGCTGTTGTACCGATAACAAACAAAATATTAAAAATATTGCTTCCGACTATATTTCCAATGGCAATTCCTGCATTTCCTCTTCTGGCTGCTGTTACTGATGTGACAAGTTCCGGAAGAGATGTTCCCAGTGCAACAATTGTCAGCCCGATAAATCTCTCACTCATGCCAAAATAACGGGCAATCTCCGTTGCTCCGCTGACTGCAAAATCACTGCCCTTTACGACCAGAATTCCACCGATTACCATCAGGAGCATACATTTCCATACCGGATTATCCTTTGCTTCTGCTTCTTCCTGATTGTTCCCTTTCTTTGCCATCACAAACAGATATCCCAGATATATCAGAAACAGTATCCAGAAAATCACACCTTCAATAAAAGTCACCTCTGAACCTGTGATACCAAAGATCAGCAAAACAATTGTTATCACTGTCATAAACGGAATTTCGTAAAGAAGCGTGGATCTTTGAATCGCTACATTCGTAATTACTGCTGTAACTCCCAGGATGATCAGAATATTCAGGATATTGCTTCCGACTACATTTCCAATGGTAATACCTGCATTCTTATTCATTGCAGCAGTAATACTGACTGCTGCCTCTGGCATGCTGGTTCCCATTGCTACGATGGTCAATCCAATGATCAGCTGCGGAATTCCCAGCTTTTTCGCAATACTGGCTGCACCCTCCACAAACCAGTCTGCACCTTTCACCAGAAACAAAAAACCTGCCAGCAAAATAATAACCTGTAAAAACATCATTTCTACCTCTCTTTCTTTTATTACGTACTCACAAAATCAAATATAAAAAGATTCCGGGAATACATTTATTTTGCAGTAGGTATAAAAAAAGAGACTCCTACTGCATTCACAGTAAAAGTCTCGCAATTTCATCACTTTCCGAGTTATATGTTTCAATAACTGTCCTGACGAAGAAGTGAACCGAATCCATTCGGCAAGCTACTCCCTTTTCACAGATATATTCTAACAGACTGTCTCTTAGAAATCAATTATTTTTTATCATAAGATTCTCCATATTACTGTTCAGAGGTATGCATAAGTCATTGTAAAAAATGACGAAAGAAACAGGAACCTATACATCCTATAATACTTCTTCCTCCATCAGAAGCAGTGTCTGAAGACTGTGCTTTTAAAAAAACTGGAAAAACGATCATAAAACAGATGGTAAGTAAACTCAGCAAAGAGTTTGCTTTAAAAACCGAGCCTGAGCGCAGGTCTGCTTATGCAGATATGCTGCTTTCTTCAGTTATGCATACAGACTGTCCAAATGCCAGAGAGAACGGAAACAGCTGTTATGTGTATGTCTGCGCAACACCTGACAGAAAAACTCTTTATTTTGCACGCAGAAAAAAGGGTCATGAAGGTGTATTCATTGATACAGGAAATGATCCATTTCCGAAATAAGTCCCAGGGCCATACACCCCGGAGACAGAAAGATCTTCCGAGTTTGAAAAACAATACCTGAAGATACTGGAATTGCCCGGAAGGAATATGAGGACATTCCAGCAAACACCTATTATAGAGAAGGATATAATTTATTCCTGAGAATGGAGAAATACATGCAGAATCATCTGCTATTCCTGCATGATTTCCGGATACCTGCTACTAATAATGAAGCGGAAAGTCTTCTGAGAAATTATAAGCAGAAACAGGCGCAGGCTGTGACATTCAGGAATTTCGAAAGCATCGAGAATCTCTGCCAATGCATGAGCATGCTTGTTTTGATGCGCTTTGAAGATCCGGCAAATATATATGACAGAGTGTCCAGGATATTTGGATAAAGAGAACCGATGGCTTTGACTGTTATCAGTCTACACCATCGGTTCTTCTAAGTCCAGCTAACCTTTGAACAGTAACACAGGGCAATCGTATGGATCATTTTTTCTACATCCAGTGGTTTGGCCAGATGTGCGTTCATGCCACAATCCAATGCATGGCGGACATCTTCTGCAAAAGCATTGGCGGTCAGTGCGATGATGGGAACAGAAGAAGCATCTGGCCTGTCAAGCTTCCGGATCTGGCGGGTGGCTTCGTATCCGTCCATCAGAGGCATCATAATATCCATAAGTATCACATCAAATGTCCCCTCAGGGTGACGGGAGAAAAGTTTTACAGCTTCCCTGCCATTGGATACTGCAGTTACCACAGCACCTTCCTCTTCAAGGAGTACCTGTGCCACTTCTCTGTTTATTTCATTATCCTCCGCCAGCAGGATCTTTATGCCCTGAATGGAGTTTCGCTCAGCTTCTGGCTCAGAAGAGATATCCGTTTCTTCTGCCTTTTCAAATGGCAGAGTGATCACAAAAGTACTTCCGATACCCGGAGTACTGGAAATCTCAATGGTACCACCCATCTGTTCAAATAGCGCTTTGGCAATGCTCATACCCAGTCCGGTGCCATGATATACACTTCGGGCATCCATATTCTCCTGAGTAAAGGGTTCAAAGATCTTCTCCAGATATTCTCTGCTGATGCCGATTCCCGTATCAGAGATCGTCCATCTGCAGACCAGCTTATGATTATGGGAAGAGAGAGCATGGATCTCCGTATGGATCGCCCCATTTTCTCTGTTGTATTTGATACAGTTACTGTAAATATTCATCATGGCACGACGGAGGTGCAGAGGGCTGCCGTATACAAAGGGATGTTCGTATATCTCCGGTGCGATATGAACGGTGAAATCAATGTCGTTTTTCTGTGCCTGCATATTAATCAGCATCTGTGTCTCTTTTTCATATCTGATCAGATCAAAAGGTTCATGGTTGAGTACAAGTCCGCCCTCCTCGATCTTGGACATATCCAGTACATCATTGATAAGAGAGAGCAGATGACTGGCTGAAATGAATGCTTTTTCACGATTACTTTTCAGGAATCCGATATCATTTTCGTGCTTTTTATCAATTTCCAGCAGACCAATGATCCCATTCAGCGGTGTACGCATATCGTGGGACATACGGGAAAGGAAATTGGATTTCTCTGTATTGGCACGTTCGGCAGCATCAAGAGCCTCTTTGAGAAGCTTCTGGTGCCTGATTTCTGATTCCACCACATCGTCCACATTCAAAAATCCCAGAACAATGATACCGGAGTCTTCGTTTTTGATAAAGCGGAACTGATAGTAATGGATACCATCCCTGTCATTTATCCGGTAATTTCCCTTGTATTCGGACTGACCGGACAAAACACTCATTACATTATCCAGTTCCAGTGATTCCTCCAGCATTGTACGGTCATCCGGATATACACGCTGTTGGATATAGTCTGAGAGGAAAAGATCATAGGGGTATGTATTGCTGTGTTTTTTGTCCGGATCAGGGACATCGTGGTCTTCCTGCTTGATCACAGAGAGAGTTTTTTCTCTGGGGTTTATCAGGTATACGTTCAGGTAGTTGCTGCTCAGTGTCTGGACAATGCTTACCTGTGTCTCATAGGCTTCCTGTGTTCTGGTGACATCCTCACCGTAAAGGATTGCTTCCAGATGATTATTGGAAGGATTGAGCAGCAGTCTTGCCACATATTTGGAAAGCCTGATTATATCGTCATCGTAGAGACAGCGGGAAACCCTGGTGACTTCCACCTGACCGTCCTCGTAGCTTTTCATCAGGGAACTGCGGCAAAATGCGTTGATGAAATCGTTTCTGTCCTTTAATACCGGTATAAAAACAGCAGTCTCTGCAATAAAATGGTCAATGGAAGCGTCAGCATCTATCTTATAGGCCAGGGCAGAGGTGCCTCCGATCTTCAGAATCTTATCATCTGTAAGGTCGAGATGAAAGTAGCCGGCAGCATGGGTAATGGATGCCAGAAGAGAGTGGAGCTGGTTTTCATAAATTTTGCGTGCTGTCACATCATTGTCTTCACAAGCCACTGCAATTACGAAGTCCCGATAGTCATCGGCGTTTCCGTTTCTGGCAATGAGCAGATAATAGTAATGGACAGTATCTGTGACAACCCTGAAATGGAATTTGAAAGAGGCTTCCTGAGAAAGTCTTTCCAGCAAGGTTTCATAATTCAGGTGTCTGGACACATAGGAACGCTCATCCGGATGAACATATTTCTGGATAAGAAAATCAAATGACAGCTTATAGTCTGAATTATCTTTAATATCGAGATCCGCAAAAGCATCCGTAAATCTGGAACGATATACGGAGATTTTCCCGGTTTCCCGGTTTACGCCATAAACAGACATGTAGTCAGAAGCAAGCAGGTTGATGGCACCCAGCAGACGGAGAGAGTTCTCACCTGTGGGAATAGACTTTGACAGGCTTTCTCCTTCGGCTACTGTGCTGAATACAAGCGCATGTCCTCTGCTGCCATCGGAATGTACCGTCTCTACTGCATCAACTGTTTCATAAATATGACGGATCGGATCCAGGTAAGTCTTTGGTCCCTGTATCCCCAGTGCTACAGGGCAGGGTGGGCATGGGGAATCAAGCCCCATAAGTGCCTTATAGCATTTCACTCCCGGCTGGAGATTGGGGTACAGTTGTTTGGCAGTGTCGTTATAGCTTAGGATATTATAGTCTTTGTCTATGCTGTAATATCCGGATGAGTGTGTGTTCATAATTTTGTACTCCTGGTGTTTAGTGCTTTAAAGTATACTCTTTTTACCAAAAAATAGCAATGATAATGGGTGAATTTGTAAAGACTATACAATACTTGTTACTGTTCAATGGCAACATCCCGCGAGGTGTTTTTTGTGAGCGAAGGTCACAGAAAACCCGAGACATACCGCGCGAATTTATGCGGTTAGCATAAATTGAGTTTGCGAAGCAAACAATACTCCTTGGGCTTTGCGCAAGGAGGTTCATATTTTGTGCATCGCGAAGCGTATCACTGAGAACGGAGTGAACCAATGGTATTTATAGCAACTCCAGAAAATAATGCAAGCAATCCAGCCCATCAGAGCGTGAAGTCCTGCGTCAGCACGCCTGCAGATATCTTCCTTGTCTTTCACCTTCTGCTGAACTGTCTTAAATGCATTATTTACGAGGATTGCTATAAGTGATTTTCAGAAACAAAAATCCCTGATTTAACAGTCATCTCTTTACTGAAATACTGCTAAATCAGGGATTTTTTATTATATATTTCCCAAAACAATATTAATCAGGTTCTTATCCAGCATGATCGTGCGGTTCCACGGATTAAGGATGATTCCCTCAATCTCATTTACCTGCAATGCAGAATTGAAAAGCTGACCAATGTCTGTCAGGAAAGTGGACTGGACGCTTCCGCCGCCTTTCAGTTCTTCCTCAAAACCGGTAAATGCTGCCCACCAGACCTTATTATCGCCTGTTTTTACTGTGCCGATTCGAAGCTGATTGTCGCCTGTCGGCGGTTCTACTGCAAGGATAAACTGACCGTTTTCGTTCATTCGTCTGCGGATTACGGTCAGTGCATATGCCAGTAATTCCTGAGTTGCTTCCTGCTGAAGAGCTGCGATCGCCTGCTCTATTTTTTCATTTCCCTGAAGACCTTTATCCTGAGGTGTGTTTGTATTTGTATTTTTGTCATTACTCATGTTGATATTTCTTATACCTTTCTTTTACCTTTCTTTCTCTTGTCCGAATTGCCAGATTATGAGCTGAACAGTTACAAATAGTCAATATTTCTACTGTTCTTCTATATACTGAACGCCCTTTGCCTTATCTCGTTCATTCCGCAGTTTCTCCGGAATTTCTTCTTTTTTCAGATTCTCATGCACCTTGCAGGTTCCGGCTTCTTTTGCCTTCTCATAATACCATTCTTTATATTCCAGTACACCCAGTGTTTCCTGCATCTGCACGATCTGCTCTTCTACACGGCGTTTCTGTTCCTGAATAAGCTGCAAACGCTGTTCAATCGTGCTGTCACCTTCCAGACACCAGTCAATAAATTTCCGGATTTCCTTGATCGGCATTCCTGCTTTTTTCAGGCATTCAATAATGGAAAGCCACTCGAAATCGCTTTCCTTGAACATCCGGATTCCTCCACTGGAACGTTCCACGAATGGAAGAAGTCCTTCTTTGTCATAATAGCGAAGTGTGGATGCCGCAACTCCCAGGCGGCGCGCTGTTTTTCCAACTGTATAGTACATGCTCATTCCTCTTTTCCGGGTCTTTTATGTATCTGTTCATCATTATCCTGATATTTTCCGTTCTTTATTGCAGAAAAATTTTCTGATTTTCTTTCCTTCCGCTTATTGATTACTTTAGCATCAAGCGGATATTCGCAATCCGCTTCGCTACTTGCTCATAACCGAATAACTGCT
>ERZ838399.1702-NODE-1702-length-19195-cov-3.845664_pt1 | contig 19195 bp, 20 predicted proteins | sample MGYA00519683_ERZ838399 | MGnify/ENA primary metagenome ERZ838399 (study PRJEB31850, sample SAMEA3708833) | human gut metagenome | biome: human gut; feature: human-associated habitat; material: faeces | place: China | collected 2014 ...
AACAAGCCAATAATACATCGAGCAAGCTCGTGTATTATTGACTTATCTTTTTTGGCTGAACTGTTACATTAAGATATAAAATTTTTTGAAAATAGTTGAAAATAATAAATATTTGGATATAATATAAGTAAGTAGGTGATGCACAGCCTTATAAATGAGCAAGTTAAGAGTGGGTGATGCACAGCCCGAAAATGAGCAAGCTAACAGCAGGGGCATTTTTATAGTGTCCCTGTTTTTTGTAGGAGGAAACATTGAGAGGACTAAAGTTATATGAAATCAATCCAAGATATATAAAGTATCTGTCGCAGTATCAGGAACATATATTTATTTCGGATGGCGAGTATCGTTTGGTTGATATAAATGGCACAAAAGACCAGCAATATAAACATTTGATGCAGGTTGAAAATTGAGAGATTAAGAGGCAAAAAATAGAATTCTAAAAAATGCAGATATTGTGTATAAGCATAAATTGCATAATGGAACATCGACACCGCTTGCAAAAAGGACAAATGATTTTATTAAATTGGAAAAATGTTATAAACAATATAACGGATGAATGGAGTAAAAAATGGAATTTGAAAGAATAAATTGCAAATTACAGCAAAACAGTCAGGACAAATTACTTGAAAAAATGTATAAAAGTGATATAGGAAAGCAGTTATTAAAGGTACTTACAGGCAAAGCCGTGTCTGAACTTGGCGGAAGGTTTATGGACAGCCCGCTTTCAGTACCGATAATAAAACCTTTTATCGAGAAAAACAATATTGATATGTCACAGTATGAAGAAAAAGAATATAAAAGCTACAATGATTTTTTTACCAGAAAGATTAAAGAGGGTGCGAGAGTCTTTGATATGACACCGGAGCTTTTGTGTTCTCCATGTGACAGTAAACTTACGGTTTATAAGATAGATGAAAATTCAGAGTATGAGATTAAGGGCACAAAATATTCATTTGAAAGCCTTACAAGGAGCAAAAAGCTCGCTGATTATTACAACGGCGGTCATATGCTTGTTTTCAGGCTTTGCGTGGATGATTATCACAGATATTCATATGTGGATAATGGTTATCTCGGACCGGTAAGAAGAATAAACGGTGTTTATCATACAGTAAACCCTGTTGCCATAGAAGCAGGAAACGATATATACAAGGAAAATACAAGAGAGTGCAGCGTTCTGCACAGCGAGAATTTTGGAAAGATACTTCAGATAGAAGTAGGTGCGTTGATGGTTGGACGGATTGTCAACAATGATGAGAAATGTCATGTGTCAAGAGGACAGGAGAAAGGTCGTTTTGAATTTGGCGGCTCTACGGTTATACTTGCATTTGCAAAAGACATGGTAAAGATTAAGGATGAGATAATCAAAAACTCAGCAGAGGACTTTGAAACCATTGTAAAGATGGGGGATGTTATCGGAGAGAAATTTTAACACTATCAGGTAAGTACACAATAGTGTTATGTGCAAGCAGCAAAGCGGATTGCTAATATACGCCTGACAAGGGATAGAGAGATTAAAAAGGAGCAAGATAGATGGAAACACCAATCTGTGATTTTGTGAAAGAATACGCCGACAACGGCTTTTCAAGATTTCATATGCCGGGGCATAAGGGCAGAAAATTTATTGGTTGTGAGAAATACGACATAACGGAGATAGATGGTGCAGATGTATTAAACCATGCAGAAGGAATAATAAAGAAAAGTCAGGAGAATGTGGCAAAACTATTTGGAAGCGGTGCGTCTTTTTATTCAACAGAAGGCTCCTCACAGTGCATAAAAACGATGCTTGCCGTTGTTTTTGCCGATTACAGAAGAAAGCTTTTGCATGAAAAAACAGACAAGCCGGCAAATCTTTGTGAGGCCCAAAAAACAGATAGGCAGGAAAAACTTTGTGAAAACCAAGATACAGATGCGAGATCTATTTGTGAAAATGAGATAATTGAAAAGCCAGAAGCAATACCAGAGCGTGCATATGTACTTGCAGCAAGAAATGTCCACAAGTCTATGATAGATGCACTTGCACTTCTTGACCTTGATGTGGAATTTATTTATCCCCAAGATGCGGACAGCATATGTGTGAGTATGGTGACACCGGCGGACATTATGGAATATCTTGAAAAAGTATCAGACAATACAGAAATAAAGACAGAAGAAATAAAAAAAATACTAGACAATGCAGAAAGGGATGATATAAAGTTATCAGATACAGAGCAAAAGAACATATGTGGGAAAGAAAATAAAAGAAATACACTGCCGATGGCAGTATATATAACTTCTCCTGATTATCTCGGAAATACCGCCGACATAGAGGGAATATCAAAAGTATGTGAAAAATATGACATTCCATTAATTGTCGACAATGCACACGGGGCATATCATGCATTTCTTGATGAGGAAAAATACGGAAAAATTCATCCGATAAAATGCGGAGCAGCTATATGTTGTGACTCGGCACACAAGACACTTCCGGTTTTGACAGGCGGAGCGTATATTCATGTTTCAAGGAAATATAAGGAAAGATTTGCACCATATGTCGCATCTTATATGACAATGTTTGGTTCGACAAGTCCTTCATATCTGATAATGCAGTCACTTGATATGTGTAACAGATATATTGATGAAAAAATCAGACATGAATTAAGTGAATGTATCGAACGGATAGAAAAGACAAAAAAAGTTCTTGTTGAAAATAATGTAAAACTTATGGAAACAGAGCCGCTTAAGATAGTGATAGATACTGCGGCAGCAGGTATGGAGGGTGATAAACTCGCCGAAGAATTTAGAAAACATAAGATAGAATGTGAATATGCAGACAAATATTTTGTTGTATTGATGATAACACCGCAGAATGATGAGAAAGATTTTGAACGGCTTGAAAAGTGGGCAGTTGAAACTAAGTATAAAAGAGTGGCGAAAAAGAAAATAGAACCTAAAAAACTTATACTGCACAGGGCAGAAAGAGTGATGAGCATAAGAAAAGCGGCATTTTCGCCGTACAGGAAAATAAAAGTTTCTGATGCCGGTGGCAGTATATGTGCATCACAGACAATAGCGTGTCCTCCGGCAATCCCTATAGCCGTGTGCGGCGAGAGGATAGACCAAAATATGATAAGTATATTTGAGGAGTACGGAATAGACTATGTAAATGTTGTAAGTTATTGATTAGGTAATTGCGAAAGGCGGATTAAAGATGAACATTTTATTTCCAACATGGAAAAGTTTTGGAGTTGAAGATATAAAAGAGACATTTGAAGAATTGGGACATAAGGTATCTTTATATGAAAGAGAACCGAAAAATTACCGCATTGACCCAAGATACAAATCAGAAATTAAAAAATATATTAAAGAAAATGATATAGATGCTGTGTTTACATCAAATTATTATCCGGTTATATCTGATGGCTGCAATGACCTTAAGATACCGTATCTTTCATGGTGTTATGACAGCCCGCTTATACTTACATATTCAAAATCAGTCTTTAACGAGGTAAACAGGATTTTTATATTTGACTCACTGATGGTTCAGGAACTTAGAAATCTGGGTGTGAAAAATGTCTGGTATATGCCTATGGCAGTGAATGAAAAAAGGCTTGCAGATTTAAGTATTTCACCGCAGGACAGAAAGATTGTTGAGAGTGATGTTTCATTTGTCGGCAGGCTTTATACGGAGGAACACAATCTTTATGACAGAATGGAGCCAAAACTTGATGATTATACAAAAGGCTATCTTGAGGGGATAATGGAGTCACAGAGAATGATATACGGCTACACATTTATTGAAGAACTCCTAACACCTGACATAGTGGAAAAAATGATGGCTGCAATGCCTGTAAAAGTGCAGGAAAACGGGATGGAGAGTATAGAATATATCTATGCAAATTATTTTTTATGCCGTAAGATGACACAGCTTGACAGAACGGAGATATTCAGTTATTTAGGTGAGAAACTTCATGAAATAAAGCTTGAAAACGGAAGAAATATAGCTCCAATGAAACTTTACACATCAGAGCCGACACCACAGTTAAAGGGAATAAAAAACATGGGCGAAGTCCACTATATGTATGAAATGCCGCTTGTATTTAAGTACAGTAAGATAAATCTCAACATCACGCTAAGAAGCATAAGAAACGGAATACCGCTTCGTGCAATGGATATAATGGGTGCAGGAGGATTCTTGCTGACAAATTATCAGAATGATTTTTCAATGCACTTTGTGGATGGGGAAGATTATGTTAGTTACAGTGACAGAGAAGATATGCTTAACAAGATAAAATATTATCTTGAACATGAAGACGAGAGAAAGATGATAGCAGAAAACGGATGCAGAAAGGTGAGAGAGGAGCATACATATACACAGAGGCTGTCGGAGATAATTGGGAGTATTTAACACTATGATGCAGAACTTGTCAAACGAGGGGTGAGAGCAGAAAACATCCATCACTATGGTTTTGCGTTTAGAGGTAAAGAGGTGCTAATAGACGGACGGTAGATGTTTTCGGAACAGTTCCCAAATCTGCAATAAAATTCCCAAATCTGCAATAAAATTCCCAAATCTGCAATATCTATTGAAAAGATAAATGATAAATGGTATCTTCTGGTAAATCAAACGGGAGGTATTTGAGGGATGATTGACAGATATATAAATCTTTTGATAGACAGAGGAATAATATGGCAGGGAGAAGAAGAAATATATAAGTATAAACTGACTTGTTTTCTTGAAAAAACATTTACGATAAGTATAATGATATTGATAAGTCTTATGTTCAGACAGACCATCAGTATTGTTATGTTTATCGTATCTTTTTTTTGGCTGAGAAGCAGAATGGGTGGCTTTCATCTTGATTCTTTTAAGGGGTGCTTTGTAGGCACCATAGGCACAGAGATAGTGCTTATACTTCTGATAAAATATCGTGTCGTACCGCTCATTATATCGGAAATATTGTCTGCAATCGCGACAGTTATCATCTTTATTTTAGGGGCATCAAACCATCCCAATATGAATTATGACAAAGACGAATATCGTTTCAATAAAAAATATGCAAGACTTATAGTAATCGTAGAATTTTCGGCAATTCTCTTTTTTATCGGATTAGATGTATCAGAAATATATATCCAGGCAGTGGAATATTCGATTATACTTTCAGCGGTACTTCTTGTGATGGCATTTACAATGGGTCAGCATAAAAAAGTTTATTATTCATAAAAAAATTGTAATTTCGACAAAAAATTCCCAAATATGCAATAAAATTTCCAAATCTGCAATATCTATTGAAAAGTGAAAAATTAAGTGATATTTTTCTATTGCAGCGAAGATGAAGAAATTAAAGAGAAATTAATTTTAGTATGTAATCGCTGCACTGTGGGTCATAAAAAATGATGTGCCGGCAGAGATTTTTGTGATTTTGTGGGATGAAAATAGGAGAAAGACATTATCATAGATTTGTGACCCACCAATACAGAAGAAAGGAGAGTATAAGGTTATGGGAATTAAAGACAGTGCATTAAAAATTTCTGGTTCTGTTCTTAAGAAGATGGTTGAAAAAGAACAGCAGAAGAAACCAGGATGTATGGGATTTTTGCATCAGCCTAAAAGACCGGCAGCACTTAAAAAGACAAAGTAATAGCTGCTGAAATTTAGAAGAAGAACCTCTCACCTTTTACCTCTACCCAGGTGAGGGAGTTCTTTATGAGGTGGGTAGAAGAAAAGGAGAAAAAAGATATGTTTAATAAACATTGTAAAAAAGTAGCATTAATTATGGCTTTAAGCATGATGACAAGCGTAACCGCTTTTGCCGAAAAGAAAAATTTTAAGTTTGATGTGGTTGTTGAGAGAATAAGTAAATATTCGGCAGAAAATCCTAAAAGTGATAATGAAGGTTATGCCTATGTGACAGTGGAAAAAGCAAATCTGAAGAATGATAGTGCTGTTGAGTATGCTGTTTCAAATATTGATAGAACAGCAGATGTTTCAACAGTTTATGAATTTGATGGTAAAATCAAACCATATAAGGACCGGTTAAAATATAAGAACGGAAATGCTAGAAAAGGTAAAAAGTACAGGTTGCGTATTAAATCATTAAATCATAATCTTCAGATATCAGGCAGATGGAATTCATGATTATAAATTGAGTTTTTAGTTGCAGGTATTTAAATGTAAAAGCTGGTAAAGACATAAAGTATTTGATTTATGTCTTTACCAGGTTTTTGTATAGAATATAGATAATAAACAGGGGGCGAGGCTTGTTATGAAAAAAAGATTGTATATGATAATTGCTTTACTGTACTGTGGCAGTGTGATAAGCGGATGCAGTATGAGTCAGGAAAGTATGTCCGGAGATGACAAAGAAAATAATAATATCAAAGTAGAGAAAACGGTAGACGATAATAAAGGACAGAAAAAACAGGAACAGCAGGGTTACAATATGTATACGGCGAAAATAAAGGACTATCCTGAGCAGATAAAACCATCAGACTTTTTTCCTGAAAATTCGGATTATAAAGAATTAAAAGAACAGGAGATAAAAACAGGGGAAGATAAAGATGGGGTATGGGAGGATTCTGAAAAAAATTATCTGCTTTGTGAGTATGGAAGAATATGTTATACATCAAAGGATTATTATTTTATATATTCAAACTTACTTTATGATGGTAATGGTGTATTTAGGGACAATTTTGACGAGCTTATCGCTGACGGTAAAGTAAATGGCATTTCAAAAGAAAAGGCAATAAAAAAAATGAGAGATATAGCAAAAAGTAATGGAATAATGGCTGATAATGTGGTTGCATATCCTTTTACTATTAAAAACATGACTAAGTTAAGCAAGATGTTTATGTCTGATAAGGAGTATGAAGAATATAAAAATAATGAGAAGAACAAGGATGATCCAATAAAAAGAAAATTTTATAAAAAAGACGAGGCATATCTTGTGGTCATGAATGTTATGGCAGATGATAAAATTCTATACAATAAAGAATATGACTATGGAAATAGAGGATACTCAGGAAGCTATTGTTATGGTATAGTCAGTGCCAGGGGAGTGGAAACTTTTGATGCAGACGGCATTTACGAAAAACTGTCAAAAGACAAGGATAGTATTTCAATTTTATCAGAGAAACAGGCAATGGATAAACTAGATAAGAGGTTTGAGGATGTCATTTCAGGAAAAATAAGATGTAATCGTTTAAGCATAACATATATAGCGATCAAAGCAAAAAAGAATGGCAACAGTTATGCGGTTATTCCGGTGTATTTGTTTGATATTACACAGGAGATTATTGATAAACAAACAAACGAAACATATAAAGATAAATATAATCTGTTTCTCGATGCACAGACAGGTGAGTGGATAAAGTAGGAGGAAAGAGATGCATTTTTTTGATATGTGTAGGACGGAGCGTAGACGGCTGTTTAATATCAGTATATGTGGCAAGACCATATTGATAGCTGTTTGTGTACTAGCAATGGGAGTATTGACATTTATAAATGAAAATCCAAATATAAAAATTACGGACAAATATTTTTATGAGCTGTTTCGCTTATATTTTTCAAGGGGAACATTTTTTCAGCTTTTGTTTGTACCTGTGGGTTATTATATAATGTACGGGATATGCACTGATTTAAAAGAAAAGATGTCATATTTTTTTGTGACAAGGTCAAATATCAATGCTTATATAGCTGCTAAATTTGTTGTTGGGATTTTATATGCTTTTGTTATGTTTGAGTTGATATTTAATATATTTTGCATATGTGGAACAAATATTTTTAAAATAGTTGATTATTCCGATTATTCATGTGGCTCAGATGTGTATGAGGATGTGTTAAAGATAAATCCGTATTTATATTTTGAGTTAAGGATATTTATCGTATCGCTGATAATGAGTCTTTTTGTTGGAGTGGGAATGTTTGTTACGGTGTTTTTTTGCAGCAGGTATATTGGAGCTTTGTCCGCTTTTTTGGCATATATTATTATTGTTAAAGTTGAGGTGACATTAAATAGTGTTAATAAATTGTTTTGTTATGAAATTATTGTATCAGGTGGGACAAGACCATGCTCATCAGCGATTGCCTCTGTGGGGGTGATAGCCGGAGTTACTATTGCGAGTCTGTTTGTTGTGTATATATTGTATTATAAGTTATTTAGGAGGAAGTTAAGTGGGGAATAAGATTAAAAAAATAATAAAATGTGATATGATCGGGATGACATCAAACCATAAGGTTTATCTGAGCCTGATAATTTTAATGTTTTTTTTGCATGATAATTTTGAACCGCTTTTCAAATTTGCAAAGGAAGTTGGCTACAGGGTGACGCCGTATTTACTTCCGTTTAGCTTTAAGCAGCCGTTTATGAAGCTTGTGATTTTTTGCAGTGTTCTGCTGATATTTTCTGATGCACCGTTCCTTACAGATTTTCAGGTGTTTATGTTGTCGCGTTCAGGGAAAAAATGCTGGTATATCGCACAGATGATATATCTTGCACTAGGCAGTATAATGCTCACGGTTTTTATGGCTGTTTTTCCGGTTGTAACAAATTTATCTATAGTCGTATTTAAGGAAGGCTGGGGAAAAGTTATAAAGACATTAGCGTCGAAGCAGGATTTTATACAACCAATATCTTATGGAGTGGTGGAATACTATCAGGTGGACACGGTTATGGTATATACATTTACAATGTGTGTGCTATTGTTCTTTTTTATGGGGATGGTGCTGTTTTTATGTAATACAGCGTTTAAAAACAAGGGAGTTGGAGTGTTTATTATAACAGCATTTATTCTTATAGACTGGCTTGACAATATAATAAATGCTAATGTTGGATTGTTATGGATCTCACCTTTTTCATGGGTAGATATTTCAGTGATGGCATATTCAAGAGAAAAATGGTATCCGTCGGCTGGGTATGCGGTAATATTTTTAACTGTTGTCAATGTAGTTTTAGTAGCTGCTACATATATTATTGCAAAGAAAAAAGATATAAATACATATGCAGAAGGCTGATGCTGTCTTGCAAAAAAAGAAAGATGATAGAGGGATAAATATAATGAATGATGAAATAATTATTGAAGTTAATGAGGTATTTAAAAAATATGATGATGCCACTGTTCTCGATAATGTATCTCTGGAAATAGAGAAAGGAAAAATCTATGGACTTGTCGGCAGAAACGGTTCAGGAAAGACCGTACTTATGAAATGTATATGTGGTCTGATAAAGCCGACAAGCGGGGAGGTAAAAGTTGCCGGGAAAACGGTGGGAAAAGATGTTGATATTCCGGAGGATATAGGTGTCATTATTGAGACACCGGGCTTTATACCGAATTATTCAGGCTTTAAAAATCTGAAGCTGCTCGCATCTGTAAGAAACAAAATATCAAATGAAGAAATCAGAAAAAGCATGGAGATAGTCGGGCTTGACCCAAAGAGCCGTAAGCACGTTGGCAAATATTCACTCGGTATGCGCCAAAAGCTTGGCATAGCACAGGCTATTATGGAAAAACCCAAAATATTGATACTTGATGAGCCGATGAACGGACTTGATAACGAATCAGTGGCAGTAGTAAGAAAGATTTTAAAAGAACAGGCTGAGAATGGTGCAACGATAATCCTGGCAAGCCATAACAGGGAAGATATAGATGTGCTGTGCGATAAAGTTTATACAATGGATCATGGTGTTATAGAATGTGAGAGATGAAAATTTGCATTTCAGACCATTATTTTGCCCTCTCAGTCAGGATTTTGTTCACAATCTCTATTTTGTGTTATAGTTATTGTATAAAACACAAAGGAGGAAACATATTTGGGGACTGATATTATTAAAATAGCTATATGTGACGATGAAAAGGTTATTATAAACAGATTGAGGGGGTATATCGAGAAGTATATTAAAAAAGCAGGACTTCCATATAAGATAGACATTTATCAGTCGGGTGAGGAGTTTGCAGCTTTAGAAAAAGCCATGAGCGGGTATGATATTGTTTTTATGGATGTGAATATGAAAGAGATGGACGGGATAAAAACGGCTGAAGATCTCAGAAAATACAGTGACGGGACATTTCTTGTATTTGTGACCGGTTTTATTGAGTATTCACTGGCAGGATATAAGGTTGATGCCATAAGATATATAATAAAAGATGAGACAACTATAGAATCTGACATTGTCGAGGCTTTGAATGTTATTTTAGAAAAAATGGGAAGAAGCGTTCATGAGTTTGTATATGATTTTGTTGAACAGAGAGAAAAAAAGGTAAATATTGACAACATAGTCTATATTGAAAATTCTTTACATAGGGCGTGTTTTCATTTAGTTGAGAATGACAGCGAAAAAGAATATACAGTTTATAAAAAGCTGGATGATATAGAACAGGAGATTAAAGAGGAGAAGTTTGTAAGGATTCACCAGAGTTTTATCGTTAATATGGATTATGTGTGTGATGTAAAGAGATATTATGCCAAGCTTGTAAATGGAAGGGAACTTCCGGTATCAAAACAGAGGTATAAATCCGTTGCCTGTGAATATATAAAGCAGAGAGGAAAATTATAATGAATGTTTTACAGAGTTATCTGATTATACTTATTGAAATGTCATGCTTTTTGATATTCAGTTCGTCATTTTATAAACCTGAGTTTAGATTTAAAAAATGGACGAGAGTTGTCTATGTATTTGTTATGGCAACGCTGGTTCTTATTGTAAGTGATGTTTTTGGACAAAGTCCTATACTAAAACAGATATTAAATATAGTCATTCTTGTAACCGTGAGTATGATTATGGAAAAGAAAAAGTTTGAAAGGGCAGTTATAGTATCAGTTTTATTTATATTCTTGCTGCTTGCTGCTGATATAATAACAATATTGATAGATAGCAATGTATTTAAAATTGATACAAATGGCTCATATAGTATAAATGTGTTTGTAATACTGTTGAGCAAGTCGGTATTGTTATTGCTTATACTTATCTTCAAAAAATGTATGAGCAGAAGATGGCTTGAAAGTGTCGAGACAACAGATGTATTCTTTTTGATGATATTTCCCATCATATCAATAGCCTGTATTTTATTTACACTTAAAATAGAAATCGCAGTAAAGTTTCAAAATGAAATGCAATTTGTCTGGATAGTTATGGTAAGCCTTATAGCAATGAACATACTTGTGATATTTTTTATGGATGACCTTGCTGAAAAAGCAAAGTTAAAGCGGGAAAAGCTTATGTTTGAGATGGATGTAAAGAAACAGCAGGAAATGTATGAGTCGCTCGAAGAGAATGTAAAGCAGCAGAGAAGTATATCACATGAATATAGAAATAACCTTTTATATATTGGGGGACTGCTTCAGAAAAAAGAGTATGATGAACTTTCGGATTATCTGAAAAAGTTGAGCGATGGAAATATGGCAGGGGAAGATGTCATAGATACAAATAATTCGGTGGTAAATATTATATTGAACACAAAATATTACGAGGCAAAGAGGGCAGGAGCTTCATTCATATGTAAAATAAATGACCTGGCAGGAATTACGATGATGGAGGGGGAGCTTATTTTAGTTTTGTCAAATCTTTTAAATAATGCCATCGAGGCAGTTGAAAAATGCAATGGCAGAAAGATGATAAAGTTAAAGACCGTTATTGAAGATGAAAAATTTATTGTATCCGTGAAAAATACTTTTGACGGAAATCTTAGAAAAGACGGGGAGAGATTTCTTTCGACAAAAAGAGAAAATAATGAGCTTCATGGTATAGGTATAAAAAATGTTATAAAAGTAGTTGAAAAATATGACGGATTTTATCTGTTTGAGCCGGAGGGTGATGAGTTTAGTGCGATTGTTATAATTCCGATGGATTTTTAGGGAGAATGATGAGAGAAATTATGAATAAGAAAAGCCGGCAGATTACTCTACCGACAATTCGCTGAATAAAAGACTGTAAATCTTTTCATTTTTCTTTTTAAAGTTTTTGCATACCTGTATCGCTTCTTCCTCGGTCGGTACATTGAGGGAGACTTCAAGGAGTACACTGCCTCGTTCTACTATTGAACAGCGGGCGATGTACTCTTTGTTTTTGACATGGGTGTAATCAGTATGTATCGAGGTATTCTCTACAATGCTTACCCTATTTTCAGAGAGATATTTTCGTATCTGTGCCTTTGTGCTGTCAGGGAGCTGTTTGCCAAAGAAAGTAAGTATTTCCTGACCGGCAGGCTTTATCTTATAATATGAAGTTGCGTGCGTCTGCTCACTCTCTATCATATCATCTTCAAGCAGGTTGGTGAGCGTTTCCTGTATTGAAAAATAATCCGTATAATTGTTTGTAAGGATAAAATCAGAGATGATAGCGTTTGACATTGGCTGTTTAGTCAGACTTAAAAAATAAAGTATTATCAGTTTATACAGCTTTCGTGATTCAGGTGTCATTAAAATCCCCCATTTCTTTTAAGTTTTTGTCCCTGATATATGCCACGCACCTTTAATTCATGGCTCAGGGTATTTAAAACCTGTCGTTTGTTTTTGCTCCATTCAGGTGCTATAAGTAAATCTTTCGGTCCGTCTCCGGTAAGCCGGTGTATAACTATGTCAGGCGAGAGTTTTGCTATACATTCACATAGTATGTCTATATATTCGTCCGGTGTCAATATATGAAAACTTCCCATAAGGTCAGCTAAAGCAGTATCTTTTAGGACATGAAGAAGCTGCAGCTTTATGCCCTGAATGTCCATTTGATTAAGATAATCAATCGTTTCATATAGATTATCGGCATTTTCGCCCGGAAGTCCGATTATGACATGGACGATAACGGTTATATTTCGCTTTCTAAGTTCATGAACGGCTTTTTCAAATACCTCCAGTGTATAACCACGGTTTATAAACTCAGCAGTTTTTTCATGCTTTGTCTGTAGACCAAGTTCTACCCAGACTGGTTTTATATGGTTCAGCCTTTCAATAAGGTCATATATTTCAGATGAGAAACAGTCGGGTCTTGTGCCGATGGAAAGAGCTGATATAAGAGGGTGGTCTATTGCCTGCAAGAAAATATCTTCAAGATATGAAACGGGAGCATATGTATTTGAAAATGACTGAAAGTATGCTATAAATTTTTCTCCAACAAATTTTTCATTTGCCTTTAGTGAATTTATTCCGGTTTCAATCTGTCTTGTTATGTCATTGTCTTTATCATGTTTTATGGCAAAATCCCCCGAACCTCCGTTGCTGCAGAATATACAGCCGCCCGTGGAGACAGTGCCGTCACGGTTTGGACAGCTCATGCCTCCGTCAAGGGCAACTTTATATATTTTTTCACCGAAAGTTTTTTTCAAATAATAATCGAGAGAGTAGTAAGGTTTTTCGCCCCACCGTTTTATATGTTCATTTTTTTTCATATATTAAGTTACTTTATGTTTGCCTTTACTGCCTGAGATACCACATCTGCTACACGGGGGTCAAAGGCTTCGGGCATGATATTGTCCTCATTTAAATCCTTTTCGTCTACAAGTCCTGCGATAGCAAGTGCAGCAGCAAGTTTCATTTCTTCAGTTATCTGTTTTGCGTGGCCTTCAAGTGCACCCTTGAATATACCAGGGAAAGCAACGACATTGTTTACCTGATTTGGAAAATCTGAACGGCCTGTGCCGACAATTTTTGCTCCGGCTTTCTTTGCCACATCAGGCATTATCTCAGGAACAGGATTTGCCATTGCAAAGAGGATGGCATCTTTGTTCATGCTCTTAACCATATCTTCTGATACAATACCCGGAGCTGACACACCTACAAAAATGTCTGCACCTTTGAGTGCGTCTGCGAGAGTACCTGTTTTTCCTGTAAGGTTTGTAACTTCCATCATTTCTTTCTGCATCCAGTTAAGGTCGTTGCTTGCTTTTGAGAGAATACCTGATTTGTCGCACATAACAACATCCTTAAAGCCGTATCTGAGAAGAAGTTTAGTGATGGCAACTCCGGCAGAACCGGCACCGTTTACAACGACATGACATTCTTCTTTTGTCTTTCCGACAACCTTAAGACCGTTTATTATTCCGGCGAGGACAACGATAGCCGTACCGTGCTGGTCGTCATGGAAAACAGGAATGTCAAGTGCTTCTTTTAATCTTGTTTCTATCTCAAAACATCTTGGAGCAGATATATCTTCAAGGTTGATGCCGCCAAAAGCAGGTGCTATATTTATAACAGTCTTTATTATCTCCTCGGTATCCTGCGTAGCAAGGCAGATAGGAAATGCGTTTACATTGCCAAATTCCTTAAACAAAACAGCTTTTCCCTCCATAACAGGCATGGCAGCCTCAGGACCGATATTGCCTAAACCGAGAACGGCACTGCCGTCAGAGACAACGGCAACAGTATTTGATTTGATGGTATAGTTGTATGCTTCTTTTTTATCTTTTGCGATTATCTTGCAAGGCTCAGCGACACCGGGTGTGTATGCGATAGCAAGGTCTTCTCTTGACTTTACATGACATTTTGGTGTTGTGTCGATTTTTCCGTTCCATTCTTTGTGAAGTGCAATAGCTTTTTCGCTGTTTGTCATTTTTATTTCCTCCGTTTGTTTTACTGATATATGATTTGAAATTTTTATATAAGTTTGCGATACCGCATATAAAAATGAATGTTACATAGATAAGAATACCATATATGAAAAGTTTGGTCAAAAATATAAATAAGTGTTGACATTTTATAAAAACTGTATTACAGTATTATTGTACTAAGTGAGTAATACAATGATACAATGTGGAACAAGGAAAGGAGGATATATGATTGGTTTGGAAATTCAATGATGAACAGCCTATTTATCAGCAGATAATCAGCCAGATAAAAGAGCGTATAGTGGCTGGGGAGTGGAAAGCCGGAAGTAAATTAAAGTCAGTCAGGGAGCTTGCCTTAGAAGCGGGAGTAAATCCAAATACGATGCAAAAAGCACTTGCCGAACTTGAGAGAGAGGGACTTGTATATTCGCAGAGGACGGCTGGGAGATTTGTATCAGACAATAAGGAAAAGACAGACAGGCTGCAGGAGGAAATGACAATGGAGTGTATAAAAACATTTGTGGCTCAGATGGAGAAAATGGGATATAAAAAAGAACAGATTATAGAAATGTTAAACAAATATATATCTGAAAATAAGTAAAGTCAGCGTGAAGAAATTAACTTTACCAAAGCGTGGGGATTTTGATAAAAGCATGGAAAATGAAATTTAGGCATGAATTTGGTAAGGAATTAGCATAAAAAATTTTTTCACATACAGGATTTGTGTCTGCATATATTTGATGCAGACTTTAGATGCACGGGAGTCTGTGCGGAAATGGAGGTCATGATGATATTAGAATGTGAAAATCTATCGAAAAACTATGGCAGTGTTAAAGCTCTTGATAATCTGACACTTAAGATTGAAAGCGGAAAGATAGTGGGACTTCTCGGACCGAACGGTCACGGCAAGACTACTCTTATAAAGACTTTGAGTGGTCTTTTAAGCAAAGATAAGGGAAAAGTTCTCATAGACGGCAAAAGGATAGGGGTCGGGACAAAGAAAATAGTTTCATATCTTCCTGAGAGGAGTTATCTTTCACCGGAGATGAAGATAAAAGAAGTGGTAAGCTTTTTTCAAGAATTTTATGAGGACTTTGATGCAAAAAAGGCGGATGCGATGCTTGGGGAACTTAGTCTTGACAAAGAGAGCAAACTAAAATCTCTCTCAAAGGGAAACAGGGAAAAGGTTCAGCTTATCATGGTAATGAGCAGAAAAGCAAAGCTGTATCTACTCGATGAACCGATGGGCGGTGTTGACCCTGCCGCAAGAGATTATATCTTAAAAACCATAATAAGCAATTATTCAGAGGATGCGACGGTTATCATATCTACCCATCTTATTCAGGATGTTGAGCAGATACTTGATGAGGTTGTTTTTCTGAAAGAGGGAAAAGTGATGCTTCACAGTGATGTGGATGAACTCAGGATGGAAAAAGAAAAGTCAGTTGACGCTTTATTCAGGGAGGTGTTTTCATGCTAAAGAAACTTATAAAACATGATGTAAAGTCAAATATAAAAGTAATTGCAGGGGCATATAGTTTGATAACATTGTTTGCCATTTTACACCTGATAATGGAAAAACTTTATAAAGCTTATCCGGGAGCGGTTCAATGGATTGTGCTGGAAAATATTTTATTTATACTGCATATTTTGAGTGTGGGAGCAGGATTTGCCATTACGATAATAACCAGTGTATTATATTACAGAAAAAGTATGTTTAAAGATGAAAGCTATCTGACACATACACTTCCCGTAAGCGAGACTATGATATTCACATCTAAATATTTGTCTGCATTGATACTGTTTATCATAAATATTGTGGGGGCATATATAACAATGTCTATATCGGTAGGCAGCCCTTTGTGGTGCATAAAATTCATAAAAGGATTTGCAGATGGCATGAAAGAGAGCGGTTTTACCATACTGAGCCAGTGGCTTGTTGTTATTTCATTAGTAGTGGGAGCATTATACGGAATAAGCCAACTATTTGGATCGATTACGATCGGTTATTCATTTGGAAAGAAAATGAATAAAGATGTATGTTCTTTTTTGACATACTTTATAGGTTATGTCGTAATGCAGGTATTTTCAATAGCTTTTGTTGTCATCGCAGCAGCAGGGAGAGGAATGATGACGCAGCTTGTGGAAAGTGCGGAGGCACCTGATATGGGAGTTCTCAATGCATATATAAGTGATGTTCTTATCGGAAGTATCATACTTATGATAGTGATGATGACATTTTATTGCGGAATGAGTGTGTACCTTTTAAACAAAAAGCTTAATGTTGATTGAGGAAAGGCTGTTCCGCCATAAAAAGAGAATTTAGTATTTAATTTATTGCATTGTCAATTATTTTTTTGGCTGAGCTGATGTAACAGGTCAGCCTTGCTTTTTTTATCCTTTACAAATGCTAAAAGATTGTGTATAGTAAATTGAAAGTATTATAAAATTATTCAGACACTATCGTGAAATTAAAATCCCGGAATCGTCAATATAATTTAAAAATTAAACAATCAAAGAAAAATCAAAATGTATTTGTAAAGGAGCAAAATAATGTCAGATTTAGAAAAAATGTCTCTTGTTGAACTTAGGGTTGCAGGCAGAAAGATGGGCGTGAAGAATGTAACAACTTATAAGAAAAGAGAGCTTTTAGAGTTACTTTTGGAAGTTGAAAAGAAGCAGTCGTCAAATGTGGCAGAAAGTGCAGTGGACAATGCTGAAAATGCATCAGCAGATGTTAAGATAAAAAAGACAGAAAACAGAAAAAAAGAAGAAAAGAAAGATGATATTCCGGCTGCAGAACATGATAATGTGGCTGAACAGGCAGGAACAGCAGAGTCAGATTTAAAGAACAGTGATAAAATTGAGAACGCAGATGAAAAAAGACCACAGTTTCAGAATTCGTATGTGAGAAATGATTATAATGAAGAACATAAAAATACATATAAAAACAGGAGAGAGGGTGGCATCCAGTCATCATACGGAAGAACAGGCAATGTGCGTGGACAGCAGAGAAACAACGGCAGAATGAATCAAAGACAGGGCAATAATCCTTATTTAAATCAAAATCCGGGTTATTCTCAGAACGGCTACCAGTCAAATTCTAATCATGGCGGTTATCAGAATAATTATAACCAGAATAACGGTCAGTCAAACGGCGGATATTCACAGAATGGTTATAACAACGGCTATCAGAATGGCAGTTACAATCAAAACGGTGGTTACGGTCAGAATGGCGGTTACGGACAGAACAATTACAGCCAGAGTAATAATTATCAGAACGGCGGCTATAATCAAAACAACAATTATCAGAACCAGTCAGGTTCATATTCAAACAACGGTTATCAGAATGGCAGTTATGGAAATCAGGGTTACCAGAATAATGCTGCACAGAACACAGCGGATATTGACAAGCAGCCTGATTTAAGTCAGCTTGACAGCGGTGAGTCAAGAGAGGGAATCCTTGAGATAATGACAGAGGGTTATGGATTTATCAGATGCGACAATTTCCTGCCGGGTGATAATGATGTTTATGTATCTCATGCACTCATAAAGAAATACAGACTCCGCACGGGAGATATTCTTAAGGGAAATTTGAAAGTCAGAAGCCAGAGTGAGAAATTTGCGGCATTGCTGTATGTTGTTACTGTAAATGGTTATCCGGTAGAAGATCTTTTGGCAAGACCAAAGTTTGAACAGCTCACACCTATCTTTCCAAATGAAAAGATAAGACTTGAGACGGACGGTGCGACTATCTCAACAAGAATGATGGATATAATTGCTCCTATCGGCAAGGGACAGCGTGGAATGATAGTTTCTCAGCCAAAGACAGGAAAGACAACACTTCTTAAGCAGGTTGCAAAGGCTATAAAGACAAATTATCCTAAAATGAACCTTATTGTTCTTCTTATAGATGAAAGACCTGAGGAAGTTACTGATATAAAAGAGTCTATCATGGGACACAATGTTGATGTTATCTACTCCACATTTGACGAACTTCCTGAAAATCACAAGAGAGTTTCAGAGATGGTAATCGAGAGAGCAAAGAGACTTGTTGAGCATGGCGAGGATGTTACGATACTTCTTGACAGTATCACAAGACTTGCAAGAGCCTACAACCTCACGGTGTCACCGAGCGGAAGAACACTTTCCGGAGGTCTTGACCCGGCTGCACTTCATATGCCGAAGAAATTCTTTGGTGCAGCGAGAAATATGAGAGAGGGCGGAAGCCTTACCGTACTTGCAACGGCACTTGTCGATACGGGAAGCAAGATGGACGATGTTGTATTTGAGGAGTTTAAGGGAACAGGTAACATGGAAATGGTTCTCGACAGAGGACTCTCGGAAAAGAGAGTATTCCCGGCTATAGATCTTCCAAAATCAAGCACTAGAAGAGACGACCTTTTACTCACACAGGATGAGAAAGATGCGGCTTACCGCATACGCAAGGCTTTCAGCTCAATGAGAAATGATGAAGCTGTGGAAAAAATCATAGATTTGTTCAGAAAGACAAGAAACAACAGGGAATTTGTTGAAATGATAAGAAAGATACATTTCTAAAATCAGTTCAGCCTCTCATTTATTACATTCGTAAACCTGCCAGCGAGCTGTCAGTCGCTGCTATGCAGCTTGTGTTTATTTACGCGAAAGCAAAGTGAGGATGGAACAAATAAATTTGTTCCATCTG
>ERZ838399.1703-NODE-1703-length-19194-cov-7.544752_pt1 | contig 19194 bp, 15 predicted proteins | sample MGYA00519683_ERZ838399 | MGnify/ENA primary metagenome ERZ838399 (study PRJEB31850, sample SAMEA3708833) | human gut metagenome | biome: human gut; feature: human-associated habitat; material: faeces | place: China | collected 2014 ...
GGATACATCTCGTTGCGGGTAAACAGCGTCTCAAACCCCGGCTGGGTCAGGGCCCAGCGCAGGATCTGCGCCATATCATAGCAGCTGGTATAGTGGTCGGTATCGCTGATGCCGTGGGGGTTGGCAAAGTGGGTGTGCTTGAGGCCCAGTTCCGCCACCTGGGCATTCATGGCCGCCACGCCGCCCGCAATGGTGCCATCCCCGAAATATTCGGACAGCAGGTTGGCGCCATCGTTGGCGCTGGCCATCATGGTGGCATAGAGGGCATCCGTCAGGGGCACATGCTCCCCCTCCTGCAGGGCAATGTGGCTGGAATCCGTCCCCGCGAGGGAATAGACATCCTCGTGGGTCACTTCCAGGCTCACACCGTCCCACTGGCCCTGGGCTTTTTCACAGGCAAGGCCCAGCGTCATCACCTTGGTGATGGACGCCGGGTGCAGCTCTTCGTCCATATTCTGCTGGGCCAGCACAAGGCCGGTGTCCGCGTCGATGATGCAGTACGCCTCCGTGGCCGACAGCGCCGGGCCCGCGGCCCGCGCCATGGGTGCAAACACCGCGCAGACCCAGAGCAGCACCGTGCAAAGCACGGCGATCTGTTTTTTCATCTGGTATACTCCATAATTCAAAATTATTTTGTTTAGTATACCACACTTTTCCCTTGCTGAAAAGACATTCCGTACCCGGCGGCGGGGCAAAGAACGGGCTGCAGCTGCCGCCCCTCCAGCGCCGCGTCCAGTGCGGCGGGCAGCAGGGCGAACCGGGCTTTCAGGCTCTGCGGCTTTGCCTGCGGGTCATCCTGGCCGTAGGGCACAAAGTAATAGTGCTTGCGCTGGTACAGCCGGGCAATGTTTTCTCCCGAGGCCCCCAGCCCGTCGTTGGTGGAGACGGCGATCACGACCGGCCGCCCCACCCGCAGCAGGCTCTTGGCCGCCAGCGTCACCGGCGTGTCCGAGAGGCCCGCCGCCAGCCGGGCCAGCGTGCTGCCCGTGCAGGGGGCGATCACCAGCGCCTCGGCCATGTTTTGGGGCCCCAGAGGCTCCACGGCCTGCAAACTGTCCAGCACCGGGTGCCCGGTCAGGGCTTCCAGCCGCTGCCGCCAGCTCCCGGCCCGGCCAAACCGGGTATCACACCGGGCGGCGGTATTGCTCATGACAGGCAGCAGCTCCCAGCCCCGGGCCGTCAGTTCCTGTGCCTGTTCCAGCGCGGTCTCCAGCGTGCAGAAGCTGCCGCAGACCGCAAAGGCACAGCATCGTTTCTCGTTCATCGTGCTCCCTCCCTTTCGCGCAGCATCTCGCGCACCGTCCGGGCCACGATCTCCCCGGCTGTTTCCGGCGCGCAGGCAGCGGGCAGGCTCAATGCATGGATGGCCTTGTGGCCGCAGCGGGCAGCGGCATCAAAATCCGTCCCACCGGGGCGGGAAGCCAGATCCACGATCAGGCTGCCGGACCGCAGCCGGGCCAGCACCGGAGCCGTGAGCACCTGCGCCGGGATGGTATTCACCACCGTGTCAAAGGCTGGGGCCAGCCGGGCCAGCCGGGCCAGCTCTGCCCCCTGCATCCCCAGGCTTTCCGCCTGTGCCCGCTGGGCCGGGCGGCGGGCTGCCACTGTCACATGCGCCCCCAATGCCGCCAGCCGGGTGCCAACCGCCTGCCCCACCGGGCCAAATCCCAGCAGCAAGACCGCGCTGCCCCACAGGGTGCGTTTGCGCTGGGCCAGCAAAACGCCGATGCACCCCTCCGCCGTGGGGATGGCGTTGCGGATGGCCAGCTCCTCCCGGGCAAAGTAATCCACCAGCTCCACCCCGGCTTCCGCTGCAATGGCCTTTGCTTCTTCCGAGAGCATCCCGCCCAGCGCCAGCGCCCCGGGGCGTGCCGCCCGCAGCAGCTCCGCCAGCGGGGTGCGGGCCGCGTCCAGCGGCAACGGCAGCAGGATATAGTCTGCCAGTGCGATCTCTTCCGGCCCCTCCACCGCATACCCCGCCCGGGCCAGCGCCCGGCCTGCCGCCAGCTGCCGGGCATCGCTGCCGATCACCGCAAAGCGTTTTTGTCGTTCCATCCAAAAGCCCTCCTCCCCAAAGCCTGCGCCATACTATGCACAGGTGGGGAGGAGGGTGACGGACGCAAACAAAAAGCCCCGGAGCGGGGCCGCAAGGCTTACTCCGGGGCAAATGTGCAATTTTTGGTGGATTGATTACTTTGCTGCCTTAGTAGCTGCCTTAGCAACAATAGCAACATAATCGTCGCCAACAACCTTGACACCGATCTCAATCTTCTTGTCGCTGTTCTTCGCAGAGGTAGCCAGAACGGCATCAGCCTTCTTAGCCTTCTCGCCCCAGCTGTTTTCCTTGGTTGCATCGCTGGGCTTCTTGACGATCACATAGTTGTAAGCAACTTTATCATTGCCAATGAGAATGATGCCGCTGCTTTCCTTCTTATCCTTGTTCTCGTCCCAAGCCTTCTTGGCCTCGTCGTCCAGATCGGTCTTGTGCTTGTAAGAGACAGCGCTGACAGCGTTCAGCTTGTTAACCAGAGCTTTCTCAACCAGGTTGTCGCTCACTGCACAGCCGGTCAGCATGGTCAGAGCCATAACGCAAACGAGGGCAGCAGCCATCAGTTTCTTAAATGCTTTCATTGTTGTATCCTCCGTAATCAGATAGTTCCCCAGCAACGGCCCGCCTTGTGCGGGCAGTTTGCTATGTTAAATTCAGCATACCCCTTTTTGTGGCAATTGTCAAGATTTCACTGTGTTTTCATCATTTTTACCAATCGGTACGGTGAGAAAACAGCGATATGACCAGTTTCGCCCCGGGGCCGCCAAGGCATTTTCCGCACGGACACACGCAAAAAGCTCCCCCGGCAAAACGCCGGAGGAGCCTGCGATTTTATTGGGTTTTTTATCTGATCTCTCGGGGCGTCCCTGACTGTGCGCACGCCGGGAGATTACTTCAGGAACTTTGCCACCGCGCGGGCCACGATGCCGCCCAGAATGCCGGAGACGAGGAACTCCATCATACCCTGCACGCCGACCAGCAGCACCACGAACATGAACGGGTTGGCCGCGCCCTTGGCAGCCACGATGTTCTGGATGTAATCGCAGCCGTAGAATGCCAGCACGATGTAGCCCATGAAGAACAGGGTGTTGAGGCCGGGAGCGCACATGGCGGAAACGATGTAGCTCCAGGTGCCGGGCTTGTCGAACCGCTTGAGGCCGTTGAAGACGAGGCCCACGCACAGGCCCATCAGCACACGCATCCCCACGCAGAGGATGAACGTGTTGACAGGGCTCACCTGGAACAGGGCGCCCGTCATGGCCGAAGCGCCGGTGACAGCGTCATAGAAGCTCACCGCGCCGAACACGCCGCCCAGGATGGCACCAGCCGCCGGGCCCATGGTGATGGCACCCACGGCGATGGGGAGCGTCAGGAAGCTCATGTAAAGCGGGCCCATGGGCACGCTGCCCAGGCCGACGGCTTTCATGACCAGCTCAATGGCGACCAGCAGTGCCAGCCGGGTGAGAGTACGAAGATCGTTATTCTTTTTCATAAAAATATTTCCTCCTGCTGCCGTTCCGCCCTAGATGTCGGATACGGCGCAAACCTGCCCGCAAAAGGTGCGGGGCCGTTTTTCTATTTTACTTTGGAATGCTTTGTCAGGGAACGTTCCAAAGGGAGATAACTTATGGATCACACGGGAAGCGGATGCCTGCCGAGCGGCGGGCGGCGGTCAGCACCCGGCTGACGGCAATGGAGGTATCCAGCATCCGGCTGCACAGCTCCTGGTCGCCGCCCTCAATGGCGCGGGCAAAGGCCTCAAACTCCGCGGCCAGCCGGGGGCGGCCGCCGTTGAGGTTGTAGTGCTCCTCTTTGCCGTCGTTGAGGTGCAGCGTCAGGCCGCCGCAGTAGTTGGCCGTGGATTTCTGCAGCAGATAGCCCTTGGTGCCCTGAATGACATACCGGGCCGGGGCCCCGCAGTCTTTTGCCGCCATGCTCACGGCCTTGAAGCCGCTGTAATCCATGGTCAGGATGCCGCTGGTGTCAATGCCGTGGTCGATGTTGGCCGCGTAGTTCACCCGGTTGGGCTCCCCGAACAGGCCCACGATGTAGCTGATGTTGTAGACATTCAGGTCCATGAGGGCACCGCCGGCGCAGTTGGGATCAAACGACGGGGCCACCTGCCCCGCGCAGAACGCATCGTACCGGCTGGAATACTGGCTGAAATTGCACTGCACCAGCTTCACCGTGCCAATGCGGGGCAGCAGCTCCCGGATCTTATTATAGTTTTCCAGATACTGGGTGGTCAGCGCCTCAAAGAGGAAGACCCGTTTGTGGCGGGAGAGGGCGGCCAGCTCTTCGGTCTGGGCCGCCGTGGGGGCCATGGGCTTTTCCACAATGACATGCTTGCCCGCTTCCAGCGCCACTTTGGCATAGCGGGTGTGCTGCAAATTGGGGACGGCCAGATAGACCACATCCACCCACTGCAGCAGCTCCAGGTAGTTGGTGGTGCACTGGGGCACATGGTACCGGGCGCAGAGCTCCGCCGCCAGCGGCGCGCTCCGCTGGGTGCTGCACAGCGCCTGCACCTGAAACGGCGAGTCCGCCCCGGCCAGCCAGGGCAAAAACTCCTTGACGATCATCCCGGTGCCCAGGATGCCAAGCTTCATCTTCTGTTCCATTCTTCCTAGTTCCTATCCTGTTTGCTCGTGTCAGCCCGCCTTGGCCTCCGTCTCGTGCCGCTCCCGGCGGAATGGCCGATGGCGGCGGAAGTTCTGCCCGTGAGGCTTGCAGCCTCCGGCGGGGTGATGGTGCTGCTGGGGCGCGTTGAGCTGGTAGAGCAGCGCCAGCCCCTTGAGCAGCAGCTCGGGGTCATAGGTGAGCGGGTGGCGGCAAAGAGGAGTGACATACTTTGCCAGCCCGCCGGTGACCACCAGCGTGGCCGGGCGGCCCAGCTCCTCCTCAATACGAGCGGTGATGCCGTCCAGCAGCACCGCCGTGCCCAGCACCGAGCCGGAGAGCATGCAGCTCTCGGTGTTGGTGCCGATGGCGTTTTTGGGCGAGGAGAGATGCACTTGCGGCAGCTGGGCGCAGCGCTCCCCCAGTGCCCGCAGGCCCGTGGAGAGCCCCGGGCAGATAACGCCGCCCCGGAACACCCGGTTCTCGTCCACCACATTAAAGGTGGTGGCGGTGCCCAGATCGACAGTGATCACCGGCAGCGGGAAATTGGCCGCCGCGTAGGCCGCGTCCACAATGCGGTCCTTGCCCACGGCGTGGGGGTCGGGCACCCCCATGGTCAGCCCGGTGCGGATCTCCGGCGAGACGATGACGGGCTTTTTGCCCGTGTAGTGGCGGGCACACTCGGCCAGCGCCCCCGTGATCTGGGGCACGACACTGGTCAGCACGGCCCCCTCAAACCGGACGGGCCGCTCCGGGTGGCGGCGGTGGGAAAACACTTTCTCCATTTCGGCACGGTACTCCGCCGCCGTGCGGGTGCGTACCGTGTCCATGTGGGCCACAAAGCATACACGTCCGTCCCGGATGCCCCCAAGGGCGACGGTGGTGTTGCCTATATCAATGGCTAAGATCATAATTCTGTTTTCCTTTTCAAAATAAAAGAAAAGAACCGGTTTGCTCTTTGTCAAGCGTATTTTACCGCATTTTTGCGCCGGATACAAGTTCCCGGCAAAGATTTTGTTGTGCTGGTGGAAGTTTTGCATTATACTAAGGTAAGATATGTGGAAAAGAACTGTTTTTCCGGGAGGTAAACGAACCATGGATCTGAACGGCAAGTGCGTCCTGCTGGGCGTGAGCGGCGGCATTGCCGCCTATAAGATGGCCAACGTGGCCAGTGCACTGCGCAAGCTGGGTGCGGATGTGGAGGTCATCATGACCAAAAACGCCACCCAGTTCATTACCCCTCTCACCTTTGAGACCCTGACCGGCCACAAGTGCATGGTGGACACCTTTGACCGGGATTTCAAGTTTGAGGTCACCCACATCTCGCTGGCAAAAAAGGCGGATGTGATCCTTGTAGCCCCCGCCACCGCAAACGTCATTGCCAAAATGGCGCACGGCATTGCGGACGATATGCTTACCACCGTGGTGCTGGCCGCCAAGTGCCCGAAGCTGGTAGCCCCCGCCATGAACACCGGCATGCTGGAAAACCCCATCACGCAGGATAACCTTGCCACGCTGGAGCGGTACGGCTTTACCGTCATCCCCTCCGAAAGCGGCGTGCTGGCCTGCAAGGATGTGGGCAGCGGACGCCTGCCCAAGGAGGAGGTACTGCTGGAGCACATCCTGCACACCATCGCCCGCCCGAAGGATCTGGCCGGGGTGCGCGTCGCGGTGACCGCCGGCCCCACGCAGGAGGCACTGGACCCGGTGCGCTACCTGACCAACCACTCCACCGGCAAAATGGGCTACGCCCTTGCCCGCGCCGCCGCCATGCGGGGCGCCGAAGTGACCCTGATCCACGGACAGACCGCGCTGCCGCCGGTCAAGTTTACCACCGATGTGCCGGTGACCACCGCCCGGCAGATGTACGAGGCGGTGACTGACCGCTTTGACACCACCGATGTGCTCATCATGGCCGCCGCCGTGGCGGACTACCGCCCCGCTACCGTGGCCAACGACAAGATCAAAAAGAAGGAGGGCGACCTCTCTATCCCCGTGGAGCGCACCGAGGATATCCTTGGCACCATCGGCCCCCGCAAGACCCACCAGTTCCTGTGCGGCTTTTCCATGGAGACCCGGGATCTTGTGGAAAACTCTTCCGCGAAGCTTGCCAAGAAAAATCTGGACATGGTGGTGGCCAACAACCTCAAGGTGGCCGGTGCAGGCTTTGGAGTGGATACCAACGTGGTCACCTTCATCACCCCGGACGGCACACGGGAGCTGCCTTTGATGAGCAAGGCGGACGTGGCTGATGCCATTCTGGACGAGATCCTGCGGCGGCGGGCAAAGTAATACTGCCGGGATTTTGTTGTACACATATCACAAAATTCACAAAAAAATTATGGTTCTTTCCGAAAATTCGGCCTTACCTGTTTATTTTATGCTGCAAAAATTATATAATAAGAGTGTGTCCCTATGTTTGGAAGGAATCGGTCTGCGCTGCAGCCGTTAATATTTGGAGGAGAGCCTTACTATGTTCATGTACTCGGATTATAGCCAGCATCTGCTGGACCATGTAAAGAAGATCCATTTTATCGGCTGCGGCGGCAGCGGAATGTATCCGCTGATCCAGATCTTGGCCGCCAAGGGCTACGAGCTGTCCGGCAGCGATGTGCTGGACGGCAGCATCATCCGCTACGAGCGGGAGATGGGCGTGAAGGTCAGCCTTGGCCACAATGCGGATAACGTTGTCGGCGCGGATATGGTGGTGTACTCTGCCGCTATCTCCAAGGATAACGTGGAACTGAACGCAGCCGCCTCCTACGGCATCCCCACCGTGGAGCGCAGTGTGCTGCTGGGCTATGTGAGCCGCCTGTACAAGCAGAGCATCTGCGTGTCCGGCACCCACGGCAAGACCACCACCACCTCCATGATCACCACTGCGCTGGAACTGGCAGGCCGCGACCCCTCTGCCGTCATCGGCGGCAAGCTGCCCCTCATCAACGGCTACGGCAAGGCCGGCAAGGGCGATGATATCGTTATCGAGGCCTGCGAGTTCGCCGAGACCTTCCTGAAGCTGACCCCCTACCTGTCCGTGGTGCTGAACATCGACAACGACCATCTGGATTACTACGGCAGCATGGGCGAGCTGAAGTTCGCCTTCAAGCGCTTTGCCCTGATGACCCAGTTCATGATCTTTGCCAACGCCGATGACAAGAACACCATGGACGTGATGTACACGCTGGACCGCCGGGTGCGCACCTTTGCCATCGACAACCACGGCGACTACCGCGCTGTCAACGTCAACGAGTATAAGCCCGGCTTCTTCGAGTTCGACCTGAAGGAGTGGAATACGACCGACACCACCCGCATCCGTCTGTCCGTGCCCGGCCGCCACAATATTTATAATGCACTGGCCATGTGCGCCGTGTGCCGCTTTGTGGGCCTGAGCGCAGAGCAGTGCGCCGAAGCTGCCCTGAACTTCAAGGGCGCAGGCCGCCGCTTTGAGGTGTACGGCGAGTGCAACGGTGCGCTGGTCATTGATGACTACGCCCACCACCCCACCGAGCTGCGCGCCACCCTGAACACCGCCAAGGAGATGGGCTACAAGCGCCTGATCGCCGTCCACCAGCCGTTTACATACAGCCGCACCAAGATGCTGTTCAACGACTTTGTGGATGTGCTCAAGATCCCCGATGTGGCAGTCATCACCCCCATCATGGGCAGCCGCGAGCCCAACGACCCCACCATTACCAGCGCAAAGCTGGCGGCGCAGATCCCCAACTCTGTGCTGGTGGACAGCCTGGAGGCTGCCGCTGACTGGGTCAAGCAGAATGCCCGGGAGGGCGATCTGGTCATCACTCTGGGCTGCGGCGATATTTATAAGGCCAGCAAGATGATGGTGAAAAAAGACTGATCGTTTGGAATAGCTGAAAGCCGCCGGGCGTTTCACAGACCGAACTGGTCTGCAATACCACCCTGCGAAAGCGCCCTGCCGGGAGACCGGCGGGGCGTTTTTGCGCTATGGGATGGGCGTGATGAAAAATATCTCAAAAATTTTACACAAATCAGACCCGGAAGGGTGGCGGCGGGGGCGGGATTCTGCTATACTGATTCTGGTACGAAAAGGAGGAGAGAGGATATGCCATCTACGTATGCACACCGCCGCTTTGGTGCGGATGTTCTGGTGCAGCTGCCCAGGGAGCTGCGGGAAAAGATCACCCCGTATCGGCCGCTGTATGATATGGGCCTGCACGGGCCTGACCTGATGTTCTACTACCGGGCATTGCAGTCCAACCCCGTGAACCGGCTGGGCAACGCCATGCATGAGCAGCCGGGCCGGGTGTTCTTTACCCGGGCCCGGGGCGTGGTGAACACGGCCCGCAACAAGAATGCTGCGTTGGCCTATGCGCTGGGGTTCGTCTGCCACTTTGCACTGGACAGCACCTGCCACCCCTATGTGGAGCGCTACACCCGGGAAAGCGGTGTGAGCCACTGCGAGATCGAGACGGAGTTTGACAACCAGCTGATGCGGGAGGACGGGCTTGACCCGATGCACTTTTTCACGGCGGGGCATATCCGCCCCAACCGGGAGTTTGCAAAGATCATTGCGCCGTTCTACGAAAATGTCACGGCAGACGAGACCTACGGGGCCATGCGGGGCATGGTGCGGGTGCACCATCTGCTGCAGGCTACCAGCCCGGTCAAGCGCTGGGTGGTGTTGACGGCCCTGAAAGCGGCAGGTACCTATGATGTCATGCACGGGCTGGTGGCAAACCTCCAGCCCAATCCCCGGTGCGAGGCCAGCGACAAAGAGCTGGAAGCGCTGTATCAGCAGGCTCTCCCGCTGGCAGTGCGGCTCATCACGGAATATGTGGAAGGGCTCTCCGACGGCGCACCGCTGGACAAGGCCTATGACCACACCTTCGGAGAATTTTGAGAGGAATGCAAATGAACGAAGCAAAGCAAAAATTTCGCCTGACCAGCCTGGAACGGGCGTGGATCTTATACGATGTGGGCAACTCGGCGTTTGTGCTGCTGGTGGCAACGCTGATCCCCATCTTCTTCAACGCACTGGCTGAGGGGGGCGGCCTGAGCTCGGTGGAGTATCTGGCCTACTGGGGCTATGCAGCCTCGGCGGTCACGGTCATCACGGCGGTGCTCAGCCCGATCTTTGGCACACTGGCCGATACCCGCAACTTCAAAAAGCCCATCTTCACCTTCTGCGTGGCAGTGGGCGTGATCGGCTGCTGCGCCATGGGGATGGCAAGCACCTGGCTGCCGTTCCTGCTCATCTTCATCTTTGCCAAGGTGGGTTTTTCGGGCAGTCTGGTGTTCTATGACTCCATGCTCAGCGATGTGACTGTGCCGGACCGGATGGATGAGGTTTCCTCCAAAGGCTATGCCTGGGGTTACATTGGCAGCTGTGTGCCCTTTGTGGTCTGTCTGGCGCTGGTGCTGGGGGCCGGGAGCATCGGCATCTCCCAGATGACGGCGCTGAACCTTGCCCTCTTTATCACCGCCGTCTGGTGGCTGGTGACCACCCTGCCCCTGCTGCGCCAGTATAAACAGGAGCACTTTGTGGAGGTGCAGGAACATGCCATCCGGCAGAGCTTTGCCCGCATCGGCCATACCCTCCGCCACCTGAAAGAGGACAGGCAGGTGTTCTGGTTCCTGCTGGCCTTTTTCTGCTACATCGATGGTGTGTACACCATCATCGATATGGCCACGGCCTACGGCACGGCCCTGGGGCTGGACACCACCGGCCTGCTGCTGGCGCTGCTGGTCACCCAGATCGTGGCCTTCCCCTCGGCACTGGTGTTCGGGCGGCTGAGCGGGCAATACCCCTCGGGCACCCTCATCCCGGTCTGCATCGCGGCCTACGCGGGCATTGCGCTGTTTGCCTTTTTCCTGAAGCACCAGTGGCAGTTCTGGGTGCTGGCCGTTGTGGTGGGCATGTTCCAGGGCGGCATCCAGGCGCTGAGCCGGAGCCATTTTGCCAAGATCATCCCGCCGGAAAAATCGGGCGAGTACTTCGGTCTGTTCGATATCTGCGGCAAGGGCGCATCCTTTCTGGGCACCATGATCGTCAGTGTGGGCAGCCAGCTGACCGGCAGCGCCAATGTGGGCGTGGGCAGCCTGATCGTGCTGTTCATTGTGGGATTCGTGCTGTTCCGGGTGTCGGATCGGAAGTGAATTGAACCCCCCAGTCACCTGCGGTGACAGCCCCCCTAGTAGTGGGGCCCTTGGCATAACGTAAAGCATCATCTCTTTGCCAAGGCCGCCCCTATCAGGGGCGGTGGCATCCCGCAGGGATGACGGTGGGGTTTAACCGCAAGAGCCTTCCCTTTGGGAGGGCTTTTTTGTTCGTTGCGTCTTACCGGAAGGCGTGGTACAATAGGGCCAAACACTTTGAAAAAATATGACCCAAAGGAGAAACAACATGAACTATCCCGGTTATACGCTGGTGCGCCGCGAGGACTGCCCGGAGCAGCACGGTGTGCTGACGGTTCTGAACCACGATGTGAGCGGGGCCACTGTCCTGCTGGTGGAGAACGAGGACACCAACAAGGCGTTCGGCATCGGCTTCGGCACCTTCCCCTCCGACGACACCGGCGTGTTCCACATCCTCGAGCACTCGGTGCTGGCAGGCAGCGAGAAGTACCCGGTGAAGTCGCCGTTTTTGCAGCTGCTCAAGAGCAGCATGGCGTCCTTCCTGAACGCCATGACCTTCCCGGACAAGACGGTGTACCCCTTTGCCACCCCCAACGAGACCGACTTCAGGAACCTGATGGACGTGTACCTGAACGCCGTGTTCTGCCCGCTGGCTATGGTGGACAAGGCCGTGTTCGAGCAGGAGGGCTGGCACCGGGACGCAGACGGCACGGTGAGCGGCGTGGTCTACAATGAGATGCAGGGTGCGCTGGCCTCCCCGGACGCGCAGCTGCAGAACGCGCTGGAACGGGCCATGTTCCCGGATACGGCCTACGGCTTTGTGTCCGGCGGCGACCCGGCCTCCATCCCGGCCCTGACCTATGAAAAATACCAGCGGGTGTACCGCCGCCATTACAGTGCCGACAACTGCTGCATCACCCTGTACGGCAAGATGGATATGGCCGAGAAGCTGGCGTTTCTGGATGAGCACTATCTGAGCAGGATGCCCAAGGGCACCAGCCGCCCCCGGCTGACGGTGCAGGACCAGCAGAACGGTGTGCGTGTGCAGATCCCGTACTACACCGAAAACCCCGAGCCGGATCAGGTGCAGTGTGCGCTGGCCTGGTACACCGGCGCGTTTGCTGACCGGGAGCGCCAGCTGGGCGTGGAGATCCTGCTGGATGCCCTGCTGGGCACCAACCAGTCCCCGCTGAAGGCAGCTCTGCTGGAGCAGAAGCTGGGGGCGGATATTGACATTGGCTTTGACGACAGCACCCTGCAGCCCACGCTGGAGCTGGTGCTGCGGGGGGCCACCGCAGAGACTGCCCCCAAATTTGCAGCTGGCGTGAAACAGGCTGTGACCGACCTGCTGGCAGGGGGCATCCCCGAGGAGCTGCTGCTGGCCAGCCTGAACGCCATGGAGTTTGCCTCTCTGGAGCGCCCGGGCAGCCTGCCCGACGGCGTGCTGGATGCCATCTATGCTGCCACCGGCTGGCTCCACACCGGCGACCCGGCCCTGCTGCTCCACACCGACAAACTGTTTGCTTCCCTGCGGGAGAAGCTCTCCACCGGCTGGTTCAACGACCTGCTGAAGGAGCTGCTGCTGGCCGAGCCGGTGCAGGTGATCCAGACCCCGGCCCTGCCCAAGAAGGACGAAGAGGATGCTGCCCCTGCCCGCAACGACGGCAAGCTGGCGCTGGACCATCCGCTGACCGTGGCCGACCTGGGCGACGGTGACAGGAGCGCTGCCGGCACGGTGGAACCGCTGGCCGGTGCGGAGCTGCTGCACCACCCCTCCAAGGGCAGCCTGTATCTGAATTTCTACTATGACCTGGGCGAGTGCACCCCGGAAGAGGTGCAGTATCTTGACCTGCTGACCGATATTCTGGACGAGCTGGATACCCCGGAGCACACTGCCCGGGAGCTGCAGACCCAGCGCGCCACCTGGCTGGGCAACAGCATGGCCTGCATCAGCTTCTGGACCGGGCGGCAGGAGGGCAGCCCCTGCCACGCAAAGCTCACCTGGAACATGAGCCTGCTGGAGCGGAATCTGGACAAGGCCATTGCGCTGGGCAGTGAGTACCTCTACAAGACCTGCCTGACCGGCCCCAAGGCCGAGGAAGCCTTTGCCCGGGTGCTGAGCCAGCAGAAGCTGAGCATGGAACAGCAGTTCATCCAGCAGGGCAACCAGTACGCTGCCGTGCGTGCCGCCGCTCACTACTCAGTGGAGTATGCCCTGAGCGAGCGGTGCAGCGGCGTGACCGGGTACCACTTCCTGTGCGGCCTGCTGGAACAGGCCGACTGGGCCTCCATGGGTAAAAAGCTGGAAGCGGTGCGGGAAAAGGTGCTGAACCATGCAGCCCTGACCGTCAGCCTGCATGGCAGCGAGGAAGCGCTGGAAAAGCTGCGTGCCCTGCTGCCCGGCAGTGCTTTTGCTGCCCAGGGCCGCACCGCGGCCAAGCCCTACACAGAGGTGCTGACTGCCCCCGTGAACGAGGCCTTTATCATTGACGGCGGCGTGAACTATGATATCCTGACCTGGCCCATGGAGCGGCAGGCCGACCGCCGGGTGCTGGCCCGCATTATGAGCTACGAATACCTGTGGCACAACATCCGTGAGGTGGGCGGCGCTTACGGCACCGGAATGCTGACCCGTGCCCAGACCGAGGGACTGTACACCTACCGTGACCCCCACCTGACCGAGAGCTACGAGACCTTTGCCAAGGCCCCCGAGGTGCTGGCAGGCCGGGAGTACACCGAAAAAGACCTGACCGAGTTCATCGTGGGCGCGGTGTCCGAGATGGATTCGCCCAAAAAGCCCAACGCTGAGGCCAAGGAGCTGGACCGCCGGTACTTCTGCGGCATCACCGATGCCATGCTGGCCGCGGACCGCAAGGCCATGTGCAACGTGACGGCTGAAACGGTCCGGGCACAGGCTGCAGATCTTGCAGACCGGATGGCAAACGCCACCCGTGTGGCCTTTGGCAGCAAGGACGCTGTGGAAGCAGGCAAGCAGCTGTTTGACCGCATCGAGACCCTGTAAGCAGAACTGAAACTGAATCTGTAACGAAAGCAGGCACTCTGCCTTTGCCCCGGATGGGGCGGGCGGAGTGCCTGCTTTTTTGCGCAAAAGGCGCTTCACGCACCTGATGTGTCTGCGCGTGAAAAATCCGGGAGAAAAACGGAGATTTCTGCACGGCGCGATACTGCGATGAAAAATGAAAGATTATTTTATACGGATGGGATTCTATGACGCTAAAAGTACAAAACGGCCCTGCAAAAGTGCGCGCTGTTGCAGGGGACGAAAAGCTGGTATCCTTGTGCCAAGCCAAACAGAAAGGATGTGAGAACACAGGATGGCGCAAGCAAAACAGCCGGGCAGAGACAAGAGCCTTGCCAGCCTGCACAAGGCCACCGACACCCTGAGCACCATGCTGGCGCAGGAGGTCAAGGAGCTGAACGCCCGGCAGAAGGCCCAGCGTGCCGATGACTCCGACCCCACCCTGATGAAAGGGCTCAAGGAGGCCACGGCGGTGCTGAAGGATCTGGCCGCGGTGGCCAAGACCCTGAACGATCAGGGTGCGGATGCCGAGGCCCGGGCGTGCGGCGTGGTGCTTCTGCCAGCCGTGGAGGACGTATGAATGCAGAGATCGTATGGCGGCCCCAGCCCCGGCAGGCAGAGTTCATGCGCCGCCCGGAACCGGAAGCCCTGTACGGGGGTGCGGCAGGCGGCGGCAAGAGTGACGCGCTGGTGATCGAGGCCCTGCGGCAGGTGCACATCCCCCACTATCGGGGGCTCATCCTGCGCAAGACCTATCCCCAGCTCAGTGATTTGGTGGACAAGAGCATGGCCTACTACAAGCGGGCTTTTCCTACGGCGCAGTACAACGCCACCAGCCATGTGTGGGTGTTCCCCAGCGGGGCAAAGATCTACTTTGGTTCCATGCAGTATACCAAGGACCGCACAAATTATCAGGGCAAGGCCTTCGACTTCATCGGGTTCGATGAGCTGACCCATTTCGAGTGGGAAGAGTACAGCTATATGATGAGCCGCAACCGCCCTACCGGCCCGGGCACCCGGGTCTACCTGCGGGCCACCACCAATCCCGGCGGTGTGGGGCACGGCTGGGTGAAAGCCCGGTTCATCACGCCTGCCCCGCCCGGCACCCCCATTGTGGAACAGTTCCCGGTGCGGATGCCGGACGGAACCGAGAAGGTGCTGGAGCGGGCAAGGGTGTTTATCCCGTCCAGCGTGTTCGACAACCCCGCCCTGCTGGAAAATGACCCGGACTACCTTGCCAGTCTGGCAAGCCTGCCCGAAGCGGAAAAGCAGGCCCTGCTCTATGGCAGCTGGGACAGCTTTTCGGGGCAGGTGTTCACCGAGTGGCGGAACGACCCGGAGCATTATCAGGACCAGCGCTGGACCCATGTCATTGCGCCCTTTGCCATCCCCAGACACTGGAAGATCTACCGGGGGTACGATTTCGGTTTCTCGAAGCCGTTCTCGGTGGGGTGGTATGCGGCGGATGAGGAGGGCAGGCTTTACCGCATCAAGGAGCTGTACGGCTGCACGGGCCGCCCCAACGAGGGCCTGCGCATCGATCCGGTGGAACAGGCAAGGCGGATCCGGGAGGCAGAGCAGAACGACCCGATGCTCAAGGGCCGCACCATTCTGGGGGTGGCCGACCCCGCCATCTTTGATGAGAGCCGGGGCGAGAGCATTGCCGCCATGATGGAGCGGGGCCCCCATTTTCTCCACTGGGTCCCCGGTGACCACACCCGGCTGGCGGGGAAGATGCAGTTCCACTACCGGCTGGCGTTCGATGGGGAGGGTCGGCCCATGTTTCAGGTGTTCAGCACCTGCAGGCACTTTATCCGCACCCTCCCGAACCTGGTCTATGACGAGAGCAATGTGGAGGACATCGACACCCGGCAGGAGGACCATATCTATGACGAGTGCCGCTATGTGCTGATGGAAAATCCCATCTCCCCGCCCCGGCAGACTGTGCAGCCTCCGTTGGGAGATGACCCGCTGGAGCTGCACCGGAGGGCGAGATTTTACAGGGTATAGGCGGCTCACCCTCTCCGTCAGCGCTGGCGCGCTGCCACCTCTCCCGAAGGGCGAGGCCTTGGCAGTTATTGCAAAGTTTGCAGTTTCGTCAGAAGCTCCCACTTTGGGAGCAACGACGACGACCGCCGCCAGCGGCGGATTGAGGGAGGAGTTGTTGGGGCAGCGGCCAGCAAGGATGCGAACAGAGTGAAGCAGATGCTGGGAGCCGCAACCCGGCTGTGGGCGAGCGGAGCGAGACTGAGAGGGTGAGGAAGCTAACAAGAAAGGAGTAAGCAATGATCGATGAAAAGCCCCCCATCGGGGTAGAAGAAGTGGCCGAAGCCACTGCCATTTTACAGAAATACAAGGCCGGAAAAGCCGCGCTGGACAAACGCATTGTGGACAACGAGCTGTGGTTCCGGATGGGACACTGGAAGAACTACCAGAACCCCATGATGGAGGGCAAGCCCCAGCCTGCCAGCGGGTGGCTGTTCAACAGCATTGCCAACAAGCACGCCGATGCCATGGACAATTACCCGGCCCCCAACGTTCTGCCCCGGGCGGCAGACGATGCGCAGACCGCACAGGTGCTTTCCAGCATCCTGCCGGTGGTGCTGGAGCAGGCAGACTATGAACAGGTGTACAGCGACACCTGGTGGCGCAAGCTCAAGCAGGGCACCGGGGTCAAGGGCGTGTTCTGGGACCCGGAGGCCCGGGGCGGCGTGGGAGAGATCGCCATCCGGCCCATGAACCTGCTCATGCTCTACTGGGAGCCGGGCGTGGCGGACATCCAGGCCTCGCCCCACTTTTTCTCCCTGAGCATGGAGAACACCAAACAGCTGGAAAACCGCTGGCCCCAGCTGAAGGGCCACAGCGCCAGTGTGCTGGATGTACCCCGTTTTCTCCACGACGGCGGGCTGGATACCACCGAAAAAAGCGTGGTGGTGGACTGGTACTACAAAAAGCCGGACGAGGCCGGACGCACCCTGCTCCACTACTGCAAGTTCTGCAACGGCGTGGTGCTCTACGCCAGCGAGAACGACCCGGCCCTTGCCGGGCGGGGCTTCTACGACCACGGGAAATATCCCTTCGTGTTCGACCCGCTGTTTATGGAAGAGGACAGCCCGGCGGGCTTTGGCTATATCGATGTGATGAAGGAATGCCAGACCGCCATCGACAGGATGAACCATGCCATGGATGAAAATGTCCTGCTGGCATCCAAGCAGCGGTATGTGCTCAGCGACACGGCGGGCGTGAACGAGGAGGAACTGGCGGATCTCAGCCGGGACATCGTCCATGTGGCCGGGCGGCTGGGAGACGAAAGTTTCCGTCCATTGCAGACCGCCGGTTTGCAGGGAAACAGCCTGAGCTACCGCAACAGCCGCATTGAGGAGCTGAAGGAGATCAGCGGAAACCGGGATATGACCCAGGGCGGCACCGCAGGCGGCGTGACGGCGGCAAGTGCCATTGCAGCCCTGCAGGAGGCGGGCAGCAAGCTCTCCCGCGATATGCTCAAGAGTGCCTACCGGGCCTTTGCAAGGGAGTGCTACCTCATCATTGACCTGATGCGGCAGTTTTACGATGAAGAGCGGGTGTTCCGCGTCATCGGGCCTGCCGGAGGCAGGGAGTTCGTGCCCTTTTCCGGGGCAGCGCTGCGTGCCCGCCCCATGGGGCAGATGGGCGGCGTGGAGCTGGGAAGCCGGGAACCGGTGTTTGATATCGTGGTGAGTGCCGAGAAGAAATCCACCTTCAGCCGCCTTTCCCAGAATGAAACGGCGAAGGAGTGCTACCAGCTGGGTTTCTTTGCACCCCAGAATGCCGACGCGGCCCTGGCGGCACTGGAGATGATGGACTTTGAGGGCATCGAAAAAGTGCGCCAGAGGGTGCGGCAGAACGGCACGCTGGCACAGAAGCTGACGGCGGCCCAGATGCAGATCGCGCGGTTCAACGAGAAATTGAGCGGCGCGGAGGAAAATCTGAGCACAAGAGCATTGGCGAAGAACCTCTCCGGCGCTTTGCGCCAGCTCTCCTGACAGGAGAGCCAGGTTCACGCTGCTGGCTTGCCTCCCCTATGAGGGGAGGCGGCACCGCAGGTGACGGAGAGGTTTTACATGAGAAGGAGGCAGAAATGATCAAAGTGAATTATACGGAATTGGACGGCCCTTACGGCCCGGCCATGCGTCTGGAGGCGGCGGGCCATGCAGGCTATGCCCCGGCAGGGCAGGATATCGTGTGTGCCGGTGTCAGCACCCTGATGCAGGCACTGGTCAGCCTGCTGGCGGGTGAGGAAAACGCCCACAGCGATGCTTTTGACGAGCCCGATGGCCCCCGCCTGACGGTGACTGCCGCCCGGCCCTGTACTGCATGGGTCGAGGGAGCCTTTGAGCTGGCCAAGGCGGGCTTTGCCCTGCTGGCAGAGCGCTACCCGGACAATGTACGCTTTGCCGACCGGAGTGCCCGGGGCAAGCAGGAGATGATGGACCTGCAGCTGTTTGCTGACGGCGGCGAAGCGGCTGCCCCTGCCCTGAGTGCGGCCCAGGAACAGCAGGCTGTGGCATCGGGTACCCTGAAGCCCGGTGAAAAAGCGGACGCAAAGCAGGAGACGACCGCCCCGGAGGGGGAGAAGGAGGTGAAAGAGACCGAACCGGTCAAGGCGGAAGAAGGGCAGGAACAGGAACCGCCCCGCCCTGCGCTGCCAAAACGTTTCCCGGGAAGCCAGGCTGTGGATGCTCTGCACCGGCGCTGGGCTGCCGAGGAGGCCATGATGCGCCGGGCAGTGCCGGAGTTTTCCCTGCAAAAGGAGCTGGCAGACCCCGAGATGCGCCGTCTGATGCAGCTTCCCGGGATGCGGATGCTGGATGCCTACCGGCTGGCCCACTACGGGGATGCCATGCGCCAGACTGCCCGCACCGTGGAGCAGGGCGTGGTGGAGCGCATCCGCCAGCGCGGGGCGCGCCCGGCTGAAAACGGCACCCACCCCGGCAGCGCCGCCGTGACCGGTGCGGATGTGAACCGGATGACCCGCAGCCAGCGGGAAGCGCTGGAACGTCAGGCGCTCCATGGTGCAAAGATCAGTTTTTGAGGAAAAACCCTCTCACCGCTTCGGTCTGGCTTTGCCAGCGCCTTGCGGAGCTCCCCCGAAGGGGGAGCTTGAAATCAATGAAAGAAAGGATAATGACTATGAACAACTTCAACATTCAGCTGTTTGCCGAAACTCCCCTGAACTCCACCACCACTATGACCCCGGAGATGAAGACCTTCTACGAGAAGCGCCTCATCGACCAGGCAGAGCCCCGGCTGGTGCATGACCAGTTTGCGGATTACTATCCTGTGCCCCAGAACGGCGGCAAGACCATCGAGTTCCGCAAGTACGACAGCCTGC
>ERZ838399.1706-NODE-1706-length-19153-cov-3.625772_pt1 | contig 19153 bp, 20 predicted proteins | sample MGYA00519683_ERZ838399 | MGnify/ENA primary metagenome ERZ838399 (study PRJEB31850, sample SAMEA3708833) | human gut metagenome | biome: human gut; feature: human-associated habitat; material: faeces | place: China | collected 2014 ...
GTGGGTAAAAGACGTATAGACATAGCTATGAAATTGTAGGGGAGGCCATAGAGTGCCTCCCCTTTTAGAGTGCATGCCATTATATAGGCGTCACAAGCGTCACAAGAGGCACAGTGTGTATTCTGTACAGTGCCAGTATTTATGCGGGTTCCGTAGACTGGGGTACATATAATGGTTATCCTTATAGGATTGGCCATTGTATTCAAGAAACAGATCAATACGCTGCTTGAAAATATCTTTAAGCAGATCAATACAAAAACCAAAGAAGTTTATTAACAGAAGAATGTTTTCGCATAGAAATCTCGATAAAAAGGGAGAAGTGACAGTCTTTCTTGCAATGATCCTGGTAATGTTGATGACACTCCTTCTGGTCATGGCAGAATCAGCCCGGACAGCGGGAGAACGGCTGTATCTGCGCATGGCGGTGGATTCTTCCATGGACTCCCTTATGGCCCAGTACCACAGAAAATTGTGGCAGAAGTACCGGATCCTGGGGCTGGAAGCGGACAGCAAAGGGCTTTTGGAGGAAGAATTAAAAGCTTTTTTAGATCCATATATGCAGGCAGAAAACTGGTATCCTCTGAAAACAGAAGAGGCAGTTGTAAAAGATATGGCAGCTCTTACAGAAGGGAAGGGAAGCTGTATGGAGCGGGAGATACTGGAATATATGAAATATGGCCTGGTGGGCGTATCATGGGATGCCATGACGGAAGGAGAAGCAAAAGAAGCTTTAGAAGGGATAAAAAATGCATCTGGTGTCAATCACGTATCCGGTCTTTATGAAGAACATTGCAAAGAAGCAGTTGCCTTAGAAAAAGCCCTTGAAAAGCTGAATGGAAAGCTGGAGCAGCAGAAAATGGACTGGGAGGCGGGAATCAGCTGCCTGAAATCTCTGGATGGAAGGGGCATGGTAAAAAAATGCCGGTCTGTGATCAAAAGCCTGCAGGCAGTACCTGCTCTGGTGGAAGCTTACGAAAAGCAGGCTGACCGTCTGGAACGGGCATTAAGTGAAAGCAGGGAAAACTTTGAGACAGAAGAAGATCTTGAAGGTAATTCCAGGCAGCTGTTAAACGAACAGATCCGGTCTTATGAAACCTATATTTCCCAGGATGGAGAGCGAAGAGGACAGATCCGAAGTCTTACAGAAAGAAGCCGGGAAAATATTTCCTTTATGGAAGGTCTTATAAAAGAAGCTGAAGATGTGATCCGCTATATTGATGACTGGGAGCCTTCTGATGAAGAGGATGAACTGGACGAAGAAGAACTGTGGGAGCCGGTGATCCGCCATATGACGGGATATCCGGTACTGGCTTTAGATGTCTCTTTTGGAGTAAGGGACAAAGAAAAAGAAGGCTGGCTGGAGCGGATCAGATCCCTGACCGGAAAGGGTATTTTAAAGCTGGTGTTGCCAGAAGACAGTAAGATTTCTGGCGGAAAGCCAGATCTGTCCCAGGCACCTTCTACGCTTTCAGGACGGGGGACAGAGCATTTTAACGGTGTATCAGGTCTTGTGGACCGTTTGCTGGTGGCTGAATACGGAGTCCGCTATTTTCCTCATTTTCAAAAGAAAATGGAAAATGGGGATATTTATGAGATGGAATACGTCTTATATGGAAAAAAGACAGATAAGGAAAATCTGGAAGCATCGGTTTTAAGGCTGGTTACTGTAAGACAGGGGTTAAATCTGATCCATATCTTATCAGATGGGCAGAAACGACAGGAAGCAGAGGCTCTTGCAGCATCTATTACAGGAGGTATGGGACTTCTTCCGCTTACAGCAGTGGTAACGTTCTTTGTGATGGGGATGTGGGCGTTGGCAGAAGCATTTGTAGATGTGCGCTGCCTGCTTAATGGAGGGAAAGTACCTCTTGTGAAGGCGGTCTCAGACTGGCAGTTAAGTCTGGAAGGCGTTTTGAAAATTGGAGCAGAAGGAAAACTGCCTGATCTTGGGGAGAATATCACTGTTTGGGGTAATGAAACTGCAGATGAAAGCAGATCCGGCAGTAAAAAAGGACTGGATCTGACAGGCTACCTCAGGATGTTTTTATTTGTCAGTTATGGAAGTGAGCCTCTTTTCCGGATGATGGATATGATGCAGATGAACATAAGAAAAGAACAGCCGGATTTCCTGCTGGAAAAGTGTGTCTGTATGGTGGATGCAGAAGCCGGATTTTGTGGAAAACCAGTATTTTTTTCATCTGGACCGTGGAAAACTTTAAGAAAAACCCGATTTTCAGTTAGTGGAAATTATTTTACCAAGCCTTGAAAGGGGGCCTGTGATGATGCTCTTTTTTCGGAATTGTATTCAATCCAAATCTCTAACACGACACTCCAATCCCAGATATTTAAAAAAAATTTGTGCACCTCTCCAAGTACAAATCTGCAAAATTCAAATTTATCTTAAGAAAAAAGAATCCGGAAAAAGAGCATTATCATGGGTCTCCTTCAAAGGAAGCCTTACGTTGGAGGCAGCTCTTTGCTTTCCGTTAATGGTATTTTTCTGTGTAACACTGCTTATGCCTATGGTGTTAATGGACCGGCAGAGGCAGATCCAGGCGGTGGCAGAGGCTGTGGGAGAAGAAATCAGCCGGTATGCTTATGCAGCCTATTTATATGAAAACGAAAAAAAGGAAGAAATAGATGCCGGCCGGTCAGAGGAAGGGGCAGACAGCGTGCTCATTGAAAAGGCTACAGCCATCTATGCGGCAGCTGCGGTAAAAGGAAAGATACCGGAAAAATGGGTACGGGATCTGGATTTTTACGGAACACGGATAACAGAAGATGAAAAGATACAGATTGTAATGCATTATAAGATGCCATTGCCATTTTCAGTGTTTGGGATAAACAGCGTATCTGTAGAAAACATATGCAGCCGAAGATTGTGGACAGGAGCAGATGGGAACAGAAACAGGAAAAATACATTGAATGGGGAAAAAGAAGAGATCATGGTGTATATAGGAAGATCCTCTACCAGATATCACAGACAGAGAAACTGTCATTATCTGTTTCATGATCTAAAAAAGGTATCAGCAGAGGATGTAACCGGGCTTCGCAGTCAGGAAGGAAAGAAATATAAGCCTTGTGCATCCTGTAAAAACAGAGGAACAGGCGCATATGTTTATGTGCTCCCTTATGGGGAAAGCTATCATACCAGAGAGGACTGCACCTCTCTCAGCGCTTATGTACAGGAAGTGCCCTTAAGCCAGGTGGAATATATGGGTGGATGTTCGTATTGCAGTCAATAGAGGTAATTTTGGCATGTTCCCACAAAATAAGTCGTAAAGGTAGATACAGGAAAGCTTCTGAAAGGATATTGACGGAAAAAGGAGAAGAAAAAGTGGATGTTACTTTGTATATAAAAGCAGGTTTTCGCATAGGATTTTTATTATTTTTAATTTCTGCTGCCTGGCAGGATATGAGAAAGAAAAGTATCCGGGCATCTACTTTTTACATTTGGGGAATGATGGGACTGATGTTTCGGGCAGTACAGATCCTTTACAGGCTGCAGCAGATGGTCTGCGAGGAAGCTGGAAAGAGCGGGGAAGAGATAATGGGGGTTATGGTGATCTTAAGCCTGGAATTGTTCCTTGATCTGCTGCCTGGACTGCTTCTTTTGGGACTTTCAGCGGCTACTGAAGAGGCAATGGGCAGAGGTGATGGCTGGTTTTTCCTTGTTTCAGGTGTGTTTTTGGGATTCTGGAAAAATATAGTTCTGTTGGCCGGAGGTCTGTTTTTGTGTTTCCCGGTGGCAGTATGCCTTCTGACAGGAGGACGGGGAAAAAGTGCGGGGACAAGGCTTCCGCTGCTGCCGTTTATGTTTCCAGTAGGACTGGGGGTGCTGCTTTTATGAGAAAACAGGGAAGCATTACCGTAGAGGCGGCCTGTGTTATGGCAGTGATCTTGTTTTCTCTGGCAGCATTGATAGGAAATGCGGGAAGGATCCATGATGAGACAGTATCTGCTATGGTGCTTCATGAGGCAGTGGAAAAATGCTGCCATGAAAAGAAAATAAATGTACGGGATGTGGAGCAGTTTTTTAAAGAACATAGAGGTTTACGGCTGCGCTTTACAACGTTTGGGATCTCCATACAGGAAAAAGGAGAAAAAAAAACAGGAAGAGCCAATGGAGAAAACTGGGGAAAGCAGATAGAAATGACAGTATTCCGGCCGGAGACATTTTTGCGGAAAATTACTCTGATAGCCGGGGGAGACAGATGAAAATTGAATATATGCGTGAAATGAAGCGCAGCTATATGACGGTAAAAATGGAAGACTGGGAAATAGCAGAAAGCTATGAAAGGGGAATGCTGTCCAGAAACCAGATTCCCGGTCTTTTGAAAATGAAGATCAAATATACAGATGGAATTCCCTGGTATTGTTATGATATCACTTCCCGTCAGCCTGTCAGCCGGTTATTTGAAAGTCAGCCAGCAGATGAAAAACAGGTAAGAAGCTTTTTTTGCCAGTTGTATGAAACACTGGACCGGATGGAGGCCTATCTTTTAGGGGATGGAGGGATCCTTTTAGACCCGGATCTGGTCTATGTGGATCCGGAGGAATTTAAAACCGGTTTTTGTGTGATACCAGGGAGAAAAGAGGACTTTAACAGTCAGCTTTCTTTATTTATCCAGTATCTTATGAAGCATATTGATCACAAAGACAGGGAATGTGTAGTCCTTACTTATGGGCTTTACCAGACCTGTATGAAGGAAAATTACAGTCTGGAGGATATGATGAGGATACTGGCAGAAAAAATGCCGGAGAAACGATCAGATCTGGTACAGGAAGAAGAAACAGTAAGAAATTTCAGAATAACAAAAGGAGAGGAAACTGACCGGAATTTCAGGGATTTCAGGGAAAACAGTGAAGATATCCAGGAATGGAAGGGGAAAGAGGAAACAGAGGAACAGGAAAAGCTGGAAATATCAGGATCGTATCAGAAAAGCAGTGTCCGGAGATTGGTTAAAAAGCTGTTTTTCCTGCTGGTATTCCTGGTTACAGTCATAGGAGGAACCTGGTTTTTATATGGAGCAGAAATTCTGGCACAGTTTTGGATCTACGAGGTTTCTGTAGGAGGTATACTGGCAGTTATCCTTATCCTGAGCCATTTTATTCTTGAAAAAGTGGGAAAAAATGGAAAACTTAAGGCTGAAGAAGTGGAAACAGAAGATCCATGGAGAGTTTTTTACGAAGACCCGGAAGAGCAGACGACGGCCTATGATATTTGCGATAATAAAGACCCGGAAGAGCGGATATGCCCGGCACAAGTATCTGGACTAAAGGCACAGGTCAGAGCAGAAAATATAAAAGAAACAGAAGAATTTCAGACCATGCTCCTTACGCCGAAAGAGAAGCCGGACCATATACTTGTGTCTGCGAAGCCTGAAAACGGAGATATCCCTGTTGGATATGTGCCTTTTGTAATAGGAAAACATACAGGATTGGCAGATCATATACTGGATAAGCCTACAGTGAGCCGTTTTCATGTGCGAATCATGGAAAAAGGAGGGGATTATTTCCTTACAGATCTGAATTCTACGAATGGTACAAAAGTCAATGGAAAACTGCTGGCGGCCAATGAGGAGATTATGTTAAAAGAAGGAGATGAAGTGCAGATTGCAGAAGAAAAGTATTTCTGGAAATAGAAACCGGCATAATGCGGCAGGAGGTGACAAAAACAGACACGGCGAGGGGACGGTTTCTTGGAGATATTGCAGAAATACGCTTAACAATGGAAAAAAATTATGCTAGTATTATAAACAAGAAAAGCGCTTATCGGCACAGAAGAGGAGGAATTAGAAATGGCAGAAGACAATTGTATTTTTTGTAAGATTGCAAGGGGGTTGATTCCTTCAACGACCGTATATGAAGACGAGGACTTCCGTGTGATCCTGGATCTGGGACCGGCATCAAAGGGACATTCATTGATCCTGCCTAAAAAGCACTTTGCTAATGTATGCGAGCTGGATAAAGAAACAGCGGCAAAGGTGCTTCCACTGGGAGCGAAGATAGGAGCTGCTATGAAAAAAGGATTAGGCTGCGCTGGATTTAATCTGGTTCAGAATAATGGGGAAGCAGCAGGACAGACTGTAATGCATTTTCATATGCATGTGATCCCCCGTTATGAAGGCGGTCCAAAGGAAATCGCCAATTGGACACCAGGTTCAGCAACGGCAGAAGAATTGACGGAAGCAGCAGAGAAGATCAAAGGTTGTCTGTAGTCATTTATGATCAAACGGATGGATGAAGAGGCAAAAGCCCGTTTTGAGGAAATGTATCTGACCTATCAGGATACGTTAAGACGTCTGGCTTATGCTTATGATATACCAGTGGATGATATTGACGATATCATTCAGGATACATTTGTTTCCTATGCAAGATATGATTATTCCCTGGACCAGCCGGAAATGGGAAAGAAGCTCTTGCTTGGCAAAATCCTGAAAAACCGCTGTATGGATTATCACAGACAGAAAAAGAGACGGATCTGTGAAAATCTGGAAGGAGAAGAATTTGCTGCAGAAGAATACAGAATGCAGGCAGGCCAGCCCGGGCTGGTAGATATTTTCTCCGGAAAAGAGCGGTGTAAAGCGATTTTGGATGAGGTAGACCGGATGCCGGAAAAATGGCAGAAGGTTGCCGAGTTGAAATTAATAGAAGGACGGCCGACCAGTGAAGTATGTGATCAGCTTTCTATTTCAGAAAAAGCCTGTTATTCACGGGTCAGCCGTATCAGAAAGTACATAGAATCTCTTTTGAAACGGGAAGACTGGCCATAAGATTGGACAAGTCCTCATATTAAAAAAGAAATTTTGTTACTGGTCATGGAGTACATGACCAGTGATGAGCTGGTTTAAGAATGGGAAACGCAGGATTCGATCAGACCGGTAATGGTTTCTACCGCATTGCTGAGACTGCTTTTTTCCATAGTGTTTATATAAGCTTCCCTGTTTTTATAAAGATCAAAAACAGCAGTGCTTAAAGTTTCATCGGAAAGGTCTTCTTCCTTTAAGACTTTGCTGAAGCCCTGACGTGCAAAAGAATCTGCATTTAAGATCTGGTCTCCGCGACTGGCAGCAGCAGAAAGCGGGATCAGAAGATTCGGTTTGCGAAGAGCCAGGAGTTCGCAGATGGAGTTAGCTCCGGCACGGGAAATGACCACATCAGCAGCTGCAAACAGATGCTTTAAAGGTGCATCTACGTATTCATACTGTACATATCCTTCGGTACTGATCAGGCTTTCATCCAGATTGCCTTTTCCGCAGATATGTATTACCTGGAATGTGTTTAAAAGCTGTGGAAGGATCTTTCGCACTGCAGTATTTACAGCAACAGATCCAAGGCTTCCGCCGATGATCAGAAGAACAGGCCTGCTTTCGTCTAAATGAGCGTAGGACAGACCGGCACTGCGGTCTCCTTCTAAAAGCTCTGCACGGATTGGAGAACCTGTGAGGACAGCCTTGTCTTTAGGGAGATATTTAAGAGTCTCCGGGAAGTTGCAGCATACCTTAGCAGCAGATGGAATGCAGATCTTGTTTGCAAGACCAGGAGTCATATCTGATTCATGGATGATAACAGGGATCTTATAATGTTTTGCAGCCAGTACAACTGGTACAGCAACGAAACCGCCCTTGGAGAATACAACATCTGGTTTATAACGCTTCATAAGGTGAAGTGCCTCAAAATAGCCCTTTGCAACACGGAACGGATCAGAAAAATTCTTCAGATCAAAGTATCGGCGCAGTTTACCGGAAGAGATGCCGTCATAAGGAATACCGGCTCCTTCGATCAGCTTGCGTTCAATACCCTGATAAGAACCGATATAACGGATTTCATAACCTGCCTTCTTTAAAGAAGGGAGAAGTGCAAGATTGGGAGTAACATGACCGGCAGTACCGCCGCCGGTTAAAATGATTTTTTTCATAAAAACCTCCTGAAGGAAAAACGTCTACTAATATAGTAAGCATTAACTGTGAAAAGTCAACCCTAAACCGATAGGGAACTTTAGGGTATCTGGCAATTGAGGTGTAAAGTGGGAAAAGCAGGAAAACTGGACTTGGAAATGAAGGAAATTTTAAGAAGTTTTGAACAGGCAGAGAAAGACACCAGCAGTCTGCCCTTAAATCCGCCTCCAGCTGATGAATTTGACCGCATCTGGACCAGGATCCAGGCAGAACGGGAACTGATCCCAGATCCTGTTCCAGCCGTAAAACCCCGCAGACGCTGCATAAATAAGATATTTGCAGTTGGTGTAGCAGCAGCGGTGCTGACAGTTGGCGGATGTTTTGTAGCAATGGGAACGAAATCTTATTTTTATCGGGATGGGAGAAGAGTTAGTAATGGAGTTGTGTATAATAATGATTCAAAGGTAATTACTGTACGTGATGAGGAAGAGGCATATGAGAAGGTCACTGCAGAGTTAGGAACTCAAACATTGAAATTGGGATATATGCCTGATGGAATGTATTTTGAAGGTGTGATGTTGGAAAAAGGGTATGGAAAATTATTATATCGCTATAAAGATGAAAGATTATTTTTTATACAGGCCAAATCAAATACAGCAGCATCTAGTGTGCGTTCCTCAGATGTGATAAAAAGTCATACAATATGGAATGCGGGACTTCATATGAATATAGAAATCGATAAAGAAGAGCTTGCGGGGAATTCTACAACATATATGGCGCAGTTTGTCTATAATGGAGTATGTTATTATTTGATAGGGGTAATGGATAAAAATGATTTTGAAGAAATAGTAAAAAGAGTTCAATTTTAAATATTTGGAGGCCACATGAAAAAAGTAATACGATTTATTATTGGATGTTTAGTGCTGATTAATGTTTTTGTAGGAACTGCATTTGCAGGAACGCCAGCGGCAGCATATACTTCCGTAAACCAAGTGTCGAATTTATGCGACAAAGGAGAAAAGTATAGTAATGGAATAGAACAGAATATGGCAAGAAGAGGAAATTTCTTTTTATCAGCAGAAGTTACTATAAGAGATGATGGGGATGGGAATATAGGTGCTACGGCGCATGCATATTTAAGAGAACCGGTAGCAGAACTTTACGTATCGCTTTACTTAGATCGATATGATGAGAGTTTAAAGAAATGGAAACAGGTTGACTATGTGGATTTTGAATATACGTCAGAGGAGTATCCAGACGGAGTTGATGATCCGGCAATTGATATAACTTTCTTGAACCAGAAAAAAGGCTACTACTATAGAATCAGAGGCGGTTTCACCGCAAGTGATGGAGAAAAAGTCGAAGGATTTGGACCAAGAACTGAAGGCATCTGGATCGAATAAATAACTGAAATATTTTAAATCTTTCTCACAGCAGCTTCCTAACAGAAGCTGCTGTTTTCGCATTTCCCAGTATCAAAAACATTTCAATTGTGCATTTCTCAAAAAGTGTCAGTGGAAGTCTGGCGGGATATCATGTATAATAAATGGATATGAGCATATGCTCACTGCCACAAAGGTGGATAATGCATTTAAAAACATTGAGAAATATTGAGGAGAAGACAAATGCGTGACTACTTAAACAGACTGAGAATGCAGTTTCAGCGCTTTAAGATAGGAAGATACGGAATGGACCAGTTTGGACGTTTCCTTTCAAGTCTTCTTTTAGCACTGATCATTTTTAATTTCCTGATCCCGGCGGCTTTGCCTTCCAGGATCCTGTGGGCACTGGAATGGATCGTACTCATTATCCTGTATGCAAGAATGTTTTCTAAAAACATTAATAAACGTTATCAGGAAAATGAAGCCTTTTTAAGACGGCAGTTTTATGTATCTGAATGGTGGAAAAAATGGAAATTCCGCTTTCAGGAGAGCAGAAAGTACCATATTTACCGCTGTCCAAACTGTAAACAGAAGGTGCGTGTCCCCAGGGGGAGAGGACGGATCAGCATCCACTGCCCGAAATGCGGAACCGATTTTATCAAAAAAAGCTGACAAAACAGGGAATAAATTCTTTTACACAGGCCGGCTGCGTTGCAGCCGGTCTTTTTCTGCCCTTTTTCCGCGTCTTTTTCAGTGTACAATGATTCTGATTTACTTAAATTTTACAAAAGCTATACCATACCTTGCTTTCAGCTATTGTAAAACTTTTGTATACTCCACAATGTAAGAACAAGAAAACAACATATTAAAAAATATAAGTACCGCAAAATAAATGCAAACATAAAAATAAAAACGGTACAAAAAAGTGGAGGAAAAGATAATTATGAAAAAAAATGGCATGAAAGTAATGGCAGTAATCGGTTCAGCAGTAATGGCAGCAGGAATGCTTGCAGGATGTGGAAATTCCGGTGCAGCAGCTACCACAGCAGCGACCGCAACCACAGCAAAGCAGACAACTGAAGCAAAGGCAGAAGAAACAACCAAAGAAGCAGCTACAGAAGCAAAGAGCGCAGATGCAGATTTAAGCGGTTCTATCAGCATGGTAGGTTCCACTTCTATGGAAAAGTTCGCAAATGCATTAAGCGAAGCATTTATGGAGAAATATCCAAAGGTAACTGTAACCGCTGAGTTCGTAGGTTCCGGCGCAGGTATCGAGGCAGTTACCAATGGAACAGCAGACATCGGAAACTCTTCCAGAAACTTAAAGGATGAAGAAAAGGCAAAAGGTGTTGCAGAAAATATCGTAGCAATCGATGGCATCGCAGTTGTAGTTGATCCGGCTAACACAGTAGAAGATCTGACCAAGGATCAGCTGACCAGCATTTATGACGGTTCTGTAACCAACTGGAAAGATGTAGGTGGAAATGATGCTCCTATCGTAGTAGTAGGACGTGAGGCAGGTTCTGGTACAAGAGGTGCTTTTGAGGAACTGTTAAAGCTGGAAGATGCATGCAAGTACAGCAATGAATTAGACAGCACTGGCGCTGTAATGGCAAAGGTAGCATCTACCCCAGGTTCCATCGGATATGTTTCTCTGGACGTATTAGATGATACTGTAAAGGCTGTAAAATTAGACGGCGCTGAGCCAACAGAAGAGAATATCAAGGCAGGAAAATACTTCTTAAGCCGTCCATTTGTAATGGCTACCAAGGGCGAGATCAGTGAGCAGAGCGACCTTGTAAAGGCACTGTTTGACTTCATCTACTCTGATGAAGGTTCTGAGCTTGTAAAATCTGTAGGTCTGATCACAGCTGATAAATAATGAAGAGTTGTATGAAATGAAAGGAGACTGTCTGCAATGACTCAGGAAACATTTTCCGTCCGTTCCCATCATGGCAGCAAGTCCACAGTCGAAAAAGCTGCAGAAGCGATCTTTACCGCATGCGGCTTTTTCGCTGTCCTGGCTGTTGCTTCCATTACATTGTATATGATATTCAGCGGTACACCGGCACTGTTTAAAGTAGGTATTCTGGACATTCTTTTTGGTACCTTATGGCAGCCGGCAGCTGCTGCACCAAGCTTCGGTATCCTGTATGTTATCCTTACTTCCATAGTGGGAACCTTCCTGGCGATCCTCATTGGTGTGCCGGTTGGCGTGATGACAGCTGTTTTTCTGGCAGAAGTAGCGCCGAAAAAGCTGGCAAATGTGGTCCGTCCGGCAGTAGAGCTGTTAGCAGGTATCCCGTCCGTTATCTACGGTCTGCTAGGTATCCTAATCTTAAATCCACTGATGTATAAAATAGAATTGGCTGTATTTAAAGGTTCTTCCACTCATCAGTATACCGGTGGTGCAAACCTGATCTCTGCAGTTTTAGTGCTGGCGCTGATGATCCTTCCAACAGTCATCAATATCAGCGAATCTGCTTTAAGAGCGGTTCCGTTACATTTAAAAAGTGCTTCTCTGGCATTAGGTGCTACGAAGATCCAGACTATTTTCCAGGTGATCCTTCCGGCAGCAAAATCCGGTATTATCACAGCTGTTGTCCTGGGAACAGGAAGAGCCATCGGTGAGGCAATGGCTATTACGCTGGTATCAGGAAGCTCTGTAAACTTCCCGCTTCCATTTAATTCTGTCCGTTTCCTGACCACTGCAATTGTAGCAGAAATGGGATATGCATCCGGACTGCACAGAGAAGTATTATTTACCATAGGACTTGTATTATTTGCATTTATCATGATCATCAATATCAGTTTAAACGGCATTCTTAAGAAGGGAGAGAAAACAAAATGACAGGCGAAGCAGCGATCCGCATTCATGAAGATTCCATTATACGGGAAAGCATTTATGGAAAACGTATCCGCAGTACAGATGTGATCTTAACAGGTATTATCTACGGATGTGCCAGTATCTCCATGCTCCTTCTCATCGGAATTTTAGGTTACACCTTTGTAAGAGGTGTCCCACATGTGACCTGGGCTTTTTTAAGCACTGTTTCCAGCGCCACAAAAGGAACCTTCGGTATTCTTGGAAATATAATCAATACCCTTTATATCGTAGTGATCACGCTGCTGATCGCCACCCCTATTGGTGTAGGTTCTGCGGTTTACTTAAATGAGTACGCAAAACCAGGCAAGATCGTCCGCCTGATCGTATTTACCACAGAAACACTTTCCGGTATCCCCTCTATTATATTCGGTCTTTTTGGAATGGTATTTTTCGGAAATACACTGGGACTGGGCTATTCTATTCTCACCGGTTCCCTGACACTGACTTTAATGATCCTTCCGCTGATCACAAGAACTACCCAGGAAGCTTTAAAGACAGTTCCTGACAGCTATCGACACGGTGCACTGGGAATCGGCGCTACAAAATGGTACATGATCCGCACCATCCTTCTTCCAAGCGCTATGCCTGGTATCCTTACAGGTGTTATCCTTGCCATCGGACGTATTGTAGGTGAGTCTGCAGCACTGCTGTTTACTGCAGGAAGCGGCTATTACCTGCCAAAGAACTTCCTGGGAAAAGTGCTTGAATCCGGCGGTACACTGACTATCCAGCTGTATCTGTTTATGCAGAAGGCAAAATATAATGAAGCTTTCGGCGTAGCAGTTGTGCTTCTGGTGATCGTACTGGTTATTAATGCTCTGGCAAAATATCTTTCCCACCGTTTTAATGTAGAAACACGTTAGGAGAAAATAGAATGGAAAATAAAGTAAAGATCTCTACACAGGACCTGAATCTGTATTATGGAGAAAATCATGCATTGAAGAATATCAATCTGGATCTTTATGAAAATAAGATCACCGCATTTATAGGACCATCCGGATGTGGAAAATCTACCTATTTAAAGACATTAAACCGTATGAATGACCTGGTTTCTAATGTAAAGATCGACGGAACCGTGCTTCTTGACGGAGAGGACATTTATGATCCCCAGGTAGATACTACTCTTCTTAGGAAAAAGGTGGGAATGGTATTCCAGCAGCCCAACCCATTTCCAATGAGCATTTATGACAATGTAGCTTACGGGCCAAGGATCCACGGCATCAAGAATAAAGCACAGTTAGATGAAATCGTAGAGCGCAGTTTAAAGGGCGCAGCTTTATGGGATGAGGTTTCTGACCGTTTAAAGAAGTCAGCACTGGGACTTTCCGGTGGACAGCAGCAGCGTCTGTGTATTGCGAGAGCACTGGCAGTAGAGCCGGAAGTTCTGTTAATGGATGAACCTACATCAGCCCTGGATCCTATTTCTACCTTAAAGATCGAGGATCTGATGGATGATCTGAAGAGTAAATATACAGTTGCCATTGTTACCCATAATATGCAGCAGGCAACCCGTATTGCAGATTATACAGCATTTTTCCTGGTAGGCGAGGTAGTAGAGTATGCTACAACAGACGAACTGTTTACCATGCCAAAGGATAAGAGGACGGAGGATTATATCACAGGACGTTTTGGTTGATAGTATATGATCCGGTGTGGGATTGCGAAAATGCAAAATTGTAAAAATGTTGGAAAAATAACAGAAAGGGGAATGCCGGGATGCGCATTACTTATGAACATGAATTAGAGGAGCTGAATAAATGCCTGCGGGATATGGCCATGATGGTGGAAAAAGCCATTGAACAGACTTTTGTGGCATTTGAAGACCAGAATTATACCATGGCAGAGGACGTTATTAAAGGAGACCGGAATGTAAATGATATGGAACGTGCCATTGAGTCCCGCTGTCTGTCCCTGATCCTTCGCCAGCAGCCGGTAGCAAAGGACCTGCGCCAGATATCTACAGCTCTTAAGGTGGTAACAGATCTGGAGCGTATTGGAGATCATGCATCAGATATTGCAGAGCTGATCTTAAGGATAAAAAGTGACCATGCCTATCACATTGTACAGCATCTTCCAGCTATGGCAGCCTCAGCCCAGCAAATGGTCCATGACGCGGTAGAAGCATTTATTAAGCAGGATGTGGAAGAGGCAGAGGAGATCATCCACAGAGATGATGAGGTAGATGCACTGTTTAATCAGGTAAAAACTGATGTGGTGGAATTATTAAAGTCTTCTCCTTCCCATGCAGATCAGGGGATCGACCTGCTGATGATCGCCAAGTATTTAGAGCGTATTGGGGATCATGCAGTAAATGTATGCGAATGGACCCAGTTTTGCAAGACCGGTGCACTGAAAAATGTGCGTATTATGTAAAATAACTTATAAGTATAGGTGTAAAAAGTATAAATGTAAATGCAGCTGTCTGGAAAGAACAGGCAAATATGAAAAATCGAAGATATAAATCCGAAAGAGTCCGCATGTCGGGCTCTTTGCTTTGCATGTTTTTGCGTAATATATAAATTTTAAATGCGTTATTATGCATGTATAACGGGAAAATATAGCAAACTGATGCGGATATTTGCTTGACATGTGTGGGCCATGCGCTATAATACAAGTATAAAAATTCAGTGGGAAGCAGAATGAGAAGCTGTTTCCAGGGGAAATTTAAGAGGAGGATTATTTCATGAAGTTTTTTATCGACACAGCAAATGTAGATGATATCCGCAAGGCAAATGATATGGGAATTATCTGTGGTGTTACCACAAATCCATCTCTGATCGCAAAAGAAGGCCGTGACTTTAACGAAGTGATCAAAGAGATCGCATCCATTGTTGACGGACCTATCAGTGGTGAAGTTAAGGCAACTACTGTAACTGCAGAAGGAATGATCGCAGAAGGCCGTGAGATCGCTAAGATCCATCCAAACATGGTTGTTAAGATCCCTATGACGGTTGAAGGTTTAAAGGCAGTAAAGGTTCTTCACGCAGAAGGCGTTAAGACTAATGTAACGCTGATCTTCTCCGCAGCTCAGGCTCTGTTAGCTGCAAGAGCAGGCGCTACTTATGTATCCCCGTTCTTAGGCCGTCTGGATGATATTTCCATGCCGGGTATTGATCTGATCTATGATATTACCGAGATTTTCCAGATGCATAATATCGAAACTGAGATCATCGCAGCAAGCGTACGCAATCCGATCCATGTGATCGACTGCGCAAAGGCTGGTGCTGATATTGCAACTGTTCCATACAAGGTATTAGAGCAGATGACCAAGCATCCTTTAACTGACCAGGGAATTGCCAAGTTCCAGGCTGATTATAAGGCTGTATTTGGGGAATAAGTATAGAGGAAAAAGCTGTGCCGGTATGTGTACGATCAACATTTGCAGATTGAATGACCATCTAGATGCAGTTTTTTACTTGGAAAGAGTGAGTAAGAAAAGAGCCGCCCAACACGGGCGGCTTAAACTATTTTTATAGAAGATCCAGTCTACAGAAAATCCAGTCCCCTGTTTTTATACCGGGATGCCATCTCCTGCGGCACATGTCCACCTGTGATCAGTGTTGTAAAATCCTCGATCCCGCACACCTGATACCGGGAAACGGTGTTCAGCTTAGCCGGGTTTACCAGTGCAATAACACGGCTGGAGGAGCGGATCAGCTGGCGTTTAATGCTGACCTCTTCTGGATAGGGAATGGTCATGCCGTATTCCGGATGAATAGCATAGACTCCCATAAAGCACAGGTCCGGGTGGTATCCGGCAGCCTGGGCGGCGGCAACCTCCCCTACTGTGGTCATGGAATCTTTTAACAGATTGCCGCCTAAGATAATGACCTGTATCTGCTCTTTCAGAGAACATACATGGGCGATGCTGTAGCTGTTGGTAAGGACTGTAAGCTTTAAATTGTCAGGTATATTTTTGGCAAACTGGAGGTTGGTGCTGCTGCCGTCGATGGCAACTAACTGGTCTGGCTCCAGAAATTCCAGCGCCCTTATGGAAAGCTGCTGCTTTAAGGCAACATCTGCCGTTTCACGGTCAAAGAAGTTAATGACCGGCTTTTCTAAAGGAATGGCACCACCGAATACACGTTTTAACTGTCCTTTCTGATCCAGGTCTAAAAGGTCACGGCGTATGGTGTCTTCAGAAACCTTTAATTCTCCTGCCAGATGGCTTACTACTACCTTTCCGGAGGTATGAAGCTTATTTAAGATCCAGTTCTGTCGTTCTTCTTTTAACATGATAATGTCCTTTCATAACCCACTTTAAAAACCCAACAGGCATACGATAACCGGCAGGAATACAGCAGGAAGCAGATTTGTGATCTTGATCTTTGTTCCAATGGTCAGATTTAAACCAAGGGCAAAGATAAGGATAGAACCGATACAGGAAAGGCGTCCGATCATCAGGTCGGTAAGATATGGCTTTACCAGGCCCGCAAGAAGAGTGATGCCTCCCTGGTAAATACCAATGGGAAACATGGAAAATGCCACTCCAATACCCATGGATGCGGCAAAAACAACGGAAAGCACACCGTCCATAACGGCTTTTGTAAAGAGTATGGTGTAATCATGGTTTAAACTGTCTTCAATAGAACCAACGATCGCCATGGCACCGATGCAGAAAACAAGGGAGGTGCTTACAAAGGCTTCTGTAAAGTTGGAAGTGGAAGCGCCCCTTGGAAGTTTGGATTTGACCCAGTCTCCCAGATTTTCCATTTTCTGTTCCAGATCCAGCCACTCTCCGATGGCTGCGCCTACGGCCATGCAGATGACTACGACTAATGTGTCCTTGGTCTCAAAGGTAGTTCCCGATACATTCATCAGACCCTTGATAGCCCCTGTAATGCCTACAAAGATCAAACAAAGGCCAACTGCGCTGGAAATAGTAGTCTGCAGCTGCTTTGGAATACCATTTTTTAATAAAAGTCCCAGGCCGCTTCCTATAAGTATAGCAGCCATATTTACAAGTGTACCTAAGCCAGTCATATGTAAAACCTCACAATATCTCAATGTGTTTTGAAAATAACAAGGACATATTACCATATTTTTAGGGAGATGGGAATAAAGATTTAAGGGGAAAGAGGAGTCTATACAGCGGTCGGACTGGCAGAAAATACAGGGAAAATGGCGGTTTGGGAAGATGCCTGGGGTTTACAGTGTCCGTCAGAGCAAGTATAATAATAGTGATTGCGCACCATAGATGAAAGTCAGTTGTTACGTGCCGCTGGCACTCCCACAACTGCCGCCAGTATTCGTAATCCGGGCTGCCGCCCTGCTTACTCATACCGGCTTGGTTGCCAAATGTCTATGGTTCCTTGCGTGCAAGCACGCAGTCCCCATAGCCGCTTGGCAACACTTTCATAGTAAATAATTTAAAGAAACGAGGATATAAATATGAAAAAGCTGGAAGAATATGTAAGAAGCATCCCAGATTTCCCAGAACCTGGCATTATTTTCAGGGATGTAACCACCATCCTTCAGGATGCAGACGGCCTGCACCTGGCAGTGGACAGCATCCGCAACATGTTAAAGGATGTAGATTATGATGTAGTAGTAGGCCCTGAATCCAGAGGATTTATTTTTGGTGTGCCGGTTGCCTATGCAGAGCACAAGGGTTTTGTACCGGTCCGTAAAAAGGGCAAACTGCCATGTGAGACTGTTTCAGTAAAATATGCCCTGGAATACGGCACCGCAGAGATCGAGATGCACAAGGATTCTATTATTCCGGGACAGAAGGTGGTTATTATCGATGACCTGATCGCTACCGGCGGTACTACAGAAGCGATCATTAAGCTGATCGAAGGCCTTGGCGGCAAAGTAGTAAAGATCTGCTTTGTAATGGAATTAGCAGGTCTTAAGGGAAGAGAGCTTTTAAAAGGGTATGATGTAGATTCTGCCATTATTTATGACGGAAAGTAATTGGTGCGCTGCACCTTGCTTTTTTATTTAAAAAAAATTATAATGATAACTAATTATTCGTAAAAAGGTGGCCACATATATGGGAAAAGAGGGAACAAAAGAAAAACTGGATATAGAGCTTGAGGCTCCGGCGGACTTTACCAGTCCGGAAGTATTGTATCAGGATCTGGTAAAGACAATCCATAAATATCATCCTTCCGATGATATTTCCATGATCGAAAAGGCGTATAAGATCGCAGCACAAGCTCATAAGGATCAGAAGAGAAAGTCCGGAGAGCCTTATATCATCCATCCTTTATGTGTGGCTATTATTCTGGCTGATCTGGAAATGGACAAGGAGACCATTGCAGCAGGACTTTTACATGACGTAGTAGAAGATACGGTCATGACACTGGATGAGCTGACTAAAGAGTTTGGACCAGAGGTTTCTTTTCTGGTAGACGGCGTTACAAAGCTGACCCAGTTAAACTGGGATAAAGATAAAGTGGAGATCCAGGCGGAGAACCTGCGTAAGATGTTTCTTGCTATGGCAAAAGATATCCGCGTTATTATTGTTAAACTGGCGGACCGTCTTCACAACATGCGTACCGGACAGTATTGGAAACCGGAAAAACAGAAGGAAAAAGCAAGGGAGACCATGGAAATCTATGCTCCTATTGCAGACCGTCTGGGTATTTCCAAGATCAAGATCGAATTAGATGATTTATCACTTAAGTTTTTAAAGCCGGAAGTGTATTATGATCTGGTAGAAAAAGTGGATCTGCGCAAGGATGCCAGAGAAGCCTTTGTTCAGTCTATTGTAGATGAGGTAAAGGCGCATTTGGATGAAGCAGGTATTGAAGCGTCCGTAGGCGGCAGAGTAAAGCATTTCTTCAGTATTTATAAGAAGATGTTAAAGCAGAATAAAACTCTGGATCAGATCTACGATCTGTTTGCAGTGCGTATCATGGTAGATACCGTAAAAGACTGTTATGCAGCACTTGGTGTGATCCATGAGATGTATAAGCCGATTCCGGGACGTTTTAAAGATTATATTGCAATGCCGAAGCCGAATATGTATCAGTCTT
>ERZ838399.1710-NODE-1710-length-19133-cov-2.824510_pt1 | contig 19133 bp, 16 predicted proteins | sample MGYA00519683_ERZ838399 | MGnify/ENA primary metagenome ERZ838399 (study PRJEB31850, sample SAMEA3708833) | human gut metagenome | biome: human gut; feature: human-associated habitat; material: faeces | place: China | collected 2014 ...
GCTGAGTTAGCATAATTCAGATTTTAAAGACTCATAAGGGGTCCGGTCTTTAGGACCGGGCCCTTTTTTCGTGAAATACATTTACAAGTTTGCCAGTTTACTGAAAGGAGATATCTAAAATGTTAAACAAGAAATCTATTGATGATATCAATGTAAAGGGAAGAAGAGTTTTAGTCCGCTGCGACTTCAACGTACCGTTAAAGAATGGCGAGATCACAGATGAGACCCGTATTGTAGCAGCTCTGCCAACTATCCAGAAGCTGATTAATGATGGCGCAAAGGTTATCCTGTGCTCCCACTTAGGAAAAGTTAAAAATGGCCCTAACGAAGGTGAGTCCTTAGCTCCAGTAGCAGAGAGACTGTCCGAGAAGTTAGGAAAGCCGGTTGTATTCGTATCCGATTACCACGTAACTGGCGAGGCTGCAACAAAGGCTGTAGCTGAAATGAAGGACGGAGATGTAGTTCTTCTTCAGAATACTCGTTTCCGCGGTGCTGAGGAGACAAAGAACGGTGAGGAGTTCTCCAAGGAGTTAGCAGATTTAGCAGACGATTATGTATGTGACGCATTTGGTTCCGCACACAGAGCACACGCATCTGTAGCAGGCGTTACCAAGTTCATCAGCGCTAAGGGCGGCACAAACGCAGTTGGTTATCTGATGGAGAAGGAAATCGCATTCTTAGGAAATGCTGTAGAGAATCCGGTTCGTCCGTTTGTAGCAATCCTTGGTGGAGCAAAGGTAGCAGATAAGTTAAACGTTATCTCCAACCTGCTTGAGAAGTGCGATACCTTAATCATCGGTGGTGGTATGGCATTCACCTTCTTAAAGGCTCAGGGCAAGGAAATTGGTAAGTCCTTAGTAGACGATACCAAGCTTGAGTACTGCAAGGAGATGATGGAGAAGGCAGAGAAGCTTGGCAAGAAGCTGCTTCTTCCGGTAGACAGCACTGTAGCTGACAACTTCCCGGATCCAATCGATGGACCAATCGATGTAACTGTAGTACCGTCTAATCAGATTCCGGCTGACAAGGAAGGTCTTGATATCGGAACTAAGACAGCAGAGCTTTACGCAGAGGCTGTTAAGTCCGCAAAGACTGTTGTTTGGAACGGACCGATGGGCGTATTCGAGAACCCGACTCTTGCAAAGGGTACCATTGCAGTAGCAAAGGCTCTGGCAGAGACAGATGCAATCACCATCATCGGCGGCGGAGATTCCGCAGCAGCAGTAAATCAGTTAGGATTTGCTGATAAGATGAGCCACATCTCTACCGGCGGCGGCGCTTCCCTTGAGTACCTTGAGGGTAAGGAGCTTCCAGGCGTAGCAGCAGCTGACGATAAGGATTGATAAGCTTAAGAAAATCAAAGAAAAGAAATGTGAGGAACAAAAAAATGGCAAGAAAGAAGATTATTGCCGGCAACTGGAAGATGAACATGACACCTTCTCAGGCAGTAGAGCTGGTAAACACATTAAAGCCTTTAGTAGTAAATGACGAAGTAGATGTTGTATTCTGCGTACCGGCTATCGATTTAGTACCGGTTATGGAAGCAACAAAGGGAACCAACATTCAGGTTGGTGCTGAGAACATGTACTTTGAGGATAAGGGTGCATACACAGGAGAGATCGCTCCGGCTATGCTTACCGATATCGGTGTAAAGTATGTCATCATCGGACATTCCGAGAGAAGAGAGTACTTTGCAGAGACAGATGAGACTGTAAACAAGAAGGTTTTAAAGGCTTTCGAGTACGGTCTTACACCAATCATCTGCTGTGGAGAGACTCTGACTCAGAGAGAGCAGGGTATCACCCTCGACTGGATCCGTCAGCAGATCAAGATCGCTTTCCAGAACGTAACTGCAGAGCAGGCAGCAAGCGCAGTAATCGCTTACGAGCCAATCTGGGCAATCGGAACTGGTAAGGTTGCAACAACCGAGCAGGCACAGGAAGTTTGCGGCGCAATCCGCGCATGCATCGCAGAGGTGTATGACGAGGCAACTGCAGCAGCAATCCGTATCCAGTACGGCGGCAGCGTAAGTGCAGCAAGTGCACCAGAGCTGTTCGCACAGCCGGATATCGATGGCGGTCTTGTAGGCGGCGCATCCTTAAAGCCGGATTTTGGAAAGATTGTAAATTACAACAAGTAATTAATAAGTAAATATTTCCGGCTCTGGCTCTGCTTTTTGTAAGGCAGAGCCAGCGCTTTCTAAGGCTTTTTTCGAAATTCGTAAAAGCTTTTTGAAAGCGAATGCCGGCACGAAAGGAATATTATGAGCAAGAAGAAACCAACCGTATTAATGATTCTTGACGGCTATGGCCTGAATGACAAAGTAGAAGGCAATGCTGTAAAGCAGGCAAATACACCTGTTATGGACGATCTGATGGCAAACTGCCCATTCGTAGAGGGACAGGCAAGCGGAATGGCAGTAGGTCTTCCAGAAGGCCAGATGGGTAACTCCGAGGTAGGTCATTTAAATATGGGTGCAGGCCGCATCGTATATCAGGAGCTGACCCGCATCACAAAGTCCATTCAGGACGGCGATTTCTTTGAAAACGAGGCATTCCTCGCAGCGGCGAAGAACTGCAAGGAGAATGGTTCCGCACTTCATCTGATGGGTCTTGTATCAGATGGCGGTGTTCACAGCCACATCAACCACATCTATGGTCTGCTTGAGTTTGCAAAGCGTCAGGGCTTAGACAAGGTATTTATTCACTGCTTCTTAGACGGCCGTGACACACCGCCGGCATCAGGCAAGGAATATGTAACTGCACTTATGGACAAGTGCGAAGAGCTTGGCGTAGGTCAGGTAGCATCCGTTATGGGTCGTTACTACGCAATGGATAGAGATAATCGTTGGGATCGTGTCGAGAAGGCTTACCGTGCACTTCGTTTCGGCGAGGGCAAGCAGGCAAAGTGCGGCGCATGCGCAATTCAGGCATCCTACGATGAGGGTGTTACAGACGAGTTCGTTGTACCGACAGTAGTAGCAAAGGACGGCGAGGCAGTAGGCAAGATTCAGGATAAGGATTCCGTAATCTTCTTCAACTTCCGTCCAGACCGTGCAAGAGAGATGACACACGTATTCTGCGACAACGAGTTTGCTGGATTTAATCGCGGAGACGCAAGACCAGACGTAACCTACGTTTGCTTCACCGATTACGATACAACAATCCCGAACAAGCTTGTAGCATTCAATAAGGAAGAAATCACCCATACCTTCGGTGAGTTTTTAGCAGAGAATGGCTTAAAGCAGGCAAGAATCGCAGAGACCGAGAAGTATGCACACGTTACCTTCTTCTTCAATGGCGGTGTAGAGCAGCCAAACGAGGGCGAGGATCGTATCCTTGTAAAGTCCCCGAAGGTTGCAACATATGATTTACAGCCAGAGATGAGCGCATATCAGGTATGCGATAAGCTTGTAGAGGCAATCAAGTCAGAGAAATATGACGTGATCATCATCAACTTTGCAAACCCGGATATGGTAGGTCATACTGGTGTACAGGCTGCAGCAATCAAGGCAGTAGAGACAGTAGACGAGTGCGTAGGAAAGGCAGTAGCAGCAATCAAGGAAGTAAACGGACAGCTCTTCATCTGTGCAGACCACGGAAACGCAGAGCAGTTAATCGACTATGAGACAGGCGAGCCATTCACCGCTCATACAACAAACCCAGTACCGTTCATCCTTGTAAATGCAGATCCAGAGTATACCTTACGCGAAGGCGGCTGCTTAGCAGATATCGCACCGACACTGATCGAGCTGATGGGAATGGAACAGCCAAAAGAAATGACAGGAAAGAGCTTGTTAATCAAGAAGTAATTTGTAATACAAAAAAGACCTCCCTCGGGAGGTCTTTTTTTAACATACACGAAGCAATTACGCCTTCTTCTTAAACAATGTCTGGCAGCCTTCTTTTGCAAGAACGAGTGACAGAAGAACAAGTAAGCTTCCGATTATTGCACGGATCCAGCTCCACATATCGACTGCGTTTGTGACGTTTGCGTAGATGGTCTGAAGAAGTGAGATTACTGTTACGATAAGCATAAATGCCATTGGGATGATGAGCATCTTATTGTTTTTGCCGACTTTACCAAGCCATGCAGCTACAGCTAAAAGACCAAGTGCAGCAAGCAGCTGGTTTGATGCACCAAACAATGCCCAGATCTTTGCATAACCTGTCATACCAAGTGCAATGCCAAGAACTACTGTAATAATTGTAGCAAAATATGGATCTGTTAAAACTCTCTTAACGCCTGTAGCGTCCTTGTATGTCTCACCAGGTGCTAACCAGAACTCCTGGAACATATATCTTGCAAGACGAGTTGCAGTATCAAGTGAAGTCAGACAGAATGCAGAAACTGCAAGGATTAACAGTGAGTAGATTACACTCTCTGCACCAGCTAAAAATGGAATCTTTGCGCACATACGTGAGATACCAGTAGCAAATACAGCGGTAGGAGTTACGATTCCGCCTGGAACATACTCACTCCAGATATAGCCAACAGCACATACGGAGATGATTGCAAGTACACACTCAATTAACATGCCGCCGTATGCAATCGGAAGAGCATCCTTTTCCTTATCAAGCTGCTTAGAAGTAGTACCAGAAGCAACTAATGAATGGAAACCAGAGATTGCACCACATGCAATAGTAACAAACAATGCCGGGAACATAGTTCCAAGAGAAACACCAGAACCAACAGTACCCTTATCAACGAAGCTGGTAAAAGCTGGAATATCAATAGTCGGATGAGCACCGAAGATTCCAAGAACAGCAACGATCATCATGCCATAAAGTAAGAAAGAGCTTAAATAATCTCTTGGCTGAAGTAAAATCCATACAGGTGTAACAGATGCGATAGCAATATAGATACCAACAATGATCATCCATGTATCACCGCTTAAATAAAGCGGATGCCAGTTAAGACCAATTGCCATACAAGCGATAATAACAGCAACACCGATTACAGTAGCGATTGCGATATGTACATTTTTTCTGTAAACAAAGAAACCAAAAGCAATGGCAACTACGATAAACAGAATAGAAATCATAGCAGTAGAAGCATTTGCGGAGCTGGCTGCAACATCAACTGCACCATCAGCAGTGTATGTAGCTTTAAAAGTATTTGCAACGATAGAAGCAAATGCAGCTACAACAAGAATAAGTGTCAGGTAAGCAAATGTTAAGAAAAGTCTCTTTGCACGCTTGCCAATAGAAGTTTCGATGATCTCACCGATTGACTGACCCTTATTTCTTAAGGATGCAAATAATGCACCAAAGTCATGAGTAGCACCGAAGAAGATACCGCCGATCAAAACCCACAGCATAACAGGAATCCAGCCAAAAACAGCGGCCTGAATAGGTCCGTTTATAGGTCCTGCACCAGCGATAGATGAAAAGTGATGTCCCATAAGGACAGGAGCCTTAGCCGGAACATAATCCTGACCATCCTCCATTGTGTGAGCAGGAGTCTCTTCCTTATTCTCACCAAGTCCCCACTGCTTTGCCAGCCATCCGCCATAGAAGATGTAACCAGCAACTAAAATGGCAACGCCTACTACGAGAAGTACAACTGCGTTCATTTGTGTTTCCTCCTTTTTTTCGTGACAGAGAGGAGGGTCTGCTTTAGCGGTCGTCCCGCCCAGTTTGTGTAAATCCTTTTCGAAGTACAGTCATATGCTGCGATACGGTAATCCATCCAACCATAAAGCGACATGCAGAAGACGGCATACGATATTCTCTGTGACAGCGTGTCTTTTTAATAAGCTTAGGCACTTCAGGGGCTATAGACTCTGCCAGAAAAACGACAGACACATAGGTGTACATGTGGTCCTTTTTCGGTTCCACACGTGACAAGCCTTCCTCAAGCAGTGCATCGTTGTAAGTGCGAAAAGTCTCCTCATCCAAATGGCCAGTTCGTATAAAGAAGACATATTCGTGAGCTTCAGCGGCCCACAGCTGAGCTTTTTTGACCAAGACATATTTTTCAGAAAAAGAATGAAAAGCAGCCTCAGCCGCAACTGAAAGATCCTTGTAAGAGGTATCACGGATGATGTCAAAGTAGTCGCTGTAAGATAACAGCAGCCTCTCAAAAAATTCGTCTGAAGTCAATTCCATAATAACCTCCCAGCCTCTGTCAATGATAAATGTGATAAAGAAATTTTTATCCTGCTAAGCGTATCACAAAAAAAATCAAACGACAAGGTACGAATTTAATCTAAACTTAACATATTTTATCCTTTTTTTATAAATAGCATAATTAAAATCATAATTTGTTGATTAAAAAAAGTAAGTATGGTATCCTTCTTCATGGAAAAAAAGATATCCGGGGGAAAGAAAGTGATAACATGGCTGAAAAAACATCTTGCCTTTGACAAAAACAAAGACGCAGACATACAACTAAAAGAGAGCACGCGTGCTCTTAAAAATCCAGGCTGTGGCTGGTATCATATTTACACCTTTGATCTTTCAAAAGAAAACTTTCTTTATATAGATTGTGAGGAAGAAGAGCTTGTTCTTCTTCTCATTGATATTCATGCGTTTCGTGGCTGCGAGCAAATTCCAAAAGAAGCACTTGAATATTTTTCTAGTATCCTCACCTTCTTTGAAGAGCACGATAAAGGAATAATCCTTCGCATCGTCTACGATATAAAAGGACGAGGAATGGAAAACGAGCCATCATCAATTAAGATCGTCAAAAGTCATATGAAGCAGTTAGGAAGCATCATATGTGAGCACATGAGCAAAAAGGAGAGTCTGCCTGGAAAGATTCTAGTTCATCAGGGACTTTTTGTCGGCAGCTGGGGCGAGATGCATGGCTCCAAATTTCTAAGTGAAGCACGCATGAAAGAACTATCTGATACATTTTTAGAGGCCACTAAAGGCAGTTGCCCTATCGCAGTCAGAAAGCCGGTACAGCTTCGGAGTATCGTAGAGCAGCTAGAATTAGAAAAGAAAACGGCGTTTTCCCTCACTCTCTTCAACGATGGCATTTTTGGTTCCGAAACTGATCTTGGCACCTACGGTACTGAACCTAGGATAGACAATAGTAGTAATAATCGAGCTTGGGCACGTCAAGACGAATTAGACTGGCAAGAGACGCAGATGCAGCGAAGCTTTACTGGAGGCGAGGCAGTAGGGATGCCTGACGTCATAAATGAAGTCTCGCCAAGAAGTACAGCTAACAGTCTTGATTCTAGCCTCATGATAAGAGAACTTGATCAAATGCACGTAAGCTACCTAAACAGCACTTACAGACAAGAACAACTCAATGCGTGGAAAAATCAAAGTATGACTTGGAACGGCGAAACGATCAGTGTCTACGACTATATCGGTCGTCACTTAGGCTACCGCTTTACTGTTATAAATGTCAAACAAATAAAAAACAAAGAAGCAAAGAAAGCCCCAAAAGCTCTTCAGGCACAGAGCAGTACCGACGATATCAGCCATTACACAATGCAAATTACAATTCGAAACACAGGCTTTGCCAATCTGTGTGAAGAGGCCGAGTGCAAATTACTTCTTGTTTTGCCACAAGTAGTTGAAGCATCTACGCAGATGCCTGAACAGACATCTAAACAAATACTTGTACAAAGACCAAAACAGAAGATTCAACAAGAGATTACGATAAATTGTGACCCTCGAACTTGGGATAGTGGTAGAGATACAGTGATTGCGTGCAGCATCTCAACAGAGCTATGGCAACCGCAAAAAGCTCAAAAGCAATCACAAGCAGCTAATTTTTACCTACAACTTACAAGAAAAAGAGATGGTCGCCTTATCAGCTTTGCAAACGAAAATACCGATGTTCAATTCGGCCTTCTATTATTGGAAAATTAGCTTCCCCACGGTAGGTTAAAATTATTGTTGCGATTATTAAAATCAGAATTGTTAAAACAATTCCAATACCTATAACAAGGGTAGAATGTTGGTTTGATTTTTTTCTCGTTTATATTTTTTAATCTGAGTAAAACCATAACTCTATTGGCATCCTCTAAAATATTTGCTATACTAGAAACTGTCTTTGATTCACAATAATAATTTGAGATGGAGGTGGAATCATGCAAATAAAGTTGGAGAACATAGGAATTGTCAAAAACTCTTCAATTGAATTGAATGGGTTAACTGTGATAACAGGTAAGAACAATTCTGGAAAATCAACAGTAGGAAAAACACTGTATGCACTATTTGATGCGGTTAGCAATATTTCAGAGAAATATGAGAAAGATAGATGTAATTTCATAAAAACCAATCTTGATAATATTAAGTATAGCAAGCAAATTTTTCGCGTATGGGTACGTGGACAAGTTAAGAGTATAGATAATCTTTTTAGTATAGATTCGTATTTTAAGAAGTTTGCATATAACGAATATAGAAAATTAACAAGTTCGAGTGAATTGGAAGAATTTGTAAAAGGCTTATTGCAGGAAATGATAAGGTTTAAACCGAATACGCAACAAAGAGATGCAGAGGTAGGAAATAAATATGTGTCAGCAGGAAATAAGAAAAATGAAAAAGACGAATTAGTGATGACAGTCTCTGAATTGGAAGACCTTCTCGAAACCATAAAAAGAGACCCTCAGCAGATTGTTTATACAAAAGAAAGCATTAATCAAACGCTTCGAAAAGAATTTGCAGGACAGATTCAGCCGGTTAGAGGACAGAATGGCCCATCTATAATTTCATTGACAGATGGAGATAAAGTTTGTTTTTCTCTTATGATTGAAAATAATAATCTGGTAGATGAAAATAACAATAAATTTATGGCTGGCCAATACAAGAAAGTGTATTTGGTGGATGATCCATTTATTTTAGATAATTTAGAGAGAGATCAAAAACTGAATCAGTTATTTGCTTTCGACAGCGGGGAAAGTCTTCTTAATTCAGGACATATTTTATCTCATAATGATAAATTGCGATTGACATTGACACAAAATAAACAGCAGTCAATTTTTGAACAGACCATATTAAACGACAAACTAAAAAATATTCGCAAGAAAATAGATGAGATTCTTCCTGGAACCTTCGATTTGTCCACAGAGGGTCGCTACTATGTTCAGAATGGCATGAAATTACAGGTATCAAACCTAGCAACTGGATCAAAAATGTTCTCTATTATAAAAATTTTGTTAGACAAAGGAGAACTTGATGAGTCTACAATGTTGATTTTGGATGAGCCAGAAGCACATCTTCATCCAAAGTGGCAAAATGCTTTTGCAGAAGTAATTGCACTGTTAGTGAAAGAACTTGGCGTGAATGTATTGTTGACGACTCATAGCCCCAATTTTGTATTAGCACTAGATGCCTATATGCGTAAATACAAATTGGAAGAGAAGAGCAACTTTTATCAGACTGAGATACTAGAAGATGGGTTTGTTCAGTATAATTGCATGGATGATGATATGGGAAAGATCTATGAAGATTTTCTTAAATACCTGTCTGAGGTCAAAATGCTTCGCAATTGTTATATGTATCATGATGAAGAGGATACAGATAGTGAGGCAGATGGGGAAGATGAAGAGGAATAAGTATGGCAGCACAAGATGTTAAAAATTACGCAGATGAAAACTGGAATCAATATTTGGAGAGCATAACCGAACTGTCAAAAGAACAAAAAAATGGGAATGCATTGGTAACATCCGATAAGCAGATGTATAATTTTGATAAGATAACAAAGAAAATTTACGCAAAAAGATCAAATGGTGTGCCAACGTCTGCAGATGCATTAGCGTTTTCAAAAAAGCATATTCAAATAGTTAAAAAAGATGCTTGCCAATCATCCTCAATTGTGCTATACTTTAGTACTTGAAAGCGCCAACGCGCAAAAGCAAGACTGAAAAGATAAAGTAAGGTCAGAGTGTAAGGTAAAATTAAGCACTCAATCAGACCAAAAAAGGAGACCACTACTATGAACATGGAATTTTACAGAAAGCTTCCGACTCCAAAGGAGTTAAAGGAAGAATTTCCTGCCAGCGATAAAATCCAGAAAATCAAAGCAGAAAGAGACGCAAAGATCCGCGCCATCTTCGAAGGCAAAAACGATAAGCTGTTGCTTGTCATCGGACCATGCTCAGCTGACAGAGAAGATGCCGTATTAGAATATATTGGACGCTTAGTAAACGTACAGGAAAAGGTAAAAGATAAGATCTTTATCATCCCACGTATCTACACAAACAAACCGCGTACAGTAGGTACAGGCTACAAGGGTATGCTTCATCAGCCAGACCCGGAGAAAAAGGAAGATATGCTAAAGGGCATCATCTCAATCCGAGAGCTGCATAAGCGTGCAATCGAAGAGACAGGCTTTACATGTGCAGACGAAATGCTTTACCCGGAAAACCATCGTTATCTGTCAGATCTTCTTTCATATGTTGCCGTCGGTGCACGTTCAGTAGAAAACCAGCAGCATCGTCTTACAGCATCAGGACTTGAGATTCCTGTCGGCATGAAAAACCCGACAGGCGGTGACATCAGCGTAATGTTAAATTCCATCGTGGCAGCACAAAACAGCCACACATTCCTCTACAGAGGCTGGGAAGTAAAGAGCCACGGCAACCCATACACCCATGCAATCCTTCGCGGCTACGTAGACAAATTTGGAAACAACATGCCAAATTATCACTATGAGGATATCAGAAATCTCTACGAGCAGTATCAAAAGAGAAATCTGCCAAACATGGGAGTAATCGTAGATACAAACCATTCAAACTCCGGAAAGCAGTACGAAGAGCAGATTCGAATCAGCAAAGACGTTATGCACAGCTGCCACGTATCACCAGATCTTCATAAGTTTGTAAAGGGACTCATGATCGAAAGTTATTTAGAGGATGGCAGCCAGAAGGTAGAAGAACACTGTTATGGAAAATCCATCACCGATCCATGCCTTGGATGGGACAAGACAGAAAAGCTGATTTATGATCTGGCTGATTTATGGTAAGAAAAACAAGAAAATTAGCCGATTTCTAACTTGACAGAACATTAGCAATATGCGAAAATTAAAGAGATATCCATTTCGCCTTAGAGGGACACAGCGCAAAGGGAATGGATATCTTTTTTTGAGCAGAAAACTTCAGCAATATTGACAGAATGTGCCAAAAGTAGCATAATTATAATTAGCTGTATATTTACGCCAAAAGACGCATAAAGACAGGAGGAGAAAGATGTTAGAACAGCTGAAAAAAGAAGTTTACGAAGCAAACATGGATCTTGTTGCTAAGGGTATGGTTATTTATACATGGGGCAATGTCAGCGGAATTGACCGCGAAAAGGGTCTTGTTGTAATTAAGCCAAGCGGTGTCGACTATGCGACTATGACATGGGAAGATATGGTTGTAGTAGACATGGAAGGCAATGTAGTCGAGGGCAAGTATAAGCCATCATCAGACACACCGACACATCTTGTCATCTACAAGGCATTTCCAGAGACAGGAGGCGTTGTACATACGCATTCTACTTATGGTGTTACATTCGCACAGGCAGGACTTGACATTCCGGCATTTGGTACCACACATGCCGATTATTTCTATGGTGATATTCCGTGTACCAGAGATTTGACTGCACAGGAGATCGAGGAAGCATACGAGCTAAATACTGGTAATGTTATCGTTGAGACCTTTGCAGGAAAGGATCCGATGGCAGTTCCAGGTGTAGTAGTAAAGAATCACGGACCATTTGCATGGGGACGCACACCGGCAGGAGCAGTATATAATGCAGTTGTTCTCGATAAGGTTGCTGAGATGGCTTACAACACTATGACATTAAATCCAAGAACCAAACGTGTTCATCAGTATCTGCTCGACAAGCACTATTTCCGTAAGCATGGTGTAAATGCATATTACGGACAGGGCAGCGAGGATCATTGATCTTATGGAGATTGCACGTCTTGTGCTTAACAAATGGAAGCTTTTGTTCATTGCACTTCTGGCAGGAGCAGTAGTAGGCGGCTTATACTGTGCATTTTTGCTTGAGACAACATACCGTGCAGAAGCCAGTCTTTACATTACAAGCAATGAGTCGATCTTGTCTTTCTCAGATCTGCAGTTAAGCTCCGCATTGACAGAGGACTACGCGTATATTAGAATCTGAGACTGAAAGTCATCTGGAAAGTGAGTCAGAGACGAAGAGCGAGACAGAGTCACAAAGTATCGCATCAGAGTCAGCTAAAAGTACAGAAGCAGATTTATTTTCTGCAGAGAACCCACGGATTATTGTGTTAAATGGAACCGGAAAAGTTGGTGTTGCTGCTTACTGGAAGCGTTTCCTTCAGGGAAAGGGCTTCACAAACGTTGTAATGGCAGATTATAAGGGAGAGATTAATGATCACACCGTTGTCTATGTGACAGCAGGTGGAAATGCACCGAAAGGCGTATATGACCTTTTCCCGAATGCGGAATACCGTGAGGAAGGACTTGATAGTGCCGACCCTAATGCCGATACAAACGTGAAGATACCAGACAGCCAGAAGAAATTTGATTTCTATGATGTGTGGATTTTAGTCGGAAAAGACGATGCGTTGCATGATTAAGAATTTCAGAAACTGAATAAAGTTTAGAAAAGACCGCACAAGCGGGGTCAGTTCACGAAAACTAAGTTTATTCGTGACTGACCCCGTTTTTTTATAGGCTTTAGCCTGTTGAACTGCTTGGAGTTTTTCGTGTTCCGAAAAATGAAGAGTAGTTCAACAATAAACCACCCGCTATGCGGGTGCGAGTCGAATGTTATACAAAAAAAATTACCTTTCCGTGTACAATAGAGTTGTTCAGGCTATATTGCAGAAAGGAAAGGTAATTTATGGCGAAGAAAGAAAATGCACTTGCACATACGAAATGGATGTGTAAATATCATATCGTCTTCACACCTAAGTATAGACGAAAAATGATATATAATCAATATCGAGAAGATGTTCGAGAGATTATAAAACAATTATGTAGTTATAAGGGTGTGGAAATTCTCGGAGGAAATGTGATGTCAGATCATGTGCATATTTTGGTAAGTATTCCACCTAAAATGAGTGTATCATCGTTCATGGGATATTTAAAAGGAAAGAGTGCGCTGATGATGTTCGACAGACACGCAAACTTAAAGTATAAATTTGGAAATCGACATTTCTGGTCAGAAGGCTATTATGTGAGTACAGTAGGATTAAATGAAGCCGTAATCAAAAAGTATATCCAAGACCAGGAGAAGTACGATATTGCAATGGATAAGTTAAGTGTAAAAGAATATGAAGACCCTTTTAAGGGTTAAGGCTAAGTAGTAACAACACCCTTTAAAGGGTAGCGACGAGTCAAGAGCAGTATGGCTTGAACGGAGCTATGGGAATCCTGTGTTAACAGAGTTCCCATAGTGAAAAGAGAAAGCCAGCGCCTTTAGACGTTGGCCTAGTAACAATGGGCTTATAGCCCTAGTACAAACCACCCGTTTAACGGGTGGTCATGACTTCTTTTTATTATCTAAGAACGAAAAAAACGTATATTAATGATAAAAATGAGAAAAATAACAAGGTATTCCATTGACAAAAGTGAAAAAAACGTTTACTCTGTATGGAAAGGAGGATATATTATGCTGATAAGATTTAATGTGAGTAATTTTTTGTCATTCGAAAATCGACCTGAAGGTGGATCGGAAGAATTTTCCATGATTGCAGGTAAGGTGCGAAACAAAAAAGAACATATTTATGAAGATGGAAAAATCAAACTTCTTAAGTTTGCAGCAGTGTATGGAGCAAATGCAGCAGGAAAATCGAATTTGGTTAAGGCAATGGATTTTATGAGGCGTGTGATCCTCTATGGCTTACCTGATGGCCATACAGAAAAATATTGTAAAACGAATCCGGATAATGAGAAAAAGCCAAGTTATTTTGAAATGGAAATTTTACTTGACGGAAAATATTATGCATATGGTTTTGAGGTCATTTTAAGTCAAAGCGAGTTCATTTCAGAATGGCTTGTTGAGTTACATGCAGATAATACAGAAAAGATTTTGTTTACAAGAGATATTGTGAATAGTAGCTATGAGTTAGGTGGAGAATTGGCAGAAAAAGGATTAAAAGAAAAACTGGATGTTTATGCAGGAGATGTTCAGAATGATGGAACCGCTTTGTTACTGCTAATCATGAATCAAAATAAAAAAACATTATATGAAAACTTTAAATCAGCTAAAATTTTGAAAAATGTTTTTGGGTGGATTCGTGATTCCTTGGATATAAATTATCCGAATCAGCCTATATCTGATTATTCTTATTTATCACATACTGATAAATTGAATGAGGTTTATCGGATTATATCAGCATTTGGAACAGGGATTACTGGATTCGAAGTACGTGAAATATCGTTTGCAGAGGTATTTCAGGGAATGTCTAGTGATTTAAAAAAGAAGATTATGGGAAGAATAAATAAGTTGATTGAAGTAAGTCATTTAAAAACCACTATCATGCTATTAAGGACACCATCGAATCTATTTATTATAGAAATTAGCGAAGAAAATGGAATTGAGTGCAAGACAGTTGAATTCTGTCATGGAAAGAAGAGTATATCTTTTAATTTAGAGGAAGAATCAGATGGAACTGTGCGTATGTTGGATTTGATTGAAATACTGCTTTCAAATGAACCGAAAACATATGTGATTGACGAGCTAGATCGATGTTTACATCCTAGTCTTACCTATAAATTTGTGAAAAGCTTCTTACAGCTAGCAGCAAAAAGAAATGTACAGCTGATTGTTACTACACATGAATCAAGATTAATGGATTTTGATTTGCTCCGACGTGATGAAATATGGTTTGTTAATAAAAGGGAAAATGGTACGTCTGATATTTATTCTTTAGAGGAGTATAATACTCGCTTTGACCAGAAGGTAGATAAAGCGTATCTTGATGGGCGTTATGGTGGTGTACCGATCTTTAATACCGTATTTCCTGTTTGCTAGGGAGGTAGTGATGAGAGAGAAAAAGACATTTGCCAAGCGTACTAAGATTCGAACGACAGATGAAGTTAATAAAAAATATTTTCTTGTATATGAGGGCTCTGACACAGAAGACTTATATTTTGAAGGGATCCAAGAGCAACGACAAAAGGTAGGAATTGATCCATTAATTGAATTGGTTCCGATTGTGCGAAGCTATAGTGAGGAAGGATGGAGTAATCCAAAGAAAATTCTTGATCGAATGCTACAATACCTTCAAGAAAGTGAGACTGGAGCGGTTTCATATGAAACTTTAATGAATTGGATAATGGACTACTTGTACGAGGAGGAGATTTTAAAAACAAGCAAAGTAGAAAGCAAGAATATGTGGGAAACGCTTAAGTGGATATGCCAAGAAAAATTGCAAGTTTCTGAGAGTGATATTGTAGAAAACTTGAATGAAACTTGTAAACAGTTTGCGGTATATTTCAAAGAAGCCTCAACTATTGATGCACTAGTTGATAATGTACCTCGGATTATTGAAAATAGAGCGATTACATATGATGAGAATGTTGATAAGATCTGCTTTATTTTTGATCGTGATAGAGATAGCTTTGTTGCCCATTCAGGGAAAAATCAATATGAAGATGTGCTGAATATATGCAGGAAAAGAAAATTTGGCTTCTATTTGACAAATCCTTGTTTTGAATTTTGGTTGCTATTGCATTGTGATGATATTTCAGATTTGGATGAAGATATGCTGCTAGACAATCCAAAAGTGAGAGCAAAAAGGCGATATACCGAGCAGAAATTACGAGAGAAAATGCCAAAGTACAGAAAGTCAGTTTATGATACGAATTGGTTTATTGAAAGAATTAATATAGCCATAAAAAATGAGAAGAACTATTGTGAGAATGAAGAAGAGTTGGAACATTCAGTCGGAAGCAGAGTTGGAATCTTAATTCAAGAGTTGAGGGGAGAGATGGTGTAAGGGAGAAAGACCGTATAAGCGTGACCCGGGGGCAGTTCACGAAAACTAAGTTTATTCGTGCCTGACCCCATTTTTTTGATGGGAGAAAAACATTGACGTGTGATGATAAGTGTAGGATAATAGAAATTAGATAATAAAAATTCTCAAACTGTTACAAAAGCAAAACAATAAAATAGAAGAGAAAGTGAGAGGAAGAACGATGTCAAAAGAAGAACTTGTATTGCCATATAAGCTTGAGCAGCATTTGGCAGAGATATGTAATAGTAGTGATACATATGCAAATTTGCTGTCAGTCTGGAATATTAATAAGAAGAGATGCCAAGAGGTTTTAAGTACCGTAGTCATGAATTATCCACACTATACAAAGCATGACGTCTCACATTGTGAAGCAATTATCACTAATATTGAAATGCTATTAGGTGAAAAAGCGATTCGTTCACTCTCTCCAACTGACACATGGATTTTGTTGCAAGCTGCATATCTACATGATATTGGAATGGTAATCGAATGCAAACGGGTTGAAGAAAACTGGGAGACAAAGGAATTTCAAGAGTATTTGCATGAAATGGAAGAGTCGACCGATGAGGATTTGGCAAAAAGCGCTCGTTTTATCAATTCACTTGGAGAAAATCTGAGAAAAGCGGAAAAAGTGGGGTCGTGGCCAATCCAAGTAAGAAATGCAGTAACCATTTTGATCTCAGAGTATTATAGAAGACAGCATGCAGCAATGTCAGGCTCTTATGTAAAAGAGATGGGAAATATGTTCCATTTAGATTTGAGCTTTAGTGGATTGATTCAAGATCGCCTTATTCAACTCTTAGGGGATATTGTATGCCTGCATACGGAACCAGGTAGAAAGATATTAGATTTGGATTATCGGACAAATGGCTTTAATGCGGATTATGCACATCCAAGATTCTTAGCGCAAATGCTTCGCATGGGTGATCTGCTGGATGCAGATAACAATCGTTTTAATTTGACAAATGAGTTTGTATTTGGTACGATTCCGAAAAGTTCAGAGAATCATTGGGAAAAGCACAAGTCAACACGTCATCTGTTGATCACGCCTGATGTAATAGAGTATAGGGCTGACTGTGGCGAAGATGAAGTATACCGTGAAACACGCAATTTTCTATCATGGTTGAAAGAAGAAATTGAGTTTTGGGCGCTTAATTGGAAAGCAATTATGCCAGAGAACATTAATGGCAGTGCACCAAAGTTGGGAAAGTGTGAGCTGCTACTGAGGGGAGTTCCAGATATTCAGGGACTTTCTGATTTGCAGTTTTCAATCTCCCCAGAGAAAGCGTTTGAGGTGATAGAGGGAGCAAATATTTATAAGGATAAGTTTGTCTTTTTGCGAGAAACCGTGCAGAATGCATTGGATGCTTGTAAGGTGCAGCTATGGAGAGATTTATGTGAAGGACGGTATAAGGGCTGGGGGGTAGGACCGGATGTTGAAGAACTGCAGCCATTCAATATCAAAAAGGAAATTATGGAATAGAGATAAGGCTCTCTAATTGTGATGAAAAAACTATTAATGTGGTTATCAAGGATAATGGAATTGGTTTATCGGCAAAACAGTTAAAGAAAATTTGCAATGTTGGAGTTAGCTATTCAGGGGATAAAGAGAGAAAAGAAGAGATCAATAGTATGCCGTTGTGGCTTCGCCCAACGGCTGGGTTTGGTATCGGTTTACAGTCAATTTTTCTGGTGGCACCAAAATTTGAGATCTATTCAAAAGCTGCTGGTGAGTATTGCATTCATGCAACGGTGACTTCAAGACGGAAAAATGGGTATGTGCAGGTATCAAAGTCGGATAAGCTGAAGCATCAGGGGACGGAGATTCATGTGGTGGTGCCGAAAGGGGTGAGGTATGGCATTGATATTAATCGTATAAGTAACATTTCTGAATATATAGAAAGTTCCTATGATCCATTTTCGAATAAGGAAGATCCGGTATATTATCAGATATGGGATGAATTAAGATTGATTATGGGAAAAACATTTTTTCCAACGCAATTGTATTTTAATGGAAAGCTAAAGGATACGATTGCTGTCCAACAATTTGAAGAAACTGAAAAGTACAATTCTAATGATCGCTATATGTTTAAAGTATTGCCGAAAAATGGAATGGAGCTATGGGATCGACAGACTTGTACAAGAGTTAATATCAGTCTGGATACTGAAAATAGAATAAACAGGGGGCATTATTTCTTTAGAGGAATTGAATTAGATGCTTCTGCTTTTCCTTATAGAAAAAATGGAATTGTGCTTAACGTTGATTTTTATGGATTGGATACAAAACAAACACTTACTCTGGATCGAAGGCGAATACGAGACGAAGTGGAAGAGAAGGTTTGGAATATTATAGAATCAGCAATTGAATTTTATCTTGTTGAGATAGAAAAAACTTTGTTTTCAAATGAAGAGAAAAAAGAAAAATCAGAATACAAACAAATTTATATATATTGGTGTAATGTTTCTTTAAAAAGAAAAATAAAATTGTTGAAACAATATAACGATATATTTAAAAATGTTAATGTGCTAATTGATGTTCTTAAAAAGGGTAATGATGGTATATTTGATGAAGGGGAGATGGATTTCAAAGAGGTGATAAAAGATTTAAAACAAGCATTGATGGTTTGTAATCTGGACAATTATATAGAATATGATGTGGAAGGATCAAGGATAGATGTTGAAGCAATAGAAACTGTATTAGATAAAAGTAATATCTCGTTTTCAACGGTTGTAGTAGATAAAGAATTTATAAGTATATTAAGAAAAGCTTTCTGTGAACAAGTTTTGATTATAGCAGAAGAAAAAAGAGATCGTTGTCTTTGGCTGCGTACACTTACAGTAGAGGAAGGAAAACTTCCAGATGTTGTTGATAAAAGTACAAAAAAGAATTTAGTTGGAAATTTACTGAAGAAAAAGAAATTGTTAGGAAACTATATACTTAGCGAGATGACGATGAGAAAGTTTATGATTGGCATAAAAGAATATGAGCCACTATGTACAACACAGATACCATTTGGAATTATGGGAGAAAGATATTATCCAAGTATAGGTTATATCATCTCACCGGTTACGATAAAGCAGTGGGAAGATTATAAGCAGCTAGGAGCTGATCGGCTTGTTGAGATAATCAGTTCTTGTTTGGAATTTTCAAGTCTAGTGGATTATGTATATGAACACCAGCTTAAAAAGGGCAAGTACTCTAAGGAAGAAATTAGGAAATGTTACAAGGA
>ERZ838399.1718-NODE-1718-length-19039-cov-5.216709_pt1 | contig 19039 bp, 16 predicted proteins | sample MGYA00519683_ERZ838399 | MGnify/ENA primary metagenome ERZ838399 (study PRJEB31850, sample SAMEA3708833) | human gut metagenome | biome: human gut; feature: human-associated habitat; material: faeces | place: China | collected 2014 ...
GGATGCGCTATTCCATGAGGGCCGTCATGGTTTGACTGTTTCTTATGAAAGCGGCGATAACTATGTGTACATGATTTTTGTAGATGTAAATGATGAGGGGCTCGTAGACCGCATCGTATCTAGTCAGGAAAACTATAGCATTGAGTATGATAATCTTCGCTTTGGCGATGATGAAAGTGAGTATGTTTTTATTTCTGCACCAACTACTGTGAAAGATTGGATTACAGCTCTCAGCATGTGGCTTGAAACCGGGAATGTTGCTGTCGATGATTTTTATCAATACATCGATGAAGACACGCGCGTAGTATTCCAAAAGGGCGATTCTGAATCCATTACCCTTGAAAGCGGTCTTGATGTAGAGGATTATTTTGATCAGCTCATGAACCAACACTTTGATGCGGTGCCTCATATTATTCGCGATGAAGAAGACGGTCTAATTGTAACGTATGGTCCAATGAGCCTTATTGCGAGCCTAAACGAAGAGGGGGGGCTAGCCCTAATTAGTATCTACATTGATACACGAGATGAAGATGAAGCGACTGATGAGGTTGGTTATATCGAAGAGGACTTAACGAAGGAAACTATTATTGAAGATGATCTATATTAGTCGATACTACTCATTTAATATATCTAATCTAATTAGGATTAATAGATAAAACTTAGGATTAATAGATAAAACAAAAACTACCAATTAAACATATATCTTTTAAACAGACCTTCTACTATGGAAGGATAAGCCACTAGATATTATGAATAACTGGTAGTTTTTCGTATTATTTACATTTCGTCATGGTCTTTAATGAGACCGGCTTTTTTCTTTTTCCAGTAGGAATAGTAGAATGGCAAAATTACGATACAGCCGCCTAGCCCCCATAATAATTGGTTTGTTTGTGCTTGTGCCAACATCCAAAGGGATGTGCCGATAGCGATGACAGGAATTAAGTAGCCACCAGGAATTGTGTAGGAACGAGCTTTGTCTGCCCATTTACGACGGAAGATAATAACAGCCAAACACGTTGGTAGATATTGTGTAAAACGAGATACCGCGCTGATTGCTGCTAGTGTTGTAAAGGAGCCAGACCAGGCAAGTAAAACACTAGCAATGGCAGTAACGATAGCTGCTACATATGGTGCATTGTAATGATTACGTTTTGCCAAAGCACTTGGTAACATACCATCCTCTGCCATGGATGTTGCCACACGAGGAGCATAGTAAGCTTCGGCAAAGTTGATACCACCCATAGAGATCAATGTGCCTATTAATACGATATACATACCAATAGGTCCAACAATTACGTTGAATGCATCTTGTACTGGAGCCTTGGTATTTGCCAAGTCAGTACCGAGTACACCAATAGATACGGCGAGGATTGCCATATACAGAACGGATACGAGAAGCATACACATGATAATAGCACGTGGTAAATTCTTTTTAGGATTTTTCATATAATCACGTCTTGCAAGGATCGTCAGGTCATTTTGTTTGGAAATCATATCTGCAATCAGATAGATATCAGATGTAAAGGAACAGCTGATACGGATTCCTGCGATGTCATTTACATAGCGTACCATGTTCTCGATACTGGATTCATATCCATGTCGTTTCAGTTTTTTTACAATGCTTTCCGGAGTTTTGATTCTGGATTTTACATGTTCGATTGGATTGTATTTATGTCTGTGCTGAAATTCACCGTTTAGAATATCAATCTTTGTTTCTACCTGTTTAAGGGCAGACTGATAGACAAAAATAACTGTCTCCCAGTCATTCAGTTCTTTAAAATCCCTCAAGGGGACAGAATCATAATTCATGTATAATAATATCCTTTCCTGATACAGGCAGTTCCCCGTTGATTTTTGTAATCTCACAGGGGACTTGTTTATAGATTTGCTATAGTTGGTTGATGATATTATTGTAACATATAAATATCCGTTTGTGTGAACTATCTGTATGAAAATTCAGATTTCCATTATTAAAGTGATTGTGTTATAATGTTTGAAAATAGCTGAGATGATATACTTTATTTGTAACTGTTCAGTATCCTGTAACAGATGGAGAAGAGTTACATTTATTCCAGGTAAAGGAGAAAACAGATAATGGCTGAATCAATGAAAGATTACGAAACAGAACTGGAAGCCTCTTTTAAGAAAATTGAAGAAGGGGATATTCTTACAGGAACTGTTATCAGTGTAGATGAAAAAGAAGTTGTGGTAGATCTGAAGTATTATGCGGAAGGCATTATTCCGGCAGAGGATTACAGCAGAGAACCGGGATTTTCTTTAAAGGAACAGGTGAATGTGGGAGATGAAGTTTCTGCGACTGTTGTGAGTAAAGACGATGGAAATGGAAATATTCTGTTGTCCAGAACAGAAGCAGCAGATGTGCTTGCATGGGATAAGCTGAAAGAATTAAAGGATTCAAAAGAAGTAATTGATGTGGTGGTAAAAGGCATTGTAAATGGCGGCGTGATCGCCTATGTAGAAGGTGTACGTGGATTTATTCCCGCCTCAAAGCTTGCCCTGAATTATGTGGAGGATACAAACGAATATCTGAACAAACCAATCCAGGTTCAGGTTTTCGATATTGATAAAGAAAAAGGAAGATTAATTCTCTCTGCAAAGGAAATATTAAGAGAAAAAGCAGAAGAGGAGAGAAAAACAAAAATCTCCAATGTGCAGGTCGGACTTGTAACAGAAGGTGTTGTTGAGAGCTTACAGCCATATGGTGCATTCGTAGATCTGGGAAATGGTCTGTCAGGTCTGGTTCATATTTCACAGATCTGTGAGAAGAGAATTAAGAAACCATCAGAAGTTCTGACAGTTGGAGATAAAGTAAAGGTAAAAGTAACTGCTGTCAAAGATGGAAAATTAAGTCTGAGCATCAAAGAGGCAACAGATATGATGGCTAAGGAAATTGAGGAGGAAGTGATCGAGCTTCCAGATTCAAAGGAAGAGGCTTCCACATCTCTTGGCGCACTTTTTGCAAACATTAAATTAGATAATTGAGGTTAGAATCTGTATGAGAAATCAGGAAAAAATATTTGTAATAGGTCACAAGAATCCGGATACGGATTCCATCTGTTCAGCAATTGCCTATGCGGACATCAAAAACAGGACTTCTCAGAAGGTGAAATACATTCCAAAGCGTGCAGGACAGATCAATGAAGAGACAGAATATGTGTTAAATCGTTTCGGCATGCAGCCGCCGGGATATCTGTCTAACATTGGAACACAGATAAAAGATATGGATATCCGTATGAGTCCGGAAGCTGATAAGAGTATGTCTCTGAAAAATGCATGGGATCTGATGATGGATAAAAGTATCGTATCTCTTCCGATCAGAGACAGAGAAGGACAGCTGGAAGGTCTGATCACAATCGGTGATATTGCTAAGACTTATATGGATACAACGGACAGTTATCTGCTGTCAAGAGCGAAGACACAGTACAGAAGAATTGCCGAGACAATTGCTGGTACCGTAGTAGAGGGAAATGAGCATGGATATTTTACAAAAGGAAAAGTTCTGGTGGGAACTGCAAATCCGGAAATGCTCAAAGCCTATATTGAACCGGATGACCTGATAATCATGGGAGACAGAGAAGAGGATCATCTTCAGGCGATTGCGCAGAATGTTAGCTGTATTATCGTTGGTATGGGAATTGAAGTCAGCGAAAAGGTGATAAAGCTTGCTCATGAGAGAGAAATTGTAATTATTATGTCTCCGTATGATACATTTACGATCGCAAGACTGATCAACCAGAGTATTCCTGTACGGTATATTATGAAAACAGATAATCTGGTTACTTTTAATACAGAGGATTTTACGGATGATATTCAGAATGAGATGATCAAACACCGTCATCGTGCGTTCCCTGTAATTAACAAAAAGGGAAAATGTATCGGAACAATTTCCCGAAGAAATTTCCTGGATATGCACAGGAAAAAAGTAGCACTTGTGGACCATAATGAGAAAGATCAGGCAGTTGACAATATCGATAAAGCTGAAATTGTGGAGATTATTGACCATCATAAACTGGGTTCTCTGGAAACTATGGTACCGATTTCTTTCAGAAATCAGCCGGTCGGATGTACAGCAACGATTCTGTATGAAATGTATGGGGAGCAGAAACTTGAGATTTCACCGAGTATTGCGGGGCTTCTCTGTGCTGCGATTATTTCAGATACACTGATGTTTCGTTCACCTACCTGCACATTATCTGACAAGATGGCGGCAGGTGCGCTGGCACTTATTGCAGGAATCAATATTGAGCAGTTTGCAAAAGAGATGTTTAAAGCAGGAAGTAACCTGAAAGACAAATCACCGGAAGAAATTTTCTATCAGGATTATAAGAAATTTATTGCTGAGGATGAGATCAACTTTGGTGTTGGACAGATCAGTTCTATGGACAGCGATGAGCTGGCAGAAATCAAAGAGCGTCTGGTTCCGTTTATGGTCAGCGAGTGTGGCCGTCATGGTGTTACCCGCGTATTCTTTATGCTTACCAATATTATTGAGGAATCTACAGAGCTTCTCTATTATGGTGAGGGAAGTGAGGAAATGGCACGTATTGCTTTCCATATGGAGCCAAAGGATGGTGTATTTGATCTGAAAGGCGTTGTTTCACGTAAGAAACAGCTGATTCCGGCACTTATGGAAGCTGCACAGGCCGGACAGAACGATTACAACTGATGGCAGCAGACAGAATAGCTGAGGATAATAAGAAATGGAAAAAGAAACCTGGAAAGCAGGAAATATGCTTTATCCACTTCCGGCAGTTATGGTAAGTGTTTCTGACGGAGAGGGGAATGACAATATTATTACAGTTGCATGGGCAGGGACTGTCTGCACGAATCCGCCGATGGTGTCTATTTCTGTGCGACCATCCCGTTTTTCCTATGATATGCTCAGAAAGACGGGAGAATTTGTAATAAATCTGACAACAGAGAAACTGGCATATGCAACGGATTACTGTGGAGTCCGTTCCGGCAGGGATGTTGATAAATTTAAAGAAATGAAGCTTACCAAAGAGAAGGCGGATTTTGTGAAAGTTCCCATGATCGCAGAATCTCCGGTGAGTATTGAATGCAAAGTAAGGCAGGTTCTGGAATTGGGTTCCCACCATATGTTTCTGGCGGATGTGCTTGCAGTTCATGCTGATCCGCAGTATATGGACGAGAAGAAGAAATTTCATCTGAATGATGCGAAACCTCTGGTGTATTCTCATGGTGAATATCTGGGAATTGGTAAAAAACTGGGAACATTTGGATACAGCGTTAAAAAAAAGAAGAAAAAATCCGGAAAAAAGAAACAGTAATCCGTAATTTGCAGACGCAGACAATGTATGATAAAATGAAAGGACATAAACATGAATAATGTGACATTAATAGGAATGCCCGGTTCAGGGAAAAGTACAATAGGAGTTATTCTTGCAAAAGCATTGAGATATGAATTTCTGGATTCGGATCTTCTGATACAGAAACAGGAGAAAAGAAAGCTTTCAGAGATCATAGAGCAGGACGGACCGGAAAAATTTAAGGAAATTGAAAATCAGGTTAATGCAGACATTCATGTGACAGATACGGTCATTGCACCCGGCGGAAGTGTTATTTACTGTGATGAGGCAATGGAACATCTGAAGTCCATAGGTAAGGTTATATATCTTAAATTATCACTGGAATCTTTATCCAAAAGACTGGGAAATCTGAAAGGCCGCGGAGTTCTGTTAAAGGACGGTCAGAGCCTGAAAGATCTGTATGAGGAACGTGTACCTCTGTACGAGAAATATGCAGATATTACCATTGATGAAGAGGGGAAAGATTTGGATGAAAGTCTTCGGGCAATTCTGGAGATAATACATATCAAAGAGCAGGGAAAGTGATTATTACAGCTCGGGAAAAGGACAGTGGTAAATAATTTTTGTTTACAAATGATAAATATATGATATAATATACAACTGACTTTAAAATAGGATGATCGTTTAGTATAAACATATATGCATTTGAAACAGAAGTTACATGTTCGCAGAAAACGAAAAACAGAGTGAACAGTGACCATTAATTCTGCTCATGGAGTGAAAATAAATAAGAGGTGTGATATGGAACAGTATGTTATAAAAGGAGGCAACCCTTTAGTCGGTGAAGTTGAGATTGCCGGTGCCAAGAATGCGGCACTTGCTATTCTTGCAGCAGCCATAATGACTGATGAGACGATTCTGATAGAGAATTTGCCGGATGTAAGGGATATCAATGTATTGCTTGAAGCGATCGCTGGTATTGGAGCACAGGTAGACCGTATTGATAAATCTACTGTGAAGATTAACGGATCTACAATTGGAGATGTAAGTGTTGATTATGAATATATCAAGAAGATCAGAGCTTCCTACTATCTGCTGGGAGCACTTCTTGGTAAGTATAAACATGCAGAGGTACCGCTTCCAGGTGGATGCAACATCGGAAGCCGTCCGATCGACCAGCATCTGAAGGGATTCAGAGCGCTTGGTGCAGATGTAGATATCATGCATGGAGCAATTGTTGCGAAAGCAGATGAACTTCATGGAAGCCATATTTTCCTTGACGTTGTCTCTGTAGGTGCAACGATCAATATTATGATGGCAGCCTCATTGGCTCCGGGACGTACTATTTTGGAAAATGCCGCAAGAGAACCGCATGTAGTTGACGTTGCCAACTTCCTGAACAGTATGGGGGCAAATATTAAAGGTGCAGGTACAGATGTGATCCGTATTAAAGGTGTGGAGAAGCTCCACCGTACAGAGTATTCTATTATTCCGGATCAGATCGAGGCAGGTACATTTATGTTTGCTGCGGCAGCAACAGGCGGAGATGTAACAGTTAAGAATGTAATTCCAAAGCATCTGGAAGCAACTACGGCTAAACTTGAAGAAATTGGATGTGAGGTTGAGGAGTTTGATGATGCAGTTCGTGTACGTGCACCAAAGAGACTTCACCGTACTCATGTAAAGACTCTTCCATATCCCGGATATCCTACAGATATGCAGCCACAGATTGCTGTAACTCTGGCACTTGCAGAGGGAACCAGTATTGTAACAGAGAGTATTTTTGAGAACAGATTCAAGTATGCGGACGAACTTTCACGTATGGGAGCAAACATCAAAGTTGAGGGAAATTCAGCAATTATTGATGGTGTGAAGAAGCTTACAGGTGCGAGAGTAAGTGCACCGGATCTGCGTGCAGGTGCAGCCCTGGTGATCGCAGGTCTTGCAGCAGATGGAATCACAGTTGTTGATGATATCGTATATATCCAGAGAGGATACGAGAATTTTGAAGATAAGCTGAGATCCCTGGGTGCTGAGATTGAAAGAGTATCCAGTGAGAAGGAAATCCAGAAATTCCGTCTCAGAGTGGGATGATAAAAAATACAAAAAATTGCTTGACATTTGTAAGTGTTAAGTATATTGTATGGTGTGCAGCAATCTTATAGCAGTTCTATAAAATTAATGCAAGTTAATAATTAGTAATAGCCTTTTATTCAGAGTGGTGGAGATACAAAGGATCTGCGAAGCCACGGCAACCCCTGTCTGTAGAGGAAGGTGCCAACCTGAGCGAGTGATCGAACAATAAGAGGATTGTTGAGATAATCAGACAGTCCGATTACTTCGGGCTGTTTCTTTTTGTTAACGGAAAAGTATCAGCAGAGAGAAATAATCTGTTGATACAGTACATAAATGGCTGTGGGTTATTCTGCGGCCGGGAAACAATTGTAAATGAATAAAAAAGGAGAACACAATGGAGAAAATTTTATTTACTTCTGAATCTGTAACTGAAGGCCATCCGGATAAAATGTGTGATGCTATTTCCGATGCTATTCTTGACGCTCTTATGGAAAAAGATCCTATGAGTCGTGTTGCATGTGAAACTGCTACAACTACAGGTCTTGTACTTGTTATGGGTGAGATTACAACAAATGCATATGTTGATATCCAGAAAATCGTAAGAGATACTATCCGCGAAATCGGATATACACGTGGAAAATATGGATTTGATGCTGATACATGTGCAGTTATCACAGCAATCGATGAACAGTCTGCTGATATCGCTCTTGGCGTAGATAAAGCTCTTGAAGCAAAAATGGGTGAAGATGAAATTGATGCTATCGGAGCAGGTGACCAGGGTATCCAGTTTGGTTATGCTTCCAATGAGACAGAAGAGTATATGCCATATGCCATCAACATGGCACACAAACTTGCACGTCAGTTAACGAAGATCCGTAAAGACGGTACATTAAAATATTTAAGACCGGACGGAAAAACACAGGTTACTGTAGAATATGATGAAGCCGGAAAACCAATCCGTATCGATGCAGTAGTATGCTCTACACAGCATGATCCGGATGTAACTCAGGAGCAGATCCATGAGGATATTAAGAAATATGTATTCGATGAGATCATTCCGGCAGATATGGTAGATGAGAACACAAAATATTTCATCAACCCAACAGGACGTTTCGTGATCGGCGGACCTCATGGTGACAGCGGACTTACCGGACGTAAGATCATCGTTGATACTTACGGTGGAACCGGACGTCATGGCGGCGGTGCTTTCTCCGGTAAAGACTGTACAAAGGTAGACCGTTCCGCAGCGTATGCTGCACGTTATGTTGCAAAAAATATTGTTGCAGCAGGTCTTGCAGATAAATGTGAGATTCAGCTTTCCTATGCGATCGGTGTTGCTCATCCGACATCTATCCACGTAGAAACATTCGGAACCGGTAAACTTTCTGATACAAAGCTGGTTGAGATCGTTCGTGAGAACTTTGACCTTCGCCCGGCGGGAATTATCAAGATGCTTGATCTGAGAAGACCGATTTACAGACAGACAGCTGCTTATGGACATTTCGGACGTACGGATGTAGACCTTCCATGGGAGCATCTGGACAAAGTTGATGACCTTAAGAAATACCTTGCTTAAATAAGAAAATCGTAACTGTTCAGTACTTGCACAGACAGTGGAATGCTGAATAATTACAGAATATCACAAAAATTGCAGTGCAATGGGATAAAACAGGAATTATCTGAAAGAACAGGACAGATGATTCCTGTTCTTTTTATAGAAAATTTAGATATGTAAAACAGACTTTATGATATAATGCTTGCAGAGGGCAAAATTATAGAAACCTTATAAATCAACAGATAAAGGATGATCGGGATGAAGTTAAAAACAAGGATTATAGTTGGATTCGGTATGAGTATTCTGGTTCCTCTGCTTTTATTTTCGGCAACTTTGTACGGATTAGGTCATACAAAGTTTGCACATCAGACAAAGGATTCCTCGGAAGTGGTGTATGATATTTCAGTAGGAGAGTCCACTCACAGCCAGACACAGGTAAGGATTATTGCAAAAGATCTGCTGTTTACTGCGACGGTAATATTAGTGTTCACAGCTTTATCTATTGGATTATGGATTTACAGAAGTATTGCCACACCGCTGGTTAAATTAAAGAAAGCCACTCAGAATATCAAAGAGGGAAATCTTGATTTTGTTCTGGAAGTAGATGGTGACGATGAGTTTTCGGAACTTTGCCGGGATTTTGAGGAGATGAGAAAGCGGCTGAAGGAATCGGCAGAAGAGAAAGTTCTCATGGATAAAGAAAACAAAGAACTTATCAGCAATATTTCTCATGATCTTAAGACGCCGATCACAGCGGTAAAGGGATATGTAGAGGGGATTATGGACGGCGTAGCGGATACGCCGGAGAAAATAGACCGTTATGTGAAGACTATTTATAATAAGACGAATGAGATGGATCATCTGATCAATGAGCTGACTTTTTATTCAAAGATTGATACCAACAGAATTCCATATACTTTCAGTAAACTGAATGTAGAAGATTATTTCAGTGATTGCGCAGAAGAAGTAGGACTGGAACTGGAAACGAGAGGAATTGAACTGGTATATGCCAATTATGTTGAGGATAATGTGCAGGTGATCGCAGATGGAGAACAGATTCGGCGTGTTATTCATAACATTATCAGCAATGCTATCAAATATATGGATAAACCCAAAGGTATCATCCAGATTCGCATAAAGGATGTGGGAGATTTTATTCAGGTTGAAATTGAAGATAATGGAAAGGGAATTGCAGCAAAGGATCTGCCGTCTATTTTTGATCGTTTTTACAGAACAGACGTGTCGAGAAATTCATCCAAGGGAGGAAGCGGAATCGGTCTTTCCATTGTAAAAAAGATCCTGGAGGATCATGGAGGAAAGGTCTGGGCAACCAGCAGGCTTGGAATCGGCACAATCATGTATTTTGTACTTAGAAAGTATCAGGAGGTACCAATGAAATGAGCAGAATTTTAATTATAGAAGATGAAGAGGCAATTGCAGATCTGGAGAAGGATTATCTGGAGCTTTCCGGATTTGAAGTTGAAATCTGCAACAGAGGAGACACCGGACTGACGCGTGCGCTGAATGAGGAGTTTGACCTGATTATTCTGGATCTGATGCTTCCGGAAGTGGATGGCTTTGATATCTGCAGGCAGGTAAGACAGGAAAAAAATACTCCTATCATCATGGTATCTGCAAAGAAAGATGACATAGATAAAATCAGAGGTCTGGGACTGGGGGCAGATGATTACATGACAAAACCATTCAGTCCAAGTGAACTGGTAGCCAGAGTCAAGGCACATATGGACAGATATAATCGTCTGATCGGTTCCAATGTACGCAAAAATGATATTGTGGAGATCCGCGGGATCAAGATTGATAAGACTGCACGCCGCGTATGGGTAAACGGAGAGGAGAAAACATTTACTTCCAAGGAATATGATCTGCTTACTTTCCTTGCAGAGAATCCGAACAGAGTGTTTACCAAGGAAGAGTTGTTCCGGGAAATCTGGGATATGGAATCTGTGGGAGATATTGCAACAGTCACTGTCCATATCAAGAAGATCCGGGAGAAAATTGAATTTAATACTGCAAAACCTCAGTATATTGAAACAATCTGGGGCGTAGGATACAGATTTAAAGTTTAACTGAATCAGGGAAGTTCCATATTTCAGGCACGAAAAGGCAATAATCAGTGGGAAATTTGGAACGCAAGATTGTTCGAGAAATCAACTTGTTGGCACAATAGTATAAAAAGGAAAAAAATGGAAAGATTATATAAAAAATTAGAAAGCTATGGGCAGTCTGACTATTATCCGTTTCACATGCCGGGGCATAAGAGAAACAGGGCATCTTCAGCAGATGACTTTCTTTTTGAGAGAGATATTACAGAGATTTCAGGATTTGACAATCTTCATCATGCGGAAGGGATTTTGAAAGAAGCACAGGAATATGCAGCTCAGATTTATGGGACAAAGAAATGTTTCTTCAGTGTAAATGGAAGTACGGCGGCTCTTCTGGCAGCAGTCAGTGCAAGTGTAAATAAAGGTGGGAAGATACTTGTCGCGAGGAACTGTCACAAGGCTGTTTACCATGCATTGTATTTACGTGAGCTTCAGCCGGTCTATATTTATCCACATGAAGATCAGAGACTGGGGATAAACGGAGGAATTTCTCCTGAACGTGTGGAAAGATATCTGGAAGAAAATACGGATGTGCAGGCTTTTCTGCTTACTTCGCCTACATATGACGGCGTTGTGTCTGATATAAAGACAATTGCAGAAGTTGTACACAGACATAAGATTCCTCTTATTGTGGATGAAGCACATGGTGCACATCTTCATTATTCTAAATATTTTCCGGTGTCTGCTGCTGATCTGGGAGCTGACATTGTAATACAGAGTTTCCATAAAACGCTGCCATCTATGACTCAGACGGCGGTGCTTCATATATGCAGTGATATGGCAGATGTGGAAAAGATAAAGAGATTTATGGGGATTTACCAGACCAGCAGTCCGTCGTATATTCTGATGGCGAGTATGGATGCATGTATGGATAAACTGAGAAAAGACGGGCAGCAAATGTTTCGTGAATTTACCTTCAATCTGGAGAAGGCCAGACAGCGTCTTTCAAAGTGTGAAAAAATAAAACTGATCGAAGGTTCTATGATCGAAGGCAGTGGAATCTATGATTTTGACAGATCCAAGCTGTTGTTCTCCACAGTCGGAACTTCTGTTAACGGACACATTCTCCATCAGATACTTCGTGACAGATATCACATTGAAATGGAAATGGCGGCTGAGAAATATGTTCTTGGAATTGCAGCAGTGGGAGATACAGAAGAGGGATTTGAGAGACTGTGTACTGCAATTGAAGAGATTGATGCAGAGATACAGCAAACAGATGAGTCGGAGGAATCGCAGTATCATACTTCTCATGCGAGAATGACACAGCTTATGACAATTTCTCAGGCAGTGGATGCGCAGCAAAGGCGATATTCTCTGAAAGAAAGTGTTGGCAAAGTCAGTGCAGAGTTTGCTTATCTGTATCCGCCCGGAATTCCGATTATTGTGCCGGGAGAGCAGATAACTGGACAATTTGTAAGAAATGTGAGAAGATACATGGAACAGGGGCTGGAAGTACAGGGACTCAGTGATACATCTGCTGAAACAATCTGCGTAGCTGCCCGAAATGAAATTGGACAGGAAGAATACAGTCCGGCAAAGGAATAACATAACAGATATGGGAAAGATTTTTTACATCATGGGAAAGAGTGCATCCGGAAAAGACAGAATCTATTCACTTCTGGCCGCACATAAAGAATTGAATCTGAAAACACTTATTCTGTATACAACCCGCCCGATCAGGGTAGGAGAGCAGGATGGAAAAAATTATTATTTTGTAGATGACGGAAAACTGGAAGAATTCAGAAAAAACGGAAATCTTATCGAGGAGAGAGCATATCATACGGTTTATGGGATATGGACTTATTTCACTGCAGATGATGGTCAGGTGAACCTTGCAGATTCCGATTATCTGGGAATCGGTACTCTGGAGTCATTTAAAAAGATGCGTAAATACTATGGGGAAGATGCAGTCTGTCCTGTTTATGTCCAGGTAGAAGATGGAGAAAGACTGAGTCGTGCTCTTAATAGAGAGAGAGAACAGGAAAATCCAAGATATGAGGAAATGTGTAGAAGATTTATTGCAGATCAGTCGGATTTTTCAGAGGAAAATATTCTGAACGCAGGGATAGAGAAACGTTTTCAGAATATAAATCTTGATGACTGTGTGAAAGAAATCGCAAATTATATAAAGTCTGTGCAATAGTTCTTCTTTTATGGTATAATATCTTACAAAACGGACTGGTGAGGTGATTCTTATGATGGGATTTAACAATATTATCGGACACGAAGAGATTATCGGACATTTAAAAAATGCAATAGAATCAGGAAAAATATCGCATTCTTATATTTTTACCGGCGAACCAGGTTCTGGTAAGAAGCTCCTCGCAGGGACTTTTGCGTCAACACTTCAGTGTGAGGCCGGAGGTACAGAACCCTGCCAGAAATGCGACTCCTGCAAAAAGGCGATGGGTAAGAATCATCCGGACATTATTATGGTCAGTCATGAGAAACCTGGAACGATCACAATTGACGAGATCAGAGATCAGGTGATCAATGATATAGATATCAGACCATATTACAGTCCTTACAAGATTTATATTATTGCAGATGCAGATCTTATGACACCACAGGCACAGAATGCTCTTCTTAAAACAATTGAAGAGCCGCCGGAATATGCAGTGATTCTTTTGCTGACTAATAATATCGGGGGACTGCTGCCGACTATTCAGTCAAGATGTGTTCGTCTTGATCTGAAGGTAGTGGATGACGGTCTTGTAAAGAAATATCTGATGGAGCATCTTCATGTTCCGGATTACCAGGCGGAGATTGACGCATCCTTTGCACAGGGCAGTATTGGAAGGGCAAAAGAAGCAGCTACTTCTCAGGAGTTTGCAGAGATGACTCAGAATGCACTGAGGATTCTTAAATATGCAAACACCATGGAAGTTTATGAACTGTCAGATGCGATTAAGAGTCTTTCTGAGGACAAACAGAATATCAACGATTATCTGGATATTTTCCAGTTCTGGTTCAGAGATGTCCTGATGTTTAAGGCAACACAGGAGATTGACAATCTGGTATTTAAACAGGAAATTAATTTTATCAGAGAACAGGCAAAGCAGCGTTCCTACGAGAATCTGGAGAACATTCTGGATTCTATTCAGAAGACAAAGGTACGTCTGAAAGCAAATGTTAATTTTGATCTGGCATTTGAATTGCTGTTCCTGACGATCAGGGAGAAATAGAATGACAAAAGTAGTAGGCGTGAGATTTCGTAATGTAGGCAAGATTTATTATTTCAGTCCTAAAGATTATGAAATTAAAACAGGCGATCACGTGATCGTGGAGACAGCCCGGGGAATTGAATACGGGAAAGTCGTACTTGCACCAAGAGAAGTAGGTGAGGAAGATGTTGTTCACCCTCTCAAAGAAGTTCTTCGTGTGGCAACAAAGGAGGACGACGAGAGAGAGGCACAGAACAGAGTCAGAGAGAGAGAGGCATTTAAAATCTGTCAGAAGAAGATTCGTGAACATGGTCTGGAAATGAAACTGATAGATGCAGAGTATACATTTGATAATAATAAAGTGCTGTTTTATTTCACTGCTGACGGCAGAATTGATTTCCGCCAGTTGGTAAAAGATCTGGCAGCAATTTTTAAAACGCGTATCGAACTTCGTCAGATTGGTGTTCGCGATGAGACAAAGATTCTGGGAGGAATCGGTATCTGCGGAAGATGTCTGTGCTGCCACACATATCTGTCTGAGTTTGCACCGGTATCCATAAAGATGGCAAAAGAGCAGAATCTGTCCCTTAACCAGACAAAGATTTCCGGTGTGTGCGGAAGACTGATGTGCTGCCTGAAGAACGAGCAGGAAACATATGAAGAGCTGAATAAAAAGCTTCCGGGACTGGGAGATACAGTTACAACTCCGGATGGGCTTACCGGAACTGTACACAGTGTAAACGTGCTTCGTCAACGTGTAAAGGTAATTGTAGAGATCAATGACGAGAAAGAAATTCAGGAATTTCCGGTAGATGACCTGAAATTCAGACCGAGAAAGAAGAAAGTCAAAGTCTCTGAAAAAGAATTAAAAGAACTTGGAAATCTGGAAGATAAAAAAGGAGATTCCAAATTAAATGACTGATCAGCTGGTAAAAGATAATGAACGTATAGATGATCTTCAGAACGGATATTATGTGATACAGGATCCGGATAAATTCTGTTTTGGGATGGATGCAGTTCTTCTTTCCGGCTTTGCAAAAGTAAAAAAGGGTGAGACTGCTCTGGATCTGGGAACAGGAACGGGAATTATCCCGATCCTGCTTAAAACCAAAACAAATGGGAAACACTTTACAGGTCTTGAGATTCAGAAAGAGTGTGCAGATATGGCCGGACGCAGTGTCAGATATAATCATCTGGAGGACGATGTTGAGATCGTACGGGGTGATATTAAGGAGGCTGCTGATATTTTTGGGGCAGCTTCTTTTGATGTAGTGACAAGTAATCCGCCTTATATGATCGGACAGCATGGACTTCGCAATCCGGATATGCCAAAAGCAATTGCCAGACATGAAGTACTCTGTAATCTGGAGGATGTGGTGAGCCAGGCATCAAAGGTTCTGAAAGAACGTGGAAGATTTTATATGGTTCACAGACCGTTCAGACTGGCTGAGATTATGAATGTTCTCACAAAGTATCGTCTGGAACCGAAAAGGATGCAGCTTGTATATCCATACATAGACAGAGAACCGAACATGGTTCTGATCGAGGCATTAAAGGGAGGAAATTCCAGAGTTACAGTGGAACCTCCTCTGATCGTATATAAAGAGCCGGGAGTCTATACAGAAAATATACTGAAGATTTATGATATGATTTAACCGAATTTTATTTGCAAAGTAATATGAGAGGAAACAAATTATGAGTGGTAAATTGTATTTATGTGCAACACCCATAGGAAATCTGGAGGATATTACACTCCGGGTACTTCGAACATTGAAAGAAGTGGATCTTATTGCAGCAGAGGATACCAGAAACAGTATTAAGCTGCTGAACCATTTTGATATAAAAACACCTATGACCAGTTATCATGAGTACAACAAAATTGATAAGGCATATGTTCTGATCAGTAAAATGCAGGAAGGGCAGAATATTGCACTGATCACAGATGCGGGAACTCCGGGGATCTCAGATCCGGGAGAGGAGCTTGCGGCAATGTGTTATGAAGCGGGGATTGAAGTAACTTCTCTTCCGGGACCTGCTGCCTGTATCACTGCCCTGACTCTGTCCGGACTCCCAACCAGAAGATTCGCTTTTGAAGCATTTCTTCCGGCAGATAAAAAAGAAAGAAAACTGATTCTGGAAGAACTGAAGAATGAAACGAGAACTATCATTCTCTATGAGGCTCCTCACAGACTGGTAAGAACTCTGGAGGAATTGAAGGAAACTCTCGGAAATCGCAGAATGACTCTTTGCAGGGAACTGACGAAAAGACATGAGACTGCATTCCATACGACTATCGAGGAGCTGATCCTCTATTATCAGACAGAGAAGCCGCTTGGAGAGTGTGTGCTTGTGATTGAAGGCAGAAGCAGACAGGAGATGGAAGAGGAACAGAAGGCATCCTGGGAAAAAATTACCATAGAAGAACACATGGAAATCTATGAAAATCAGGGACATTCAAGAAAAGAAGCTATGAAAATGGTAGCAAATGACAGAGGAATGACGAAGAGAGATGTCTATCAGTACCTCATCAATAAAACCGAAGAATAAGATTAACATACAGAAGAATTCCCGTTTTCGGGGATTCTTTTTTATTCAGGCTGTGGCAAGGAACGGGCTTTTGTGCTATAATAAATTTGTATTATTATGTCCAGATACCAGAATATATTTGAAAACCTGTCTATAATTTTCACGCAGGGGTTTTCAGATATATTCTGGTGATAAGTATATATAACAGGAGGAAAGAAATGGGCGGAGAAAATACAGAATACGGAGCGGATCAAATCCAGATTCTGGAAGGTTTGGAAGCCGTACGAAAGAGACCAGGTATGTATATCGGAAGTACATCCGGCAGAGGTCTTCATCATCTGGTTTATGAGATTGTAGATAACGCGGTTGATGAAGCACTGGCAGGATTTTGTACAGAGATTCAGGTAGTTATTAATCCGGACAACTCTATCACAGTTGTAGATAACGGACGTGGTATTCCGGTAGGAATCAATCATAAAGCAGGGATTCCTGCTGTAGAAGTAGTATTTACCATTCTTCATGCCGGCGGTAAATTTGGAGGCGGAGGGTACAAGGTATCCGGTGGTCTTCACGGAGTAGGTGCGTCTGTAGTAAATGCACTTTCCACATGGCTTGAAGTAAGGATCTATCATGAAGGTAAGATTTATCAGCAGAGATATGAACGCGGTAAAACTATGTATCCTCTGAAGGTTGTGGGAGACTGCCAACCGGATAAGACCGGAACAACAGTTGTCTTCCTTCCGGATAAAGAAATATTTGAGGAAACAGTATATGATTATGACATTCTGAAACAGCGTTTGAGAGAGATGGCATTCCTGACAAAGGGATTGAAGATTCACTTAAGAGATCTTCGTGAGGAAGAGATCCATGAGCATATATTCCACTATGAAGGTGGTATTAAAGAATTTGTAACATACCTGAACAAGAGTAAAACTGCGCTCTATGAGCAGATTATTTACTGTGAAGGAACAAAGAATAACGTTGCTGTTGAGGTAGCAATTCAGCACAACGATTACTACAACGAAAATATTTACAGCTTTGTCAATAACATCAACACACCAGAGGGAGGAACCCATCTGTCTGGTTTTAAGGCGGCATTGACAGATCTGTTTAATAAATATGCCAGAGCAAATAAGCTTTTAAAGGACAATGAGGATTCATTGTCTGGTGAGGATATCCGTGAGGGTATGACTGCTGTAATCAGCATTAAGATTGAGGATCCGCAGTTTGAAGGCCAGACAAAGCAGAAACTCGGAAATAGTGAGGCGAGAGGTGCTGTGGACAGCGTTGTTTCTGAGCAGCTCACCTATTTCCTTGAGCAGAATCCGTCTGTCGCTAAAACGATCATTGAGAAATCGGTTCTTGCCCAGAGAGCGCGTGCCGCTGCGAGAAAGGCGAGAGATTTAACAAGAAGAAAGACGGTCCTTGACGGCTTATCCTTACCCGGAAAGCTTGCGGACTGCTCCAGTAAGCACCCGGAGGAATGCGAGATCTACATCGTAGAGGGAGATTCCGCCGGCGGTTCCGCGAAAGATGCGAGAAATAAGAGTACCCAGGCGATCCTGCCGCTTCGAGGAAAGATCTTAAACGTGGAAAAGGCGAGACTTGACCGTATTTACGGAAACGCGGAGATCAAATCCATGATAACGGCGTTTGGAACGGGAATCCACGAGGATTTCGATATCTCGAAGCTCCGCTACCACAAGATCATCATCATGACCGATGCCGATGTGGATGGTGCCCATATCAGTACACTGCTTCTGACATTCCTTTATCGCTTTATGCCGGATCTGATCCGTGAAGGTTATGTTTATCTTGCAAAGCCGCCGCTTTATAAGATTGAGCGAAACAAAAAGGAATGGTATGCTTACAGTGATGATGAATTGAACGCGATCCTGACAGAGATCGGTCGTGATCAGAATAACAAAATCCAGCGTTACAAAGGTTTGGGTGAGATGGATGCGGAACAGCTTTGGGAGACAACCATGGACCCTGAAAGACGTATTCTGATGCGTGTTTCCATGGATGATGCTGAAAAAGTCAGCATCGATGAGACATTCAGCGTCCTGATGGGTGACAAAGTTGAACCGAGACGTGAATTTATAGAGAAGAATGCAAAATATGTCAGAAATCTGGATATATAGTAAAGGTTCTGCGTTAAGAATTATGGAGGAAGAGAATGGACGATAAGATTTTCGATAAGATTCATGAGGTCGATCTGAAGGAAAGAATGGAAACCTTCTATATCGACTATGCCATGAGCGTTATTGCATCCCGTGCTCTGCCGGATGTCCGAGACGG
>ERZ838399.1730-NODE-1730-length-18895-cov-2.902282_pt1 | contig 18895 bp, 7 predicted proteins | sample MGYA00519683_ERZ838399 | MGnify/ENA primary metagenome ERZ838399 (study PRJEB31850, sample SAMEA3708833) | human gut metagenome | biome: human gut; feature: human-associated habitat; material: faeces | place: China | collected 2014 ...
GGGCGTGGGCGAACGCTGGTGGGAACTCTTCGGCGACACGACGCTCGACGCGCTGGTCGAACAGGCGTTGGCGAACAACCGCGACGTGGCCGTAGCGGCCGCGCGCGTCCAGCAGGCCCGGGCCAACCTCAAGACCGTAAGGGCGCAATACCTGCCGCAGATCGGCGCGGAAGCCACCGCCGAGGGCGAATATACGCCCGAGACGAAGATCGTGCAGTCGTATGCCGTCGAACCGACCCTCTCGTGGGAACTGTCGCTGTTCGGGGCGCTGCGCAACGCCAAACGGGCCGCAAAGGCCGAAATCGCGGCCTCGGAGTGGGCTTTGGCGGGCGTCAGGCTCTCGCTGGCCGCCGAGGTCGCCACGACCTACTTCACGCTGCTGGAGTATGAACGCGACCTCTCGATCGCCCGCCAGACCCTCCGGCTGCGGCGCGAATCGGCCGCGCTGATCGACTCGATGTTCCGCTACGGCATGTCGGACGGCGTGGCGCTGGAGCAGGCCCGGAGCCTGGTCTACACCGCCGAGGCGGACATTCCGCAGTACTGCCGCGCCGTGGAGCAGACGTGGCTTTCGATGGGAATTCTGTTAGGCGAGACGCCCTCCCGGGCGCGGCTTTCCGGAGCGGGGCTGCGACTGCTGACCGACTACCGCCCCGCGGACATTCCCGTGGGACTGCCCTCGGAGCTGCTCAAACGCCGCCCCGACATCCGCCAGGCGCATTTCAACATGTTGCAGGCGGCGGCGCAGGCCGGGCAGGCTCGGAGCGCGCGATTCCCGTCCATCTCGCTGACTGCCAAAGGAGGAGTTGTATCCAGTTCAATCAAAGGTTTAACTGCGGCGAACCCCTGGGCGTGGGATGCGCTGGGTTCCGTCGCCGAGCCGATTTTCGGATTCGGGAAACTGCGCAACGCCGAGCGCGCCGCGATGGCGGCCTACACCCAGTCGGCCAAGACCTACGAGCAGACCGTGCTGACGGCGTTCGCCGATGTGGAAAAGGCGCTGGTGGCCATCGCCACCTACCGCAGCCAGACCGAGCGCACGGGCGAACTGGTGCTCTCCAACGACCGCATCGCCACGATGACCCGCGCGCTCTACCGCAGCGGACTGTCCGACTACCTCGACGTGATCGACGCCGAGCGCAGTCTCTACCAGTCGCAGATGTCGCACGTCAACCTCGTCGTGCAGCAGTATATCAACTACGTCACGCTCTGCAAGGCGCTGGGCGGAGGATGGGCCGCCGCAATGCAGAATTAAGGATATACCTACTTATGGGGATTGCGCAAGTCGCCGCAAAATCGTATCTTTGGGCGCAAAAATGCAGTAGAAAAAATGCGCTTATCCGAACTGAAGACCGGCGAATCGGCGACGATTGTCAAAGTGATGGGCCACGGAGGCTTTCGCCGCCGCATCATGGAGATGGGTTTTGTCCGCGGACAGCGGGTCGAAGTGATTCTGAACGCCCCCCTGAAGGACCCGATCGAGTATAAAATCATGGGCTACGACATCTCGCTGCGGCGCAGCGAGGCCGATATGGTCGTCGTGCTCACCGACGACGAAGCCGGGGAGTACCTCGCGCGGCGCGAACACCACCGCCATCACCGCCACGCACACTCCGGGGAGTGCGGATGCCCCGCGGCGGAGACTGCGCCCGCGGAAATCCGGACGGAGGAGTTCGGCGCGACGGAATCCGACGAGGCGTGCTGCGCGAGCATCGACGAGGTCGTGGCGCGCCACTCCCGCACCATCGCCGTCGCGCTGGTGGGCAACCCCAACAGCGGCAAGACCTCGCTTTTCAACGCCATATCGGGCGGCCACGAGCATGTGGGCAATTACAGCGGCGTGACCGTCGGGGCCAAGATCGGCCACCGCACCTACCGCGGCTACAGTTTCGAGGTCACCGACCTGCCCGGAACCTACGCCCTCTCGGCCTACACGCCCGAGGAGCGTTATGTGCGTCACCACCTCGCCACGAAGACCCCCGACGTGGTGATAAACTCGGTAGTCGCCTCGAATTTAGAGCGAAACCTATACTTAACTACCGAACTGATTGATATAAACCCGCGCATGGTCGTGGCGCTCAACATGTTCGACGAGTTGCAGGACAGCGGCGCGAAACTCGATTACGACAGTCTGGGCCGCATGCTGGGCGTGCCGATGGTTCCCGTAGAGGCGCGCAACAACCGCGGCATAGAGGCTCTGCTGGACACGGTGATCGACGTTTTCGAGAACCGCGACGAGCGCGTGCGCCACATCCATATCAACATGGGCCCCGTGATCGACGAGGGGCTGCGCAAACTCAACGGCGACATGAGCGCCTTCCGCGACGAACTCCCGAAAAACTTCCCGCCCCGCTACTACGCGATGAAGATGCTCGAGGGCGACCGGCAGGCCGAAGAGAGCCTCCGCGGCTGCGAGCGTTACGGAGTGTGGGCCGAAATCCGCGACCGCGAGGCCCGGCGCATCGCCGGGGAGCTGGGCGAGGATGTCGAAACGGCCTTCGCCAACCAGAAATACGGATTCATCCAGGGTGCGCTGAAGGAGACCTTCACCCCCGGACGGCGCGAGGAGGTGACGACGACGGCCATGATCGACACCTTCGTGACGCACAAGCTGTGGGGATTCCCGATCTTCTTCGCGCTGATGTGGCTCATGTTCTGGTGCACGTTCAGCCTCGGAGCCTATCCGCAGGAGTGGATCGACGCGCTGGTGGGATGGATCGGCGGCGCGGCGGACGCGCTGCTGCCCGCGGGGCCGCTCCGCGACCTGCTGGTCGACGGCGTCATCGGCGGCGTGGGGGCCGTGATCGTCTTCCTGCCCAACATTATGATCCTTTACCTCTTCATCTCGTTCATGGAGGATTCGGGCTACCTGGCCCGCGCGGCGTTCATCATGGACCGCGTGATGCACCGCATCGGAGTGCACGGGAAATCGTTCATCCCGCTGATCATGGGCTTCGGCTGCAACGTGCCCGCGATCATGGCCTGCCGGACCATCGAAAGCCGCAGCAGCCGCCTGATAACCATACTCATTACACCGTTCATGTCATGCAGCGCGCGAATTCCGATCTACCTCCTGCTGGCGGGCACGTTCTTCGCCGCCGACGCCGGAACGGTGATGCTGGGCCTCTACGCGCTGGGGATCGTGCTGGCCGTCGTTACGGCGCGGCTGATGCGGCGGTTCCTCTTCCCGGTAGACGAGACGCCGTTCGTGATGGAGCTGCCGCCCTACCGCCTCCCGACGTGGAAAACCACGCTCAGCCACATGTGGGACAAGTGTGCGCAGTACCTCAAGAAGATGGGCGGCATGATCCTGATCGCTTCGGTCATCGTGTGGTTTTTGAGCTACTACCCCCGCACGGACGCCGCCGCCGGAACCGAGGCGCACTACGAAAATTCCTACCTCGGACGGCTCGGCAAGGGCTGCGAGCCGGTGTTCAGCCCCCTGGGATTCAATTGGAAAGCCGGCGTGTCCCTGCTGTCGGGCCTCCCGGCCAAAGAGATCGTGGTGTCGACGCTCGGCGTGCTCTACTCCGAAGGCGCCGCGACCGCTCCCGCAGAGCAGGAGGCCGTGATCGGCGATGCGGACGGCGCGACGGAAATCATCGTGAAAACGGACGATCCGACGCCGGCAAAGGCATTCCGGACCGCGGAAGAGGAGGAGGAGGACTCGCTCTCGCAGCGGCTGCTCGCGAGCGGCGACTTCACGACGGCCTCGGCGCTGGCGTTCCTCATCTTCATCCTGCTCTACATGCCCTGCATCGCCACGGTGGCCGCCATCGGCGCCGAAGCCGGGTGGAAATGGGCTGCGGCATCGGTGGTTTACAACACGACGCTGGCCTGGTTCGTGGCGTGGATCGTATATCAGATCGCACTGATATTCTGAACGATGGACTGGCAGGATTACATCGTCGCAGCCATCGGGCTGGCGGTTGCGGCCATCGTCGCGAGGCGGCTGTGGTGTTTCGCGCGCGGACGGCGGCGGGGAGGATGCGCGTCGTGCGCGTCGGCGCAATGCCCGCTCAAGAAGCGCACCGGCAGGAATTGATTTGCCGGACACGGGCTGCGCCGGGGAGATTCTCCAAATAAATTTGGCATTGCACCCGGCATGCACTATATTTGTCGCCGCAAACGGCGGCAGGGTTCCGGGACCGGCTGAAAAGTCCGGTCCCGAACGTTCAAGGCCCGCCGCCAAAGTCGAACAACGATGACAGGACTTTTTCAGATTCTTCTTTTCTGGCTCATAGGCAATGCGTTGAGCCTTATCACCGGAGGTTACGTGTCGGGCAACATCATCGGCATGATCCTGCTCTTTGCTGCGTTGTGCCTGCGCTGGGTGCGGGCCGAGACGGTGCGCCCCGCGGCGCGGTTCCTGTTGGGGGCCATGGCGCTCTTTTTCGTGCCCTACGGGGTGGGGCTGATGGACTCCTACCGGGTGATCCTCGAAAACCTCTGGGCCATCCTCGTCTCGGGAATCGTCTCGACGATCCTCGTGCTGATCGTCGCCGGCCAGACCTTCCAGAGCCTGAACCGCCGCGCCCGCCTGCGGCACATCAAACAACTCCGCCACGATGCCTGATGCCTCATTTCTCTCCTCGGACCTCTTTCTGCTGACCCTCACCGTGGGGCTTTACTGCCTCGGAGGGATGATCTACCGCCGTACGCGGCTGCCGCTGCTGCATCCCGTGCTGCTGACGTTCGTCGCCGTGATCGTCTTCCTGCGCTGCGCCGGAATCGGCTACGAGCGTTACCGCGACGCCACGGGCATCCTCAATTTCGCCCTCGGCATGTCGGTCGTGGCGCTCGGGTATCTGCTCTACGAACAGTTGGAACGCCTGCGCGGAAGCCTGCTTCCCGTGGGCATGGCCACGCTCGCGGGATGCGTCGTCGGGGTGTTGAGCGTCGTCTATATCGCCATGGCGTTCGGCGCCGAGCGGCAGATTCTCAACTCCATAGCCCCCAAGTCGGTCACGGTGCCCATCGCCGTGTCAGTCGCCGGACCGCTGGGCGGCAACGTCTCGGTGACGTCGGTTGTGGTCTTCTGCGTGGGGATTTTCGGCAGCATCTTCGGCGAATGGATTCTGCGCCGCTGCGGGGTCCGCGACCCCGAGGCCCGGGGATTCGCCCTCGGAGCCGCAGCCCACGGCATCGGCACGGCCCGCGCCATCGAAATAGGAGCCGCCGAAGGGGCTTTGAGCGGTCTGGCCATGGCCCTGATGGGGCTGGCGACAGCGCTGCTCATGCCGCTGATGGAGAAATATCTGTATTAGACGCAAGGCCCTGTGCGCATGCGGCGAAGAAACGAGGCGCGGAGACGTCCGGTTCGCCTTGCAGCGCAGACCGGGGAATTAATGCTCAATTTTTAATTCTTAATTTTTAATTTTATTATTATTTCCCTATCTTTGCCCGGAAAGCATAATCCCAAACATATTCAAGCTATGGCAAAAGCAGTCAACATCGCCCGTTCGCACCGGTTGGACGGCATCGGAGAGTACTATTTTTCGCGCCGTCTGCGCGAGATCGCCGAGATCGAAGCGGCCACCGGCCGCCAGATCGTAAAACTGGCCATGGGCAGCCCCGACCTGCCGCCCCATCAGTCCGTGATCGACCGCCTGGCGAAAGAGGCGCAGCGTCCCGACGTACACAAGTACATGTCTTATCAGGGTGAACCCATCCTGCGCAAGGCTTTTGCCGACTGGTACAAGAAATGGTACCGCACCGAGCTGGACTTCAAGTCGGAGGTGCTGCCGCTGATCGGCTCGAAGGAGGGTATCATGCACATCTGCATGACGTTCCTCAATAAGGGCGACAAAGTCCTCGTCCCGAACCCCGGCTACCCCACCTACTCGGCGGCCGTGCGTCTGGCGGGCGGCGAAATGCTCCCCTATGCGCTGAACAAGCAGACCAACTTCTACCCCGACTTCGACGCCATCGAAAAGGCCGGGCTGGACGGTGTGAAGATGATGCTCGTCAACTACCCCAACATGCCGACGGGACAAACCCCCTCGATGGAACTGTTCCAGAAGATCATCGACTTCGGAGCCAGGCACAACATCCTGATCGTGCACGACAACCCGTACAGTTTCATCCGCAACGCCGAACACCCGATCTCGATCATGGAGGCCGAGGGCGCGAAGGACGTGGCGCTGGAGATGAACTCGCTGTCGAAAGGCCACTCGATGGCCGGCTGGCGCGTGGGCGTCGTCGTGGGCAAGAAGGAGTGGATCGACTCGATCCTCACGTTCAAGTCGAACATGGACTCGGGTATGTTCTACCCCATTCAGGCCGCTGCCGACACGGCGCTGGCGCTGGGCGAGGAGTGGTTCAAGGAGCTGAACGACATCTACTACGGCCGCGAGAAGCAGGCTTACGAACTGCTCGACGCGCTGGGATGCCGCTACCGCAAGGGACAGGCGGGCCTGTTCGTGTGGGCCGAGCTGCCCGAGGGCTACGAGGGCGACAGCTTCGCATTCTCGGACGAAGTGATGGAGAAGACCGACGTGTTCCTGACCCCCGGCGGCATCTTCGGTTCGGAGGGCAACGGCTACATCCGCATCACGCTCTGCTGCCCCGAGGCGCTGCTGAAGAAGGCCACCGAGAAGATCAAAGCCGCTTTCGGCAAGTAGAGGCGAAATCACGGCCTTACAGAAACAGCCGCCCCCGAAGGGCGGCTGTTTCTCGTTCACGCCTCTCCCGGCATCTCTGCGCGTTGGGCGGAAGCCATTCGCCGCAAAACAGGAAGGTCCCCTCCAGAACGAGGGGACCTTCCCGTATGGCGGAACGAACCGCAACCTACTTCATCAGCCAATGCCGCTTGAGCCACTCGCGGACGGGCAGGTCGTAGAGTTTCAGGCAGGCTCAGGCCAGACCGACGGCAAGCAGGAAAATCGCGACATTCACGAAAATGCCCGTGCCGAGCGGAGCGTCGGGATTCCCGGCCGGCCGAACAGGTCGAGATTCAGCGTGAGGTCCAGCGTCAGCACCGCGGCCCCGGCCACGAACAGCCCCAGCACGAATTTCGGGAAGCGCCGGATGACGAGGGCATAGAGGATATTGGCGATGTATTCGTAGAGCAGCGACCATGCGGGGCCGTTCAGCGGGCTGGTCTCGCCCCAGCCGCGGATGTCCCACGACGGCAGCGCGGGCAGCATCGTACAGCCCAGCAGGCAGATCAGCAGCACCTCCCACCACTGTACGCCGGCGATCATCGGGAAGGCCGCGGACCCGAAGTAGAAGAACAGCGCGCCGATGAGAGACCCCATGATGACCATCGGATGCAGACGCACCAGGCGGCGCTTGAAGAAGCCCTTGAGCGACATGCAGTTCCAGCGGTCGTCGTAGGCGTAGCCGATCACGAAGCCCGAGAGCACGAAGAAGAAGTCGACGGCCAGATAGCCGTGGTTGAGCACCTGGTAGGCAGGGCCTTTGGAGTAGGTTTCCAGCAGGTGGAAGGCCACCACGATCATCGCCGCCACGCCGCGCAGTCCGTCGAGGATTTCGTAGCGCGGCTTCGAGGCCAGGTAACCGGTTGCGGTCGCAGACATGGGGATCGGACAGGATTCGTTACTCCTCGACGATGCGGATCGAAAGAATCTTGTCGCCCGGGCGGATGTCGTCGAGCGACCGCGTGTCGTCGACCATGTCGCGCAGGCTCGCCTTGAAAGTCAGTTTGCGCGGCATCAGGTCGGTGACAACCGCTTCGATCTCTTCGCCCGGGCGGTAGGCCGCCGCCGAACGTCCGGCCCGCTCCCAGGCCAGGTCGCGGGCGAAGATCACGCCGCGCAGCGCCGGCATTTCGACGCTCTCGACGGTGAGCTGCTCGGGCATTTTCCGCGCCGCGGTCCGCACGTCGGTGATCCGGACGCGGTGCGCTTCGCCGATGCGCAGCGGCATGTCCGCCGGAGGAATGCCCTCGGCATAGCGGAGGCTCAACGCGAGGGAGAGGTCTTCGTAGTCGATTTGCAGGATCACCGCCGAAAGACGCTGACCCGGAACGAACGTCGCGGAAGGTTCGCCCCATGCCAGCTCCCCGCACGGCACGACGCCGGCATAACCGGCCGCGTCGACTGTGAGCGTCCGGTCGTCACCGACCGAAACGACCGTGCATTCCACCGTGCCGTACTGCCGGAATCCGGCTTCCACCCACGGGCGGGGCAGGATTTTCACGAGCGAGAAGCGAAGGCGTCCCTGCTCCCGGTCGATGGCTTTGCAACAGACGGCCACCCGGTCGCCCGGAACGAGCGTCGAACCCAGTCCCGGGGCGAGACCTTCGATCAGGCCCGCATAGCCGGCGTATTCGACCGCCGCCTTCTCTCCGCAGTGCCCGACTACTTCGGCGACGACCGTATCGTTGTCCGACACCGGGCAGTAAAGCCACGGATTGGGTTGCAGCCGGCGGATGCTGAGCCGCGGAACTCCGCTCTTCTCCAGTCGTTCGACCACGGCCTCGATCTCTCCGCCCGCCGCGTAGCGGGTCGGCAGGTAACGTTCGCCCAGCCGGAAGGGCGGGGTCCAGGTCGTATCCCCGAGAAGCACCGAAGCTTCCGTGTCGTTGCACTTCACCACCATGAGTTTCTCGGTGATGCGCGTGATCCGGGCGGAGAGGCGCGCTCCCGCGACGAACGGAACGGCGGCCCCGGCCAGCAGTCGCCGCCGGCTGAAGCGGCAGAGGCCGCGGGCGGCGTCGTAATCCAGATGGCAGACCCACAGCCTCTCGCCTTCGTCGTAGAGCGAGCAGGCCGAGTCGACGATTCCCCAGATGATCTCCTCCCGGGGGATGAATCCGAAGCACCCTTCGCCCGGACAGAAGACATGGATGCCCTCTTCGGTGCAGTGCTTCACCTCCACTTCGGCCCCGGCTCCGTTGCGGAATGCGTCGGAGAGCTGCGGGCGCGGCTCCGTCAGCAGCCGGCGCTTTCCGGCGTCGAACCTGGCGACATAAAGCCGGAAACGGCCGTCTGCCGGCAGCTCGTCGGCTGCGACGGACTCCAGCCACGGCTTTCCGGCGAGGATCGCCGTGTCGCGGGGCGAAAGCCACAGGTCGATTCCTTCGTAACGCACGATGGCCGATCCTGCGTCGAAGGCGACGAGCTGCGTTTCGATGAAGGATTCGGGGGCGATACGGAGCGATTTCCACGGATCGGGAATCAGGGTGCGATGGTCGAACAGCAGGCAGCCGCGTTTGAAATCGTAGGCCGCGGCCTGCGCCTCCAGACGCTCGCCGGGTGCGAGGCGCGAGGTTTCCGGCGCACTCCATGTGGCGCGTTCGAAGGAGAGCATGCCGCGGATGCCGCCGGCGGTTTCGACCCGGTACCCGGCCCGTTCCCGGCCGAGGACGGTGATGTCGAATCGTTGGCCGACCATCCGGCGGCAGTCCTCCCGGTCGGGCGAACCGACGTAGAGGCGCTGGTTGCGGCGGTCGATGCCCTCGATGCGTACGCGGCGTAGCTCTCCCGGGTGGAAGAGCGCGTCGGGCTGCACGTCGCCGCAGGCTCCGGCGACGAACGTGCGGGCCGTTTCGCGGGAGCAGACGCCCAGCCGGCCCCCGACATCGAAACGCACCTCTGACGCCGTGGCTTCCACGACTTTCGCCTCCGCCACGTCGCCTTCGGCGATCGGAACGCTCCACGGATCGGGCAGCACGGCCTTGCGGCTGAACTGGGCCACCCGCTTCGTGCGGTTGATGAAAATGAGCTGCGCCTCGATCCGCTCGCCTTCGGCGAATGCGCCTTCGGCGCTCGGCGGGGTGATCCACCCGATGCGTTCGCGGGGTATCTCGCCGATGATTCCGTCCAGGGCGACCATGACGGCCATGCGGTCGGTCCGCAATACCGTTACCTCATACTTCGAGCCGACTCGGTAGTTTACCCCGTTCCACGGGGATTCGGCGCCGCCGGTTCCGCTCAGGAACAGAACCCGGGCTTCGGGGTCGAACTTCACGAGCAGGACCCGGAGCCGGTCGCCGGTCCTGTAACGGTTCATTCCGCTCTGGAAGTTGAACCACGAGACATTGTATTTCAGCACCTCGCCCACGATGCCGTCGGCATTTACGAGCAGGTTGCCGTTCGGCAGCACCGCCGCGACGGTCCCCTCCGTCGTGTCGCCCTCCCGGTGGGGGTAGGCCGGCCAGGGGTCTTCGAGCAGCTCCTTGCGGCTGAAGACCAGCTCGCCGCTCGCCGCGTCGGCCCGCAGGACGAGCGCTTCGACCTGCATGCCCGGGCGGTAGGCCGAGCGGTCGACGATCCGGGACGAATTCCAGTCGAGTTCGTCGTTCGGGATATAGCCGATCACGTCGCGGTGCGTCACGATCATCCGGTCGGGGCGTATCTCCGCGATGACCGGGTAGCAGCGGTCGCCTTCGCGCAGGCCGGCCTGCGCCCAGAGGGACTCCCTGTCGTAGAGCAGGCGGACCCGGCGGACGCCGTCACGCTCTTCGGCGCGTACGCGGACCCGGCTGCCGTGGCGGAGCAGGCACTCGGTGACGTAATCGGGCATTTCGGGCCGCTCCAGTTCGATTTCGATCAGCCGTTCCTGCTGCAAGGCCCACAGTTTGCCCGCCCCGGCGGCGTGGGCCACCACCTGAAGGTCGTATTCGGTCCCCGGTTCGAGACTGTCCGGAACGGTGTCGCAGTCCGTGGTGAAACACTCCAGCACAGCCTCCGACGGCGAGACGAACGCCTCGACCGTTTCGCCCGCCTCGGGCCGGCGGGCGGTGTAGGGTTTCAGAATGCCGAAAACCCGGTCGTAGCCGATCCGGATTTCGTCCTCCCGCACGTCGCACACCTGCACCCGGATGCGCTTCCCTTCGGCAATGCCGGAGAGGGAGTCCCAGGGGTTGACCGGCGGCTGCGCCAGCCGGAAAAAGGTCTTTCCGTCCGACCGTCCGACCCGTACGGCGATCCGCTCGCCGGGCGAGAAGGCGATGTTGCGGGCCATCGGGAAGGAGTAACTGCCGACGGGAAGGAACCCGAACACCTCGCCGGCCCGCCAGAGTATGATCCCGGCCTGCCCGTCCTCGAAGAGCACCTCGGCGTCGAGCGTCAGACCCTCGTCGAGAGCCTGGATACGGTCGGCGATCAGACTTTTGAACTGGAATTTCGGATCGCCGTGCTCGAAAAAGCCGCAGACGCGCACCTCGGTCTCGAGCGAGTGTTCCCGGAGGTAGTTGTTCAGCGAGTAGGGCAGCTCCTGCGGGTGGAGGTGGAACGAGCAGGAGCGTTGGTCGATCGTGGTTCGGATCTCGGTCGTGGCCGGGATTTCCGTCGGGGTGATTTCGCAGCGGAGGATGTCGCCTTCCGCCAGCCCGTAATCGACCGTTTTGTCGAGCAGCTCGAACAGGAAATGGCGCTGCTTGTCGTTGCGTCTGATCATCTTCACCCGCAACGGCTGGTTCGGGAGGTAGATCCCGTTGCGGAAGCGTTCCACGCAGTTGGGGATCGAGTTCCTGTCGACGGTGTGGACCTCGCCGCGATAGCGTACGGAGAGTCCGTTGCGGGTGACGTTGTTGACATGGACCGTGACCGTGTCCCCGACATCGAGCGTCAGCGAGTCGAAGGCGACCGGGGCGTCGTCCGTTACGGGGTCGAACGTGTACCGGAGCCGGCCCGACTGCTCGTCGCGGGTTTTCGAAAGGAGCTTCGCCCGGATTTTCATGCCGCGGCGGTAGGCGGCGGCGATCTCGCCGCTGCGGAAACGCTCGTCGTAGTTAGGAAGCGACTTTTTGTGGATCAGTCCGTCGTTTCCGCCGAAGGAGACGAACAGGCCGAAATCGACCGCCCGGTTGACATAGACATCGAAACATTCGCCTTCCGCGGCCTCGACGGGAGCGGGACGCACCGGATTCAGGCAGACCGGTTCGTCGACATTGGTTTTCAGTCGGTTGAAATCCGTATAGTCCCAGCATTGCGCTTCGATCCGCTCGCCCGCCAGCAGCCGGAAGAGGTGCTCGCCCGTGCAGTTCTTCGGGTTGAGCGTGAAATGGCAGCTGTTGCCCGGGGCGTAAACCCGGAAGCGTCGGCCCGAAAGGGCGTGGGCGGTCAGTTCGCTTTGCAGCCGCTCCACGTCCGCCGCGGCCAGTCCGACTTCGAGTGTCGTATGTTCGCGGATCGAGGCGATGAGCTGGTCGAACGATTGCTGCACGGCCTGCTGCTGCGAGACCGCGTCGCGCCAGGGGGTTGCCCCGGCGGCGATCTCCACCTCGACGAAGGCTCCGTCGGCGTAGCGCGCCGCGTCCGCGTCGGAGACGGCGATCAGCTGGTCGAATCCGCAGTCGAGGTAGCGGCGGCCGCCGACGCTGCACACGCGCCCCAGCAATCGGTCGGCAGGGGCGGCGGTGCGGATGGGTTGCAGGGAATTCCTATTCTCCATGTGCGTTTTCGGTTGAAGGGGTTTGTGCCGGGTCGGGGGTCAGGTGGAGATACCATTTGCCCTTGGCGATGAAGAAGGAACACGGGGTTCCCTTTTCCCAGGCGGAAATGACCGACCACCGCTGGTTCGACGTGTCGTAGAGCGTGATGGTCACCTGCGACCGGGGAAGGCGCTTGTCGTCGGCCGCCACGGTGAGTTCGAACAGCGTCGTGCCGCTCGCGGCGTCCTGCCGGGTGACTTTGTCCACGACGCGGCCCCGGTAAGAGGGCGCTGCGCCCGCATACTGCACGTTGTCGGCCATCATCGTTTTGCCGGCGTTGCGCCGCCGCTTGTAGAGCAGGTTCTCCGTGGCGAAGAAGGTAACCCGGTCGCCGGGCTGGAGCGTCTCGTCGTCCCGCATCGGGTAGTAGTAGTCCTCCGTCTCGTTCTCCACGGAGATAAAGGCGTCGCGGCGTTCGTTGTAATAGACCACCACGCCCGTCTTGCACCCCATGCAGGGCTGCCGCGGAATGTCGCGCAGCAGGCGGATGCGGTGGTTCTTCTCGAAGAGGACATGGCTGTCGGCCTCGTAGCCGGGAGCCGAAAAACCTGCCTCCGTGTCGCAGGTGCAGGCCGTGGTCTTGTGCAGGGGCGAATAGACGGTCAGCCCCTGGGCGTTGTCCTGGGAGACGATGCGGCAGACGTCGAAAACCTGACCGCAGGTTTTCATCCGGCAGATTTGTTCGAAGAACTTTTCATTGTCGAGCAACAGGTAGGAACGGCTCTTGGCCACGAAAAATTCGATGATCTGTTCGTTTATGATCGTGACCGTATGGGCCATTTCGCTGCTGACGACGTCGCAGATGTCCGCGTGGTAGCGTTCGGGACGGCCGTATGCGATCAGCGGGAAGATCACCCCGAATCCCACCTGCTCGGGTTCCGTGCCGGACTCCCCGCGGCGGAAGAAATGGACGCTTCCCGTGTTGAGGATGCGCGGAACCACGCCCGTTTCGGTCTCCACGCCCAGACACAGGTACTCCACGCCGTCCAGTATTTCGGTGACCGGGTTGCGGGGGCGGCACATGATCTTGGTGTCGTCGAGCGAAAGCCACAGTTTGTCGATTCCGGTCAGCGGCCTGACGATCCGGATTCGGTTGCTGCCCGCCTTGTTGTAGCCCAGCGAGTGGATTTTGTACAGCGCCTTGTCGACCTTGGGAATGTCGATCGTGTTGACGACCGGCATCAGGATCTCCACCAGGAGCCGGTTTGCGGCGTAGTATGCCGCGGCGTCCGCCTCCGCGCCGCCCGGGAAATCGACGACCGCCAGCCGCCCGTAACCCGTCCGCCGAACCGCGTCGCCCGCCTGGTAAAGCTCCATCTGCGTCTGGCGTCCGCCGGACGACAGGGTGATCCGGGTCGCCTGCGACACCGTCCGGATGAAGCTGTCGCAGTCGATGGCCGCTTCTCCGGTGCACCACACGAGGAGCGTGCCCGTCCGTTCCCCGACGGTGAGGTTCCGGAAGCCGAACATGACGCCGGGGAACTCTTCGAAGCCGATTTCGCCCGATTCCGGAAAGCGCAGTTCGGCGCGCAGTTCAAGTTCGACGCACCACTGCACCGGCTGCGGCGTCTGCCGGATGCACAGGTGCGCCGTCGAGCCGGGGGCGCGCAGGTAAAGCCCTTTGGCGAGCGGCATGCCCGAGTCGGGCACGAGAAAGCGGGCTTCGCGGCCCTGCAAGTCGATTCCCGCACAGCAGACGTTGACCAGCATGGTGGAAGGGCCGCGCGATTCGCCGGTGAACGAGAGCTGCGCGGGCTGCATTTCGTGCTTCAGCGTGATGGCGAGCGAACCTTTGGCCGGAACGGCGGACTGCCCGTCGGCAAGCTCCAGCTCCAGAAGCGACAGTTTGGAATTCGGCTCGTAATACTCCGCCGATTCGAGGCGCAGGCTGAGTTTCCCGACCCGGAAATCGTCCTTCCCGGCGATGTAGCGGTCGCAGACCGACCGGTCGCGAATCCGGGCCACGAAATCCTCGTGGAATATGCGCAGGACGAACGTGGTGCGGTTCGAGAGGCAGAAGATATAGGGGATATGCTCGGTCGAACCGTCGGGGAGCGTATGGCGGAGCGTTCCCGACGGTTTCAGGTCCCATTTGACGGACGAGCGCAGGGTGAGTTCCGCGAAGCCCTGCTGCATCTTGCATCCCGCGACGAACCGGCAGGTGGCCGACTGGTTTCTGGTCCACAGGCGGACGGATGCGCCGGGGTAGCGGTCGGCGTTCATCAGCTTGTCGGTGATCACCAAGGCCTTGCGGCCGGCGTACCCGAAGAGGATGTAGGGGGTCTCCGGGGCTTTGAGCGGAGCCTGGGTGATCGGCTGGAACAGCCGGTGGCTGCGGTAACGGTTCTCCGGGCGCGTACGTCGGTCGATGACGACCGGTGCGGACCGGTCGTCGCCGCGGAAGAAGGTGATTTCGCCCGTGAAGCGGGGAAGGCCGCAGGCTGCATCGCGCCGGAGCGTAAGGACGCGGTGGCAGATCAGCGGGGCGCTCACGGCGAAACGCAGGCTGCACTCGGCCGATCCGATCCGCACGCCGGTTCCGGCTTCGGCCAATGCGTGCAGCCAGGCGATCTCCGCCTTGTCGTAGCAGGTCACCGAAATCTCCTTGTTGCTGGCCGAGGCCGCATAGGCGAGTTCCGTCCCGTCCGGTGCGACGATCTTCCCCGAGACGGGCAGCAGCGAGCCGTCGCGGCTGCTCAAACTGAAGGTCTCGCCCCGGGCGTCGACGTATCCGTCGGCTTCCACGCGGCAGAACATGCGCGTGTCGTCGGTCCGGATACATGCCGTCAGCCCTTCGAACGGGGTGTTCGCATCCTTGATCGCGAGCCGTATCCGTTCCGCGTTCACATCGAAAATGCGGTAGATCAGCCCGTCGTCCGACTCTTCGCTGTGCGTCTCCTGGGTCAGGTAGTCGTAGATTTCGTTGTCGTAGCGCTTGCGGGCCTCGCCGACCGGAATCTTTTCCAGCGGGAAAGCGTCCAGCAGTTCCGAGAGGTTGCCGGGGGAGATTCCCTTGCGGCCCGTACCTTCGAAAAGGAACTGCATCAGGCAGCGCGGGAAGTGGTTGCGGAAGATGTAGTAGCGGAAGAGGTAAAGCGCCATCTGTTCCCGGTTCTGCAACAGTGCGAAGAAACGCTCGGTGAAAATGAACGCGGCCAGCCTTTCGTCGTCGTAGTTGCGCACCAGTTTGCGCAGCTGCGACCATCCGATCTTCGTCCGGGAGCGTTCCGCCGCGGGGAGATCGTATCTCGAAATCAGGTAGTCGACATCGTCGATACAGAGCAGCAGGGTGTTGGCGTCCTGCGCCAGATAGTGGTCGCCGCCCTGCCGCTGCGCGTCGGCTTCCCGCCACTCCGCGATATAGCCGTAAAGCAGTTTCTGGGTGTATTTTTTCAGGTTCCCGAAAAGCAGCGAAAGGAACTTCCGAATCCGCAGCGCCGAGCGGGGGCGGAACAGCACCAGGTCGAGGTAGCGCGAGTGCAGGAAACGGTAGAACAGCCTGACGTCGGTGCAGTTGTCGATCAGCGCCCGGTGGAGCGCCGACGCCTTTACGGAATTCTCGGGCAGCTGCATGCCGAAATCGTCGGCGACGGTCAGCAGCAGGGTCGTCAGCCAGTAGTCCGAGAAAAGCTCCCTGAAAATCCGTTCGCTCGACAGGACGACGGCGCATTCGGCCAGCTGCCGGATATAGTCGTAATCCCCTTCCGTGTCGGGAACCGGATGGCCGATCCGGTAGACGACCATCGTATTGAGCAGCCACGATTCGATCAGCAGCCGCGCGTTGGGATTCGTTTTGTCGGTATAGGGTTTCAGGCCGGAAGCCATGCGCGCCACGAGGACCAGGTTTCCGTTGACGGCCGGTTTTGAGGGCAGGCCTTCGGTTTGCAGCACGCCGTCGGCGGTGGTTGTCGCGGCCGGCTGTGCGGGATTGCGCCCCAGGTCGTAGAGGGCCTTGACGAAATCGCGGCCGTCGGCGATGCACCCCTCCTTGCGGACCCATCCGCTGCAAATCAGCTCCAGCGTGAGTTTCAGGATTTCGAAATTGCGCTCGTTGGTTACATCCAGCTGCCCGGGCAGCGGCGCGTGCCGTTCGCAGAAGTCGAGCGCCAGACGCCGGGCGAAGAAATATTCGAGGTAGGTGTCTACGAAAAACGTGAGCCAGCTCCCTTTGTGGTCGACGCTTTGTTCGACGATGTGCAGTCCGATCAGGCTGTCGACGAGCTTCTCCACCCGGTCGGCCCCCTTGTAGCGCGGGTCGCGGGCGATCTCGATGACGAAATCCTCGCGCAGGACCCGTTGCCCTTCGGCCGCGATCCGCCAGGCCATCTGTTGCAGCAGGTCGAAGGCGTTGAAATTGACCGCTTCGTCCACCAGCTTCTCCCGGCTCCGGACGCTCAGCGACGACCGCATGAACATCTCCAGCAATTCGCCCCGGTTGCCGACCGCTGGAATCTTGTATTCCGTGCTGCCGAGCAACAGGGCGGCGATCATCATAAAGTTGAGCGGCGTGCCCAGCAGCTCCTCGATTCCGGCCCGGATTATTTGCAGCCGGAATTCGTCGATCCGCTCCTCCGGGAGTCCCAGCTGGCGGAGGTAGAGCAGAATCTGGTCGAGCGAAATCTCGCAGAGGTGGTAAACCCCGCACCCCTCGATCCGCCGGAAAGCCTCGCGGCAGGCTGCAAATTCGTGAATGCGTCCCGTGATGTGGAAGCGGCACTTGTCGTATTTGGCGATGAACGATCCGAGCGAGGCGATGAAGAGTTCGGGGCGGGAGACCTTCAGTTCGTTCAGCCCGTCGATGAAGAGCGCGATGCGGCCCTCTGCGAGCAGCTGCTCGGCATGGGCGAACACCATGCGCTTCCGGTCCTCGGTCGTCGTGATTCCGAAACCCGCGTTGAAGGCCGTCCGCAGGGCGTCGTCCATCGTTTGGCCTTCGGTGACCGCGTTGAGATTGATACGCAGGGGCAGGATCGAACGGTCGCCGTTGTGCCACAGGTCCGCATACTGGCGGATCAGGCGGATCAACACCGTGGTCTTGCCTGCGCCCGGGTTGCCCAGAATCAGGCTGATGCGGTCTCCGGCGTCTATCAGGTCGTCCATCGCCATGCCGCCCTGTTCGCCGTCCGTAAAGTCGCCGCTTTCGTGCGGACGGCCGCCGTAGTCCGGGTCGGACAGCCCCTCCCCGGCATCCTGCCGGCGCTGGAGTTTCAGAGGCAGCAGATTCAGCGTCTGCTGGTTGTCGATCCGGCCGATGAAGCCCACCTTCTGTTTCAGTTCGCGGTTCTGTTCGCCGAGCAGCTCCTCGAGGTAACGGTCCTTGAACCGTTCGAGGTCGAAGTCGTCGGCCGGAGATGCCGCTGCGGCTTTCTCCGGGGGAAGCTCGGGCCGGTGTTCGTCGAGATACCGCCTGTAATAGCCGGCATGGTGGTGGAGCAGCAGCAGCAGTCCGGTCAGCGTCAGCAGGAACAACCCGTCATAAGCATCGTTCAGATTGCCCCGGGGCATCAGGATGTCGCTTTCTTCCGTGTCGGTGTCGCTCGGGGAGTGCGTGATTCCGTTCCGGTAGCGGCGCAGCGTGTCGAAAAGACCTTTATACCGACTGTCGAACAGACCGCGTTTCCCGTCGGGAGACGGGACGCCGAGTTCGTTGAGGATGTATCCGAGGCCGTGTTTTTCGGCTTCGATCTGCCGCAGCAGGTCGCCGTTGCCGCACAGCAGGTAGATGAAGACTTTGATGTAGGATTCGAGCGAGATAAGCCCCATGCGCGTACACTCGATCCGGTCCTTGTCGTCCTTGTCCGGGAGATCGAGCCGGTTCCACAGCCCCTGGAATTTGGTCGCCAGCTCCGGCGTCGCCGCGCTGAACAGCACGATGTCGTCGAGCAGCTTCATCAGCTCCTCGAATTGCTCCAGGGGGACGATTGACCGGATCTGGACCTCCTCCACCGGCCGGTAGGTTTTGTCTTTCCGGTTGAAATAGTCGATATAACCGCGTCGGAACCGTTTTTGCAAATCCGGAACAATAATATTGGCGATGCGGTCGCTGCTGAATGTGGACATGGGCTGTGAATGACATTTACGGCCGCACGCCGACTTTCCGGACATCCGGTGAACCGGGAATGACCGTTCCGTCGGAACGCGGCATATAACAGGTAGACAAATATAGGAAAATTAGCCCGAAAATGCAAACAATGCGTCGCGGCGGACCGCCGTTTGCGATACGCGACCGTCGCGGCTGCGCTCCGGCGGTGGATCGGCGGCGGAGCGGGCGCAATCCGGGCGCGGCCGGAGGAAGGGACGGCACGGAATTTTCCGCCGGAGCCTTCTTCTCCCCGGTGGAAAATGGGCGCGAAATGAGAAAAATGGCGCTTTTCTATTGTCTATTTGGCCGGAATGACTATTTTTGCAAAATAGGGTTAGGTTAATTACATGGCATACAACCCGTTGGTTGAATTAAAAAGTTAGTAAAATGACAAATGAAAGGTTGTGCAT
>ERZ838399.1733-NODE-1733-length-18872-cov-10.045756_pt1 | contig 18872 bp, 15 predicted proteins | sample MGYA00519683_ERZ838399 | MGnify/ENA primary metagenome ERZ838399 (study PRJEB31850, sample SAMEA3708833) | human gut metagenome | biome: human gut; feature: human-associated habitat; material: faeces | place: China | collected 2014 ...
TTAATTTCGTTGAATATTTCATGATAAGAAACTCCTTGTAGTATGATATAATGATCTTGTTTTCACGTTTTTGGGATGAAAATATTTCTGGTTTGTTTAAAACATCCTAAGTTCTCAACAGTTCTTTTTAATGTGTTGATAAACTGTACATTTTTTAATGCTTTGATGATTGTAAATAATATAATTACAACTATAATGGAGATTAAAGGAAAAGTCAACACAGATACTATAAATGTTCACAAAGGAGAACTTATGGAATACAAAAATCAAACAGAAAATCGTGCATTTCAGGAAATGCTGCAGGCAGCAGTAAAACGGTTACAAAATCGTTCCGGAGAGGAGATTGCTGCAAAAAGCGGGACCGTTTTTCATAGCAGCCGAAATGTACTTGAGATACTGAGTTTTCATGAAACAATTGAAATTCAACTTCCTGGGTTCCATATTAACTCAGACATGGACGAATGGCATTATCTGATATTGCTGCATTATCTGGATATGGCCGATGGCACAGAAGGCTCACAGAAGCTCATTACTTTTGGTAACCTGAAAGATGGATTGATTCGGGGAACCAAGTTTGACCGGACTGCAGAGCAGAAACTGGAAAAGCTTTTGCAGGATAAAGATCCTGAGAAAATTCAGAAAGCATGTAAAAACCTAGGTGCAGAATTCACAGAGACAAAGGCGGATCTGTGTGCTGTTTTTCCAGTTCTGCCAAGATATCCGGTAACTTTAAAGATATGGTTTGCAGATGAAGAATTTCCTGCATCTGGCAAAATATTTCTTCAGGATCATGCCGATCATTATCTGAGTGTAGAAGATGCGGTAACAGTTGGAGAAATTTTGCTGCAAAAATTATCGGAAGCCTTTTCTTCTCTCTGATCATGAATCAGAAAACTTTCCAGCCCGGCTTTGATAAATTTGTCGATTACTGTCTGAATCTGTTTCCAGTCATTACAGTGATTGCGGAGCATCAGTCTGTTGATGGAAAGGCAGCCATTCATTTGAAAATAAAAAACCGATTCTGCCTGTTCAAAGGTCAGGAGGCTGTGTGACATAAGCCAGGTCACATAGCCTTCTTTTGTATTTTCTGCTAATTTTTCCAGAAGAATAGGGGCAATTGCATCATCCAGAAACAGTGCCCTGTATTGTGATTCCATCTGTATTTTCTGACAGAACGGATAGGAACAGCTTTTTTGATTTAGACAGAATAAATGATCTACAGTTGTTAACATATCCTGAGTCATATCATTAAAAATATCTGATAATACATCATGGATATCGTAGTAATGAAGATAAAAAGTGCCACGGTTGATTTCAGCATTTTTGCAGATCTCTGTAACTGTAATTTTCGTAAAACTTTTCTGCTTTAACAATTCTAAGAACGTATCTTTTATGGTTTGCCTGGTATAGCGGGTACGGCGATCTTGTTTTCTCGTTTTTTCTGACATTATATACTCCTGTATTAGTTAGTATCATATAATTTCTCAACAATTTTTCTGATGTGTTGAGTAACCATACAAATCTCACAGACTGATTATTGTAATTTATATAGTAACAACTATAATGAGGTTTAAAGAAAAAGTCAACAGATTGTTCAGAATTTTAGGAGGAAAAACATGGGACATGTAATTGCAGTATCAGGAAAAGGCGGCGTAGGAAAAACAACTCTTTGTGGATTGTTGATCCAGTATTTATGTGAAAGCGGAAAACGTCCGGTCCTGGCGGTGGATGCAGATGCAAATGCAAATTTGAACGAAGTGCTCGGTGTTGAGCCGGAGATCACACTTGGGGAGCTGAGAGAAGAAATTGAGCGGGCAGGCGTAGACCCACGATATCAGATTCCCTCCGGTATGACAAAACAGGCATATCTGGAAATGCGTCTTTCTGATGCGATTGCAGAAGAAGACGATTATGATTTGATGGTAATGGGGCGAACCCAGGGACAGGGCTGCTATTGTTTTGTAAATGGTCTTGTACAGACCCAGGTTCAGAAACTGCAAAGCCATTATCCATATATTGTGGTTGATAACGAAGCGGGTATGGAACACATCAGCAGAGGAATCCTGCCAATGATGGAAGTTGCAATTCTTGTGAGTGACTGTTCCAGAAGAGGTGTTCAGGCAGCCGGACGTATTGCAAAGCTGATGAATGAATTAAACTTTAAACCACAGAAAACTGGATTAATCGTGAATCGTGTTCCAGATGGAAAACTGGATGCCGGAACTCTGGAAGAAATCCGAAATCAGGGACTGGAACTGTTAGGGGTTGTACCACATGATGACCAGGTATATCAGTATGACTGTGATGGAAAGCCGATCATACGGCTTCCGAAAGATTCTCCTGTAAGAAGTGCACTGGGAGAAATTGTAAAGAAGTTAGGATTGTGAATTGGAGGATTGAAAGTTTGAAGATTGAGTAAACAGAAATATTATCTAATTTGGTATAACCAATTGCAAAGAAAGGAAAATCTTCATGAGAAATCATTGGACAGAAATAGAAAAATATTTAGAAGACCAGAATACGACAATAGCAAGTCATTTACAATAAAGTTTATGCAGAACACATACACGATCAGTTATCCAGAGTTCGAAATTCATTGCATAGATAAATCAGATAAAGATGCGATTTTGTGTAATGATATTCATTGACAGTGATTCTCCTTATCTATATATTATTGCAGTAGGAAAAACTTATCAAGTACTCGGAAATAACTAACTTGGTAATAAAATTTTTACTGGAGGCTATCAGAAATGACGGAAAGAGAAAAAATGGTAAGTGGAGAGTTATATGATCCAACGGATAAAGAATTGGAACAATTACGTTTGAATGCGCGTAAATTAGCAAGAAAATATAATTTGACAGATGAAGATCAGCAAGAAGAGCAAGCTTCAGTTCTGCCAATTTTAATTTCATCTGTTTAGACGTATGTGAAATACATATAGGCGATAATGTGATGATTGGTCCCAATGTCACATTGGCAACTCCCATGCACCCATTTTTACCTGAAGAACGTAATATCAGAAAAAGAGAAGATGGAAGCTTTTATAATTTTGAATATGCGAAACCAATTACTATAAAAGATAATTGCTGGCTGGCATCCAATGTGGTTGTTTGTGGTGGTGTTACCATAGGAGAGGGATGTGTAATAGGAGCAGGAAGTGTTGTGACAAGGGACATTCCTCCATATAGTCTGGCTGCCGGAAATCCATGCCGGGTTATTCGCAAAATAACTGAAAAAGATCATATGAAATAAGATAATACAATCAATAAAGGGGATGTCGGTTAATACCACTTTTCGGCATCCCCTTTTTGCCCAAATAATTAAGTATTCCAATATCCGATATGGCAGAAATATTTCTGGGACAGATTGTATTCCGGAGAAAAATGAAAGGTTAGTTTTAACTGGTTGTATTACGGCGAATCAATATTGGAGTAATCTGTTTATGGACAGGCTTTTCCAGTGGTTTAGGGGAACGTTTTTTTTGTTCTTCCATCTGTTGAACCAGAAGCTCCATGGCAGTTTGTGCAATAATATCAATCTGCTGACCAACGGTTGTGATTGGGAGAATTGCCTCACTGGCAATGGGAGAATTATCAAATCCTATGATTTCATAGAAAGAGGGTAATTCTCGGTATTTCTGGAAAATCAGGTTAAGAAACATGTTTGCATAAGTATCGTTGGCAAGGAAAATACCTTTTTTTTGATTGGGATATTTCTCTTCTATTCTTGTAAAAATACGTCTTATTTCATTTAAAATTTCCTGATAAGAATTACCGCTTACACTTAGATCAATATCATAAGGAACCTGATATTCTTCACAGGTTTCCTTAAATGCGCGAATACGGTCGTAAGCAGGAACTGCTTTCTCAACATTGACATTGATGTGGATCAGTATATCACATTTATCACGGATCAGCAGAGTGGTAGCCTGAAGCGCACCCATATAGTTGTCAGTGGTAACACTGCTGATATATTCCGCTTCACGTTCAATGGCAACGATGGGAATCTGATAGGAGGATAATTGTTTTGATGACAGCGTATGACTTAAAACAATGAGACCTTCAATCTGATAGGATAGGAGCTCTTCAATATATTGCTGTTCTTCTTCAGCCCCATGTTCACTGCTAAAGACGAGAAATTTGTAGTGATAATCACTGTAGCTGGACAGCAGTTGTGTCAGCATTTCAGAATAATAATGCAGATAAAGATTCGGAATAATGATTCCGATAAATTCACTTTTTCCATTCGCCAGAACTTTTGCAAGTTTATTTTTTTTATAGCCAAGGATATCAAGGGCCTGAGAAATTTTTTCCTGATTTTCAAGTGTAAGGGAATCAGGATGATTGAAATATCTTGATATTGTAGTTTTTGAAAAATGGGTATATGCTGCAATATCTGCAAATGTCACCTGTTTTTTTGACATAGAAACTTATTCTCCTTATAAATAAATGCAAATATTTTTTTTAGTATAGCAATTATTATACAAAAAGGCAATATTAAAATAACCGATTACGTAACCGGTTATTTTAATGAAGAAAAGTGTTGACAGAGAGTGTGTGATGTAGTAACATCAGATTATAAAGTAACCGGTTACTTAACCGGTTTCGTGAACAATGTATGAAAGGAATGGAGGAAAAAGTGCATGAAAACAGTGCAGAACCAAGCAAAGCCCGTAAGCAAGCAGACGTGGAGAAATAAGGTTACGTATGTGAAGAAAAACTGGCAGTTATATCTTTTTTTCTTAATGCCGGGACTTTTACTGACAATCATTTTTAAGTATCTCCCGATGGGAGGGCTTTTGATTGCGTTTGAAGATTATAATGTAATCAAGGGAGTACTTGGAAGTCCATGGGTTGGACTTGAATATTTCAGACGTTTTTTATCATCACCGGATTTTATGAACTATCTGATGAATACATTAAAGCTGAGTATCTATGGATTATTATGGGGATTTCCGGTTCCGATTATTCTGGCATTACTTATGAATCGTATTCAAAAAACAGGGATCAAGAAAAAAGTACAGCTTCTGATCTATATGCCGAATTTTATATCTGTAATAGTACTTTGTGGTATGGTTCGTATGCTGTTATCACCGGTAGGACCTTTGAACAGGCTGCTTGGGATTAGCACAAACTGGATGACAATGCCATCTGCTTTCCGTACTATTTATATAGCAAGTGGAATCTGGCAGACTGCAGGCTGGGCATCTATTATGTATACTGCAGCATTATCTAATGCGAGCAAAGAGTTGGAAGAAGCGGCAGTTATGGATGGTGCAAACCTTTTGCAGCAGATCTGGTACGTGGAGCTTCCGGCGATTAAGAACATTATTGTAATTCAGTTTATCCTGCAGGCAGGAAATATTATGAGCATTGGATTTGAGAAGGCATATGCATTGCAGACAGATATGAACCTGCCGGCATCAGAAATTTTATCTACATATGTATATCGCATCGGTCTTTTGAACGGTGATTATGGTTATTCTACGGCAGTAGGTCTGTTTAATTCAGTTGTAAATGTAATTCTGTTGATTTTTGTAAACTGGGTTGTAAAGAAGCTGAATGATGGAGAGGGATTATAGGAGGAAGAGAAGATGGAGAAAAAGAAGAGAAAATATTCAAGGACAGATCGTCTGATCCTTGGAATTGGATTCACGATTCTTGGACTGTTTGTACTTTCTATTGCGATTCCAATTATATATGTAGTGCTTGCATCTTTTATGGATCCTACTGTTTTGAATAATCAGGGACTGAGCTCTGATATTAAGGACTGGACTTTGGATGCTTATAGAAGAGTACTGGAGAATGAGATGATCTGGCGCGGATTTTTGAATTCTTTTCTGTATTCATTTGCATTTACAGTGATCTCAGTTTTTGTAACATTACTGGCAGCCTTTCCTCTGTCTAAAAAAGAATTTGTGGGAAGAAAATTTTTTAATCTGATTTTTCTGATCACAATGTTTTTTGGGGGAGGAATGATTCCAACATTTATTTTGATCAATCAGCTGCATATGGTAAATACAGTATGGGCGGTTTTGATTCCGGGAGCATTTAACGTTTGGAATATGATTCTTGCAAGAACTTATTATCAGTCAATTCCGGCAGAATTAAGAGAAGCATCTGCAATTGACGGTGCTAATGAAATTCAGCATTTTTTCAAAATTATGATGCCGGTATGTAAACCGATCATTGCAGTACTGGCACTGTGGTCATTTGTCGGAATGTGGAATAGCTACTTTGATGCGATGATTTATCTGAACGATGCAAATCTTCAGCCACTGCAGCTGGTACTGCGTTCAATCCTGGTGCAGAATACTCCACAGCCGGGAATGATTGCAGATATCCAAAGCACAGCAGAGATGGCAAAGGTAGCAGAACAGTTGAAATATGCAACAATTGTAGTATCAAGTTTACCACTTTTAGTGATGTATCCATTTTTCCAGAAATATTTTGATAAAGGAATTATGGTTGGATCGGTAAAAGGCTAAAGAAAGGAATGATACAGATATGAAGAAAAACAGAGTAAGAAGTTTGCTTGCACTTGGACTTTCTTTAACAATGATGGTAAGTATAATGGGGTGTGGAAAACAGCAGAGGCTTGATGCTGAGATTAATCCGGATACACCGGTATCGGATGTACAGTTTCCATTGAAAGAAACAGAGGAGCTTTCTTTTATTACCAGTGCACCGGCCACTTCAACACAGGATCCAAATAAAAGAGTGATTTTCCAGAGAATGGAAGAACAGACAAATGTTCATATTGACTGGACCTGCTTTGTATCAGATCAGTTTTCAGATAAAAAGAATCTGGCGTTGGCTCAGTTTGGAAATCTGCCGGATGGACTGTTTAATGCAGGCATGAGTGATTATGATCTGTTGCGTTATGCAAAGCAGGGAATAATTATTCCGCTGGAAAATCTGATTGACAAATATATGCCAAACCTTCAGGCTGTGTTTGAAAAATACCCGGAATACAGAACCATGTGTACAGCACCGGATGGACATATTTACTCTTTTCCGTGGATTGAACAGCTTGGTTCCGGAAAAGAAGCAATTCAGGCCCTTGGAGATATTCCTTATATTAATAAGAAATGGCTTGATTATCTTGGTCTTGAGATTCCAACCACAACAGATGAACTGGAGCAGGTACTGATTCAATTTCGAGATCATGCAGATGATCTGAAACAAGAGTTTTCCATTGAAGGTGATGTAATACCGATGTCATTTATTATCAATAACGGAGATCAGGATCCTTCAATCTTAATAAATGGATTCGGAGATGGTTATGGGGACACAGGAGATCATTTTGCTGTAACAGATGAAGGTAAGGTGATTTATACAACGGTTCAGGAAGGATACAAAGAAGGTATCAAATGGCTGCATAAACTTGTGACAGAGAATCTGATCGATCCGGAAGCATTTACACAGGAATGGTCTACTTATGTTGCAAAAGGAAAGAATCACCGTTATGGACTTTGCTTCACATGGGATATTGCTAATATAGACAACAATACGGATTATGTGATGCTTCCGGCACTGACCGGACCGGATGGAATGAGAAATATCACCAGACAGAACAACAGTGAGACCAGCGGTTTTGACAGAGGAAGATGTGTGCTTACTACCAGCTGCCGTAACACGGCACTTGCTGCCGCATGGATCGATCAGATGTATGCACCCCTTCAGTCTCCGCAAAATAACTGGGGAACCTATGGAGAGAAGGATTCCTTTAATATTTTTGAGCTGTCTGTAAACAAAGATGGCGAAAAAATGTTAAAGCATATGGACTTAGGAGATCAGTCACCAGTGGAAGTACGTGAAGCGCAATCTGTAAATGGTCCTCTCGCTATATTAAATGAATATTATGGCGTATATGTAACACAGCCGGAAGATGCGAAATGGCGTCTGGATAATATGCATGAGACATATTTACAGGATATGAACAGCAAATATGTTTATCCTAATGTATTTATGAGTATTGATGATACAAACAAAGTGTCACAGTATGATACAGATATTAAGAAATATGCAGAACAGAAGAAAGCAGATTGGATCCTGAACGGAGGAATTGATGAAGAATGGGATTCTTATCTGAAAAAAATGGAGAAGTACGGGCTTTCCGATTACCTTTCAATCAAGCAAAAATATTTTGACCAGTATCAGGATTCATTAAGCAGTGAAAAATAAGAGAAGATATCATTTTGACAGGAGGAACTATATGAGCGAAATGTTGGAAAAGGCAAGAAAATATGAATTTATACAGGGACAGCAGATCAAAGAGGAAGAAAGACCAGCCTTTCATATAACTCCTTATGTTGGCTGGATGAATGATCCAAATGGATTTTCCTATTATAAAGGAGAGTATCATTTGTTCTACCAGTATAATCCGTATAGCACACATTGGGACAGTATGCACTGGGGACATGTAGTGAGTAAGGATTTATTGCATTGGAACTATGTTCCGACTGCATTGGCACCGGATGAAGATTATGATAAATTCGGCTGTTTTTCAGGAAGTGCCATAGAATTAGAGGATGGCAGACAGTTGCTTATGTATACTTCTGTAAATCAGGAGAAACTGGAAGACGGAACTGTAAGGGATATTCAGACACAGGCAGTGGCAGTTGGAGATGGTAAGGATTATGAAAAGTATGATAAGAATCCGGTTCTGACAGCCAAAGATCTTCCAAAGGGGGCTAGTAAAGTAGACTTTCGTGATCCCAAAATCTGGAAAGGGAACGATGGAAACTTTTATTGTGTTATAGGAAGTCGTCCGGCTGATGGAAGCGGACAGATCCTTCTTTACAGAAGTAAAAATGGCTTTGAATGGGAATTTGTAAGCATTCTGGCAAAAAATCAAAATCGTTATGGAAAAATGTGGGAATGCCCGGATTTCTTTGAATTGGACGGCAAATATGTGCTTCTGACAAGTCCACAGGATATGTTTCCGGAAGGATTAGAATTTCATAATGGAAATGGAACGTTATGTATTATTGGGGAGTTGGATCCTGAGACACATACTTTAAAGGAACAGTTTTGTCAAGGTGTTGATTACGGAATTGACTATTACGCAATGCAGACACTGCTTGCACCGGATGGACGAAGAATTATGATCGCCTGGATGCAGAACTGGGATACGCTTGCATATCGATGCAATGACTCTGGATGGTTCGCTCAAATGAGTCTTCCAAGAGAACTATCTGTTAAAAACGGAAGATTGTATCAGGTTCCGATTAGAGAACTTAATGCCATGCGTGCAAACAAAGTCGAGTATAACAATGTTGTGATAAAAGATACCAGGCTCACACTGGATCAGATTGAAGGACGAACGGTAGATCTGGAACTTGTGATACGACCGGCAGATAAAGACAATCTTTATAAAAAATTTGAACTCTGTTTTGCAGAGAATGAGAAATATCATTCTACATTATGCTTCCGTCCGGATGAATCTGTTTTAAAAATCGATAGAAAATTCTCAGGAAGCGAACGGGCGCTGGTTCATCAGAGCAGTTGTCTGGTAAACGGTGACAGCAATGAACTAAAACTGCGTGTGATTTTGGATAAGTTTAGTGTGGAAGTATTTATTAATGACGGCGAGCAGGTTATGTCTGCGGTTATTCTTACAAAGCAGGAAGCAAAGGGGATTTCTTTCTTTGCTGATGGTGCAGCTAAGCTTGATATAGTGAAATATGATTTATTATAATACAGCGTTCTAAATTGGGACATAATACAGCATTTATTGGTAAGGTTGGTAATGATTTTTTTGGAGATCAGTTGAGAGCAGCCATAAAAGAAGCAGGAATTGATGACATTGGCTTATGTACAGATGAAAAAATTCATACTACGCTTGCTATGGTACATACATATCCGGATGGAGATAGGGATTTTTCCTTCTATCGTAATCTGGGAGCAGACATGATGCTGAATAAAACTGAGATTCCCGAGGATATTCTCAAGGAAACAGAAATGCAAATAAGTAAAAAACTTTAAATTTGTAATTCTTGCCAAATAGCAAGGAAATCGCAAGACTTTGGTCATGTGAATTTCCTTGCTTTTTTTTCTCAAAGTGTCAGGTAAGGCCCTTGTTTATGGAAGAAATCAGCTCTGCCAGTTGTTTCCTTTTGGTGCGTGTATCACCGTTGATCATCAACTTGGAATAAATCTGGTTGACATATTGTTTCACAGTGCCTTCAGAGAGAAATAACCTTTCGGCAATTTCGTGGTTGCTCAGACGGTCGGTGATTAAAGCTGCGATTTCTGCTTCTCTGCTGTTCAGCATATTTAGGATCTCAGGTCTGGAATTACGGCTGGACAGGCGGAGGCAGTGTTGTTCATAAACAGAACCAAGGGAAAGGATCCGGTCTGTGAAAGGCTCTGGTGTTATGGAATTAATACTGTCCAGCACGTCCTTGATATAGTTATAATTTTCTACAAACGGAATCAGAAAGCCATCCGGCATGGCGTGTCCTAAGGCTTTCTGCAGAAGCTGTCGTGCATCATGATGTTTGCCCAGCATTGCGTAAGCAGAAGCAGTCTGGATCTGAATGTGGAGAGACACAAGTTCATAGTGCATTTTCTCACAGACAGGCAGAAGCGTTTCGCTTCTGCCTATAACTTTTGCGTACATTTTCTGTGAAAGAAAGACCTGATTCTCGATCATGTCCATCATAGGTCTGCAGGGAGAAAGAAAGCTGACAGTGGATAACATATGGTCTTTAAATAATGCAGGAATCTTTTCCGGCATTCTAATTAATGCATAGTAGTAAGCATAAGTACTGTCAAAAATATTCAGCCACATCATATTGTGGAGAGACAGAAGCTCCTTACGCTTTACTTCAGGGTTCTTCACAAAGGTGACACCCTCCTGAAAAAGGGAAAGCCTTGCAGCAAGGAAATCACAGCAGAGCGAAATATTGTGCTGTCCGTTTGAGGCAATGGTGGAATAAGTCTGCTCCAGCAGAATCTGTGCATCTGAAAATTTCCCTGCATAAATGCTGCCTCTGCATTCATGAGCAATTCCGCACCCTGTCCATGTCCCTGGGTAATCCTGTAATAGTGGGGCATACATTCATTCATAGCTGTCAGTTCTGCATCCAGGGTTCCGGATCTGCGGTGAAACATCATCAGAACAGAAGGAGAACCGAAGGTCCAGCTTCCTGTTTTACGGATACTGATGGCAGGTCTGGTCATTTTGGAACTGGCCTGACGGTGCAGAACGCTCATACCGGTGATATCGTTATACATCAGAAAACTCATAATAAGATCACATTCTCCGGAGAGATTCTTTCTCTCATCTTCGGACAAAGTGTTATCTTCAGCTATGGTATCTGTCAGAAGCTGCTTCAGTTCCAGCATTTTGGGAATCTGATGCCAGGTAAACATACGGCGCATTAATACGAGAAGGGCCAGAGGCCTGTTCTTCAGGATTTCTGTTGGACAGACATCAAGAAATGCGAGAACCTTTTCCGGCGAAAGAGAAGCCAGGAGGATTCCTGCATCCTTTTGGATAACAGCAAGTGCTGCATCATAGTTAAGAGCATTGTTATAGGCAGCAAGTGCCTGCAGAAACTGTCCCCGGGATTCATACCATTGTCCGTAACGATTCCGGAAATCTGTCTGTTTTTCATGGGAAAGCATGGCAAAGGCACGCTGTGTACATTCCTTCATCATATGGTGAAAACGGAAGCTGACTCCATCGGGCAAAGGAGTGATAAAAGCATTCTGTCTGGTCATAAGGGAAAGAATCTGTCCGGCTTCCGGATTCCCTGTAATAAAAAGTGCCATTTCAACGGTAAATTCATCTGCAAGTCCCATAACAGTGAGAAATTCCTGCTGCGTATCAGAAAGAGGTGCGATCATGGCAGAGGAAAACATATCATAGATATTAGAAGTATGGTCAGGAAAATGTCCGCTTTCAAAAAAGGTACAGAGATTCAGATAGACTGCAGAGAACCATCCCTCACTGGAATAGAGAAGCGTGTTCAGCTGATCTTCGTTCAGGCTGGCACCGCAGCGATGGGTATAGACAGAAAGCTCCCGCCGGTTCAGACACAGATCCCTGGTATGGATCTGATATAACTTTTTGCCAAGACGGAGAATCTCTTTTCCGGACAGAAAAGCATTTCTGCCGGATACGATCAGGTGGATATTTTCAGGCAGTCTGTTGGCAAGCATACAAAAAAAATCTGCAATATGAGGTTCACCCAGCAGATGAAAATCATCAATAAAAATGTAGTAAGAGGTCTGACCGCTCAGGGAATAACAAAGCTCATCAGCAAGCATCCCGGCACTGGCAGCATCTGAGGGGCAGCTATAATTATCCAGAAAATCAAGCCCTGCAAAGGCAAATGCCTTCTGAACGCTCTGCCAGAAAACAGACAGATTATCAGAATAAATACTGATCCGGATCACACAGGAATTTCCGTTTTTGCTCTGTTTGTCCAGATACCAGTTGATAGCAGTTGTTTTTCCATATCCCATGGGAGCGGTCACAGCAGTGAATGCAGATTGTGAAATCGGCTTCAGATTCTCCTGCAGACGCTCAGAGATGTAAATTGTATTCAGATTATATTTCTTTTTAGACATCTGTAAAACCCCTCACTTGATACGATATGTTTCATTTTAACATATAAAGTATCAAAATGAAACTTTTTCCCAGGTGGTTTTTCAGGCAACATCTGCCGTCGCTTTTGCTATACAGGGGGCACTTTTTGGTGCCGAAAAGTGCATTATCAAATACCTAAGAAAATGTTATAATTATTAGTATAAAGAAACTTGGCTGAATTGGTGATTTGAGGGAAGCAGAGAATGTTCCGGGGGTAATCAGATCTGATTCAGCAACATCAGCATAAGATCATATGTGAAGAAAGGAAAGGGGTAAATATGAAAAAAGAACAGTTACGAAAAAAATGGCGACGTAGTTTTGTGATTGCATTAACAGCAGCAATGGTAGTAAATTCTGTAGTTCCGGGAACAATTGCATATGCAGCAGAATTTACAGCACCTGACAGTGAAGATGAAATAGTGCAGGAAGCAACTCAGGAAGATTCTGCTCAGACAGAAACAACAGATATGTTTGGAGATGAGGAAACAGTAGAAATGTTTTCCGATAATCCTGCTGAAGGATATGCTGCTAATGGGACAGAAACAACGGATTTGACAAATGTCAAAAATGTAGCGTTGGATTGGTGGTGGAGCTTACCGACTGAGAATAAGACATATACGGCAGGAAAAGGAACTGTTACTTGGCATGCAGATACACATGAATTAAAATTTGAAGATGCTACTATTAATTATGAGGATGTGTCTTCAAATGGTGGAATTCAGTTGTGTGATAGTGTTACTGTTATGCTCATAGGTGAGAATCAGTTTATTAATAATAAGGATCAGAAGGACGGAACTACGGGTGTATTTTTTTCTATGAATGGAGGAACACTGAGATTTCGAGGAGAAGAAAATGGAAGTCTTACCATGAAATATGGAGGAAAAGCATTTTCTACAAATTCAGGTTCAAATTTGATATTTGATTCAGGAAATATTTCAGCTAATATAAAGAGTGAAGGAATCTCTGCACAAGGAGATGTAACTCTTAACGGTGGAAGTCTTAGTTTTACAGTATATGGAACGAATAATATACGAGGAATTGCTCAATATGGAAATTGCAAATTTACTATGGGAGGAGGAAAACTGGAAATCAAGCATACTGAGAAAGAAGTACAAGCATTCTCAGGAGGTATTATACCGATATGGAAGGAAGACACATCCTCTGTTGAAATCCATGGTGGAGAAATAAATATAGATGTATTTGGAAACGGTATAAAAAGCAAAAATGAAATATTGATTGATGGTTCTGCACAATTGGATATTAAAGTAAGAGGTGATGGTAATGATGCTATTCTTTCAGCTGCTGGAGTAAGCATACAAGATAACGCAAAGGTTTCTGTTTTTAGTGAAAAAGCCGCAGGAATTCAAGCTTTGAAGGAAGTCAGGGATAACGTAGAGATTACGGCAAAGGGTGATTTTTTTGGAGTTGGATGGAAATATAACGGAAAAGATTGTATAATCAAAGGAAATCCAGTGATTATTTCACGAGGTAAAAAATATGGTGGATTTGCATCTGGTAACTTTTATGCAAGCGAACAGAAAAAATTTTTGGAGAATTATAAACTGACTGTTAACACAAATATTGATGAGAATGATGGAGAGTTATGGAGTAAGAAGGGCGGTCTCGGAGACTATAAATATATTAAATTGGAATCTTGCAGCCACAAAAAAGCAATAGATGACAATGACTGCACCACGCCTGTGATTTGCCCGGACTGTAAAACAACGAGAGTGGAAGCATTTTCTGCCCATGATTTTATTTTAAAAGACGATAATGATGAAAGGCAGTCGTATGAGTGTAGTCGTAGTGGATGTAATAAAACAAAAGAATTAAAAAAAGCAGGAACATTAGTTACAGTAAAAAACTATTCCGGGGAATATGATGGAGAGACTCATGGAATTACAATAACTCGTAAAGAGGGGATTACGGATGTAAAAATCACTTATTTAAATTCAAATGAGTATAAAGATGTTACCGGAGGTGAACAGACTGTAAACTATCAGATAGAAAAAGATGGATATGCTCCCACAACAGGTCAGGCAACCGTAGAGATCAAACCAAGAACTGTAAAACTTAACTGGGGAACATCTGAATTTATTTATAATGGTGAAGAACAGGTGCCGGTTGCAGAAGTGGAAAATCTTGTATGTGGTGAAGAGTGCTTCGTTACTGTAGGGGGTGCACAGAGTAACGTCAGTAATCAGGCATATACTGCAACTGCAACTGGACTGACAGGTACGTCTAATGCAAATTATAAATTACCTGAGTCGGCTGAGTGCATGCATGAATTTAAAATTTTACCTAAAGAAATTACCAATGAAATGGCAGTGATCAATATCAGCGGTGACTCAATTGAAGGGTTTGAAGCAGTTATCTCTGACAATATCGGCGGAAAGAAAGTACAGCTGAAAGAAAACACAGATTATACAATTGATGTAGAAAAAAATAATGATAAATATAATGCTATTATTGCTGGAACTGGAAATTATACAGGACAGATAAGTAAAAGGGTTACATCCATTAAAAGACTATCTGATGGAAATATCACTTTTGCGGTTATTATTAACCCGAACGTAGAGGGATTGTCACCTTCCTTGAATCCAATTCCCGGAGATAAGGCAGAATCTATATTTAAGGAAAATCTTTCAGATTCAGAAGATGCAGAAATTAAAGATATTCTGATAAATAAACCGGATGGATCTTCTTATAATGCAACATTTTATTTACAGATGGAAGCTAAAAATGAATCAGAAATTCCGGATGATGTAAATAAAATCAAAAATTTTATAACTGATAGAAATAGTAGTATTCCATCTGATGCAGAAATTGGAAAATATTTGGATCTGTCATTGTTTATGTCATACATTGCCAAATACACTAACGGAACATACAGCAGAACAGTAGGAATTAACGATTTGAAAGATAACGTTCAGTATGTTACAATTTCTATTCCGGATAATTTGAGGCAGACACAGGCAAATACAGTAAGAAGTTACTATATGATTCGTGTACATGGCGATGAAATAAGTAATGTTCAGTGTACTCAAAATGGAAATACACTTACATTTATAGCAGATAAATTTTCCACATATGCCATTGCGTATAAGGATACTTACTATGCACCAAGCTACCCGGTAACAGGCATTAAGGTATCTCCGGATACTCTTACCTTAACAAAGAAAGATGAAACCGCCCAACTTACCGCAGAGGTGACACCGTCTTATGCAGACAATAAGCGTGTAACCTGGCAATCCAGTGATGAGAAAGTAGCAACTGTAGATGAAAACGGCAAGGTAACAGCAGTTGGAAACGGAACTGCCACCATTACCGCAACATCTGTAAGCGGCAGTTATACAGCGACAGTTTCCGTAACAGTGAAAATCCCTGTGGAAATCCAGAAGCTCACCATAGAAGCAGAGAAAGAAACCCTGACAAAGATTGGTGAATCCACAGAGTTGAAAGTAAAGATCGAGCCTGAAAATGCAGATTTACAGAAACTGATCTGGAAATCCGATAACGAAAAAGTTGTCACTACAGATGAAAACGGCAAGGTAACAGCAGTGGGAAATGGAACTGCAGAGATCACAGTTACAACAGAGGATGGAAAAATTACAGCTTCCATTATGATCACAGTGAAAGTCCCGGATGAACCCACGATCAATAAGACCACAGGCTTCAGAAGGCTAAGAGCCCGTTCTGTAAAACAGACAAAAACTTCTGTGACATTACAGTGGAACATCATTAAGGATGCAGATGGATATTTCATATACGGCAACCGCTGTAATACAGGTACAAAGTCTTACAAGTACAGGAAGCTTGCCACTATTACCGGTGGAGATATCAGCACATGGACCCAGAAGGACCTGAAAAAAGGTACTTACTACAAATATGTGGTAAAAGCCTACAGACTGGTAAACGGCAAAAAGGTAGTGACAGACACATCCATATCTGTACATGCAGTCACCGGAGGCGGTAAATACGGAAATGCAAAAGCTGTTTCCGTAACCCAGATTGGAAACAAAAAGAATGTTTCAAAGATCACCCTGAAAATGGGAAAAACCGCACAGATAAAAGCAAAAGAAGTAAAGAAAGATAAGAAGATTGCACGCCACAGAAAACTTTGTTACGAAAGCAGCAATACAAAAGTAGCCACCGTTACCCCGGATGGTCTTATCAGGGCAACAGGCAAAGGAACCTGCACAATATGGGTATATGCACAGAATGGCGTATACAAAGCTCTGAAAATCACTGTAAAATAATCCTGATGGGGTTTTAACTGTGAAATGAAAAAATACCGGATTGAGCCAGACAGGCCTGATCCGGTATTTTTTTCGTTCCGGGAATTTATAAGTGTTATAGAAAAAACAGAAAAAAGGTGGTAATATAAAAAAATACAGAGAGAAAGGACATGGCAGAGTGGATATATGACGGAAAATACAGTATTACCACTGATAAATACAGCATTTGAGCCAGGAAATGCAAGAAAAGCAGCAGAGAGTTTTGCAGACAGGGATTTCTGGGAGATCGCTATTGCAGAATTTTATTATTTCACAGGGCAGGCGCAGAAATGCAGTAATCTGGTGGAGATTTATATTATGAGTTCCCGGCTGGAACTGAAGCTGTCTGCATGTATGCTCTATGTGTACTCTAATCTTACACTGGGAAATGCGAAGGCATCCGGACGTGGCCTTGAGATCATCCGGGAATGTCTGAGAAAAGAGATGGAAGCTCCCACTTCTGAGAGAAATACAGCATACTGTGTATTTGCAGGATATATGGGAACAGTTCTTTTACATCTCTCTACAGAGGAACTGCCGGATATGAAGAAATATATGAGCAGTCTGCCTCAGGGACTGAGAATTTTTGCTGCCAATGTAATTTCCCATGACCTTTATCTGAAAGGTGAATACAGCAGAGCGCTGGGAATCTGTGATGCGGCACTGTTTTCCTGTAAAGAAATTTATCCTGTTGGGATGATATATCTTTATTGTGTGACTGCTATGTGTGAAATCAGTCTGAAGAATCAGGCAGAAGCAGAAAAAGCCATACTCACTGCCTGGGAACTGGCAGAGAAGGATGAGCTTATCGAGCCGTTTATCGAACTCCACGGACTTCTCCAGGGACTTCTGGAGTCCTGCATCCGCAAAGAAAATCCGGAGATGTACAGAAAAATATCGGATGCAGTTATTACCTTCAGCCGTGGATGGATGGCGGTTCACAATCCTGCATCAGACAGACCGGTGACAGACGCTCTGACTACCATGGAATTTTCCATTGCCATGCTGGCCTGCCGGGACTGGAGCAACCGGGAGATCGCAGAACACATAGGGGTATCCTTAAACACAGTGAAGCATTATCTTACAGATATCTTTAATAAGCTTCATGTAAAAAAGAGAGATGAATTAAAGAATTTCGTATTAAAATGATCGGGAAATCCAGGAAGATACGGTATTTGCCCTGCGCAACCATCCTCTGATGCCGCAGGATATGAAAATACATAGTAATAATGCCCAAAAACAGAAGATACATTTTTAGTAAAAAACGCTTTTGAAATCAAAGTAAAATGGTTTTATAATAAAAATAACGGCAGGCAGCGTAGTGATGCGGGAAAGAAACATCTTATATGCTGTCTGTTGTTTATAAAATGAATTTCAGGAGGAACCATACATGCATGAGTATGAAATCTTTATTGAGGATATAAATCCGTGTGGAGGAGAACAATACAGTAAAAAAACTTTGATCGAGGCAGAAGCAACCAGCCCGGAAGCTTATGTAAAAGAAAATGGAAGATTTCCGATTCTGGAATCCACATGCAACGAGAGTGGAGATGTTGTAATAGTAACAGGAGACAATCAGGGTTCTTTTGTACGTTATACTTTTACGGAATAAGAGTTCCGGGCAGCAAGGAGAGGATTTTGTGAAATATGAAATTGGAGATTTTGTCAGCAAACCAGTTACAGGTATCTGTAAAATAGAGAACATTTTATATTTGAATCCGCAGGATGAAAAAAACGATAAGTTATATTATCTGATGAAACCAGTAGAAGATGAAAAGGAAAAAATATATGTTCCGGTTTCAAACGCAGATTCAAGGCTGAGACTGTGTATGACAAAGAAAATGGCATGGAGTTTGATTAAACGAATTCCAGAGATTCCAACAGCATGGGTGAATAATGAAAAAATGAGAGAGCAGAATTATAAAGAAGCAGTAAAAGCAAATGAACCAGAAGCTTTAGTTTCTATTATAAAAATGATTTATCAGAGGAAC
>ERZ838399.1737-NODE-1737-length-18825-cov-6.787853_pt1 | contig 18825 bp, 10 predicted proteins | sample MGYA00519683_ERZ838399 | MGnify/ENA primary metagenome ERZ838399 (study PRJEB31850, sample SAMEA3708833) | human gut metagenome | biome: human gut; feature: human-associated habitat; material: faeces | place: China | collected 2014 ...
TCCCGTTTTATTGTTACTTTTGCATACGAAGAGTTCTTTGAAGGTTACGCAACGCGCAGAAGAATAATGCAGCAGATAACTAACTAAATCGTAACCTATTACTATCATGAGCGATTAACATACGCTCATTTCCAATAAAATACACTCTTTTCGTAACTTCAGCAGCGCAAAGATACGACAAATATCCTCGCCCCTATGCTTATTTGCATTATCTTTGCGGAAAAAGACAAGCAAGATGAACCAAGAACACATAGAAAAAAGGACGTTCCCCGTATTGGGGATGAGTTGCGCCGCCTGCGCCGCACGGGTGGACAAGACCCTCAACGGACAACCGGGGGTGCGCACGGCCTCCGTCAACTACGCGGCGGCCACGGCTACCGTGGAATACGACACGGCACAATGCAGCCCCGAACAACTGAAAGCGGCTTTGCAGGCTGCGGGTTACGATCTGTTGGTGGGCGATGACCGCAAACTGTTGGAAGACCGGGCGGAACAGGCGCACGACGAGAAGTACCGACGCTTGCGGCAACGCACCGTCTGGGCCATCATCCTCGCCCTGCCCGTGGCCGTCATCGGCATGTTTTTCATGCACATGCCATACGCCGACCTCATCTCATGGGCATTGTCCACCCCCGTCGTCCTCTGGTTGGGACGGGATTTCCACCGCAACGCCTGGCGGCAACTGCGGCACGGCACGGCCAATATGGACACCTTGGTGTCGAACAGCACGCTCATTGCCTACGTCTTCAGCCTATTCAACATGCTCTTCCCGGAATTCTGGACGGCACGGGGCGTAGAACCACACGTCTATTTCGAAGCGGCGAGCGTCATCATCGCCTTTATCCTGCTGGGACGACTCTTGGAAGAAAGGGCCAAGGGCAACACATCGACGGCCATCCGCAAGCTCATGGGGCTGCAACCCCGTACGGTCACCATCGTGGACGACCGTGGAGAAACACATGAAATCAGCATCGACAACCTGCAACGGGGGCAAACCGTCTCCGTCCGTCCCGGCGAACGGATTGCCGTGGACGGCACCATCGTCTCGGGCAGTTCGTACGTCGACGAAAGCATGCTGAGCGGCGAGCCTGCGCCCGTAGCCAAACGCGAAGGGGCACACGTTTTCGCAGGCACCATCAACCAAAGGGGGGCGTTCCGTTTCCGTGCCGAAAAAGTAGGAGCCGACACCGTACTGGCTCACATCATCCGCATGGTACAGGACGCGCAAGGCAGCAAAGCCCCTGTGCAACGGTTAGTAGACCGCATCGCGGCCATATTCGTACCGGCCATCATCGGCATCGCCCTCCTTTCATTCGCCTTGTGGTGGGTACTCGCCCCGTCGGACGGTTTCACGCACGGCCTGCTGGCTTTGGTCACCGTGCTCATCATCGCCTGTCCCTGTGCGCTTGGACTGGCCACGCCGACAGCCATCATGGTGGGCATCGGCAAGGCAGCCGAACACGGCATCCTCATCAAAGACGCTGAAAGCTTGGAAACCGCGCGGAAAATAGACACCGTCGTATTGGACAAGACGGGCACGCTCACCGAAGGGCACCCTATCGTCTCGGGTATCTTCTGGGAAGAAGACGGTGCGGCAAATTTGTCCGATATCCTTTACAGCATCGAAAAACGTTCGGAACATCCTTTGGCAGAAGCCATCGTGAAGCACATCCAGGGACGGGAAGTCCCCATCACCGGTTTCAAGAGCATCACGGGTTGGGGCGTGAAAGGATGCCATGGCGGCAAGACGTACTTCGTAGGCAACCGCCGCCTGATTGACGAACACCACATCAGCGTCAGCCAAAGACTGAACGAGATGGCCGATTGGATGAACAAAACGGGAGCCACCATCGTCTATTTTGCCAATGAAAAGGAGGTGCTTGCCGTCATGCCCATAGGCGACCGTATCAAAGAAACGGCAATCGGCATCGTGGCGGAACTGGACGAAATGGGCATAAAAGCATGTATATTGTCGGGCGACAGTTCCTACGCGGTAGGCAACGTGGCCACCGCTATCGGCACCTTCTATTACCAGGCAGAAGCAACCCCGAAAGACAAGGTAGCCTTCATCGAAAAGCTACAGCGTGCCGGACGGAAGGTGGCCATGGTGGGCGACGGCATCAACGACAGTGCCGCCTTGGCCCAAGCCGACCTGAGCATCGCCATGGGACGGGGCAGCGACATCGCCATGGACGTGGCGCAAATGACGATTATCTCGTCCGACCCGTCCAAGATTCCGGATGCCATACGGCTGTCCGCACGCACCGTGCGCACCATCCGGCAGAACCTGTTCTGGGCTTTCATCTATAATATAATAGGAATACCCATAGCCGCCGGGGTTCTCTACCCCCTTTGCGGCTTCCTGCTCAACCCGATGATAGCCGGGGCGGCCATGGCCATGAGCAGCGTATGCGTCGTGACGAACAGCCTGCGGCTGAAACGGGTCAGGCTACAACATGAAGAAACCGAAATTTCAAAATTCTATGCAAAAATGAAGAAAGAATATAAAGTGGAAGGCATGATGTGCGACCATTGCCGCGCACATGTGGAAAAGGCATTGAACAACATCAAGGGCGTGAACGCCATTGTCACCTTAGACCCTCCCGTGGCCGTCATCGAATACTCAGGAGACGTGATTCCCTTGGAAGAATTACAGGCCGCGTTGGCCGGAGAGGGTTACAAAATCTCGGAAATGTAAAGGAAGGAGGAAACCATGCAGTTAGACAAGCTTTGTGTGGCCTACTTCTCGCCCACGCACACTTCGATGAAAATCGCACGCGCCATCGCCGACGGCACGCGCATCGCACGCCGTGAGGAAATCGACCTGACCACCAACCCCGCCGGCATGCCCATTGCGGTACGCAATGCCATCTGCATCGTGGCCGCCCCCGTCTACGGGGGACTTGTGGCCCCGGTAGCCGTCCGGCGCATCGCCCGCCTGCGGGCGGAAAACAGCATCGCCATCCCGGTGGTGGTCTATGGCAACCGCGACTACGAGGATGCCTTGGTACAGCTCCGCGACCTCCTGCACGCCCAAGGGTTCACGCCCCTCTGCGGCGCGGCATTCGTGGGCGAACACTCCTACAGCCGCCCAGGCATGCCCATTGCCGAAGGCCGCCCTGATGCCGCCGACTTGCAGAAGGCCGCCGCTTTCGGGGCGCAGGCATACGGCAGCCTGTTGCGCCAACTGGACTTGCAAAACCCTCCGGCCACGGATGCACGCGACTTCGCCCTGACCTACGACAGCCCGTTGGAAAACCTTGTGACCGCGCCCGCGATGAAGGGCAACGTACCCTACAAGACCCTTGGCCCCTCCACACCGCAGGCCCCGGTAGTGAATGACAACTGCTACGGTTGCGGAGAATGCGTGGACTGGTGCCCCACCGGTGCCATCACCATAGCCGACGGACGCTCTGCCACCCGTGCGGACTTGTGCACCAAATGCTGTGCTTGCGTCAAGTTCTGCCCCGTAGGCGGACGCACTTTCGACACCCCTTATACTGCCATGTTGCACCAGAACTTCAGTGCACGCCGCGAACCGGAATGTTTCGTCTGACAAAATGTCAGTCTTGATGGCATAAGAATCGCTTATACGCCTCCGTATTCGGGCGAGGTGACAAAAAACGTCGGCATTTCAAGCCGACGTTTTTACTTTCCGCAACCGGAAGCAAGGTTTTCGCTTACAAAAAGACACCCTCTCCACACCGCCATGCGGCATGCCCCGCATACCAATGACATCCGCCAGCCTTTTCCCGTGACAAAAAGCATGAGGATTTGGCGCACGGAAATCCGTCAGATAAATCAAGAAAGGCTCTTCTGCCCTCCCTTTTACACCGTTTACCGCCCCCTTTTCCGCCGCACGGAAGACCGTTTCCGGCCGCCAAGCGGACAACTCCATTTTTTTCTACGCCAAAACTTTTTCCGCTTTCAGCCAAACGAAATTCCAATCTCAGGAGATTGAAACCCCGAATTCAAAAGAAATGCGTCATAAATACATAAAACGGGACTTATCCCGATTTGAATTTAACATTTCCTCTCTATTTGAGCCTTTTACGACCCGTCGATTATGCGTAAAAGGCTGACATATTGTCAGCACTTCACGTCCTGCCTCGTCCGCCTTATTTTCCCTTTCCCATCTTTTTTTTCTCAATTCTGTTTGCGTTACCAATAGTTTTATTTAATTTTGCCGCACCTAATCATTTACGAATTAATACCAAGAAAATTAGGAATATGGAAGCTGTATTCGGTTACATCATCGGCCTCGGGGCCGCAGTCATGATGCCCATTATCTTTACCATACTGGGCGTCTGTATCAAAATCAAGTTCGGAAAAGCCTTACAAAGCGGCCTTTACGTGGGTGTCGGCTTCGTGGGATTGTCGGTCATTACGGCGTTGCTCACCAGCAGCCTCAGTCCTTCGCTCTCGAAAGTGGTGGAGATTTACGACCTCAACCTCGAAGTGTTCGACATGGGATGGCCTGCTGCAGCCGCCGTGGCTTATAACACGTCGGTAGGCGCATTCATCATTCCCGTATGCCTCGGAGTGAACATCCTGATGCTCCTCACCAAAACGACAAAGACCGTCAACATCGACCTGTGGAACTATTGGCATTTCGCCTTCATCGGCGCGATGGTCTACTACACGATGGACAACATCGCATGGGGTTTCTTCGCCGCCGTCATCTGTTATATCCTGACGCTGATAGCTGCCGACTATACGGCTCCGAAATTCCAGAAATTCTACGATAAGATGGATGGCATCTCCATCCCGCAGCCTTTCTGCCAAGGATTCATGCCTTTCGCCATCCTCATCAACAAGGCGCTCGACCTGATTCCGGGGTTCAACAAACTGTATATCGACGCGGAAGGCATGAAAAAGAAATTCGGCATCCTGGGCGAACCGCTCTTCCTCGGCGTATTGGTGGGATGCGGCATCGGCGCACTGGCCTGCAAGAACGGGCAGGAATTGGTGGACGGCATTCCGGGTATCCTCGGACTGGGTATCAAGATGGGAGCCGTCATGGAGCTGATTCCCCGCATCACGGGACTGTTCATCGAAGGCCTGCGCCCCATCTCCGATGCCACGCGCCAGATGATTGCCCGCAAATTCGGTGAGAATGCAGGCCTTCACATCGGCATGAGCCCGGCCTTGGTCATCGGCCACCCGACTACGCTCGTCGTATCGTTGCTGCTCATCCCCGTCACGCTGTTCCTCGCCGTTGTCCTGCCGGGCAACCAGTTCCTGCCTTTGGCTTCGCTGGCCGGCATGTTCTACGTGTTCCCCATCATCCTGCCCATCACGAACGGCAATGTGGTGAAGACGTTCATCATCGGACTTATCCTGATGGTCATCGGGCTGTATTTCGTGACGAACCTCGCGCCCTACTTCACCAGTGCGGCACACGATGTGTTCAACATCACGAAGGACACGGCCGTGGCCATCCCCGAAGGTTTCGAGGGCGGCGCGCTCGACTTTGCCTCCAGTCCGCTGGCATGGGTCATCTTCCACCTGACACACACGGTGAAATATGTGGGTCCGGCCGTCCTCGTGGTCTGCACGCTCGGACTGGCTGTCCTCAACCGCCGTGCCATCGTCCGCAAGAAGTACTAAGACGCGGACGCATACCACGCATTTGAATCTAACATCACATAATCAAAAACAGAAAGAAAATGAAAAGATTTGCATTGGCTCTTTGCCTCGGCCTCGGCGCACTTTCGGCAAATGCCCAAATGAACTACAAAGTACAGACCGCCTGCCATCCGCAGGATGTCAAGCACTACGACACCGAACGCCTGCGCAGTGCCTTCATGATGGACAAAGTCATGGCTCCGGATGAAATCAACCTCACGTACACCCTCTACGACCGTCTGATTTACGGTGGAGTGATGCCGGTAAACAAGGTTCTGAAACTGGAGAAGTTCCATGAACTCGGACCGGAAATCACCTACTTTTTGGAACGCCGGGAATTGGGCGTAATCAATGTCGGTGGAGACGGTGTGGTAACTGTAGACGGCAAAGCATACGAAATGAAATACAAAGAGGCTCTCTACGTAGGCTGCGGCAACAAAGAAGTTACCTTCAAGAGCAACGACCCGGCCAAACCGGCCAAATTCTACATCAACTCGGCTCCCGCATACAAGCAGTTCATCACCCAGTTGATCACGACTGATGCAAAGTTACAGAAAGCCAACCCCAAGAAATATGTATTGGGCATCTCCGACCATTACGGCAAGATGGAAGAAAGCAACGACCGTGTGGTCAACCAGTTAATCGTAAAAGACGTTTTGGAGAAAGTGAAAGGCGGCGGCACGAACCAACTGCAAATGGGACTCACGGAACTGGCTCCGGGTTCCGTGTGGAACACGATGCCCGCACACACGCACACACGCCGGATGGAAGCTTACTTCTATTTCAACGTAACCGACGGCAACGCCATCTGCCATTTGATGGGCGAGCCGAAAGAGGAACGCCTCGTATGGTTACACAATGAGCAAGCCATCACTTCGCCAGAATGGAGCATCCACGCTGCTGCCGGAACCAGCAACTATAGCTTTATTTGGGGAATGGCCGGCGAGAACTTGAAATACAGCGACAAAGACGAAATCAAATATCAAGATATGCGCTAAGCGTTTGGTTACTACCGCATATACCCATATCCCCGCCCTCTACTCCAAAGGACGGGGATATTTTATTTTACACAGTTTAACACTCCTGCCGTTTGTTTTCCCATTTCTTTCCAGAATCAATCCTTTACTTTGTATCATCAAAAAGAAACAAATGTCTAACTTTCAAAAAATGAACATTATGAAAAAGTTATTATTCTTACTGCTGAGTGTATTCACTTTACAAGTCGCTCAGGCCGACAACGACAAACCCATCACATTCGACAAGCTGCCTGCTAAAGCACAGACTTTCATCAAACAGAACTTCCCCACGGAAAAGGTGGCATTCACCAAAATGGAGAAAGGATTCTTGGACACGAGCTACGATGTCGTGTTTGTCAACGGCAACGGGGTTGAGTTCGACAAGAACGGCGAATGGACAGAATTGGATTGCAAACGCAGTAGCGTACCGACGAAAGCCGTTCCCGCCCAAATCACAAAGTTCGTAAAAGAAAGCCATCCCAATGCTGCCATCCTCAAATTGGAGCGCGACCGTTACACCTACGAAGTGAAACTGTCCAACTTCTGGGAAATCAAATTCGACAAGCAATTCAATGTCATTGACATGGATATGGATGACTAAACAGAAAAAACTGCAAATCCGGATCCGGCACATTCCATCCCGAAAAGGGGGGAATGTGCTTTTTTCGTACCCCTCCGGTTACCGGCAGCTTTTTTCAGTACGCATATCCACAAAAACATATCTTTTCATAAAATAGGTTGTATCACGGCAAAATATTCAAGCAAGCTTAAGATTTTGCATTCGATTTGCATTATCTTTGTGAACATGAACATCCGTAAACTTTTCCTCTTTGCATTTTGGACGAGTTGCTGCCTGACATCGACTTTATACGCCCAAGAACGCGCCAAACCTAAAAACGGAGAAGGCGTATCGACATTTCTTCAACGTTTTGGCTACACTTCCCGTGCAGCCCAAAAGGAGTTTCTGGAAATCAACAAAGGGAAACTGACCCGTGACGGAGGCTTGATACTGGGACGTAGTTATCGGCTTCCCACCGGTAAGAAGTCCGGGAAAAAAGCGCGGGCAGGCAGCCGTAAGACCAGCGTCGTAGAACCGCTTTTCGGCCCGTCATACCAAAACGTATCCGTCCGTTCCCATGAGTTAGACGGTGCTTGCTTGTATCTGGTCAGCGGGCACGGAGGTCCCGATCCCGGAGCCATCGGGAAAGCAGGTAACCGGGAATTGCACGAAGACGAGTATGCCTACGACATCATCCTGCGGTTGGGACGTGCATTGATGGAAAAAGGCGCCAAGGTACATATCATCATCCAGGATGAGAAAGACGGCATCCGCGATGACCGATATTTGTCCAACAGCGACCGTGAGACCTGCCTCGGGCAAACGATTCCGCTCGACCAGATAGCCCGACTACAGCAGCGGTGCGATGCCATCAACCGACTGACGTATAAGGACAAAGAGAAATACAAACGTGCCATCTTCATCCACGTGGACAGCCGTGGGCGGAAAGACCAGGTGGATGTATTCTTCTACCACTCTCCCGGCAGCAAGTTAGGAAAACGTCTGGCGGAAAACATTCACAAAACCTTTGAACGGAAATACGACAAACACCAACCGAACCGGGGATTCCGGGGTACGGTAAGCGAACGTTCGCTCTACGTATTAAAAAAATCCAATCCGGCGGCAGCTTTCCTGGAACTGGGCAACCTGCAAAACGAACGCGACCGGAAACGCCTCGTCATCCCGTCCAACCGCCAAGCCTTAGCCGACTGGATTTGCCAAGGTATCATAAAAGATTTCAAAGGGAAACAGTAAAACCGCAGCCCCTATAAGGCAAAAAGAACGCATAGAGGAAATCATCCCCTATGCGTTCTCTTTTTTTAGTGCACGCGCTTCACAGCGCACGCAACTACCAACCTATTATTTCATATAAAACTTCTTCACTGTTCCGTCAGAGTACTTGAAGATGTTGACCTGCCCTTTGACAGGTTCTGCCACACGACGACCATCTACCGTATAGATGCCGGTAAGTTCTGCGCCATTGGCATTCTTCACGCCATAAATGCTGCTGCCTTTATGGGCTTCTTCAGCATCAGCCAAAACCTTCTCGATTCCGGCTTCGATGGCCGTTGCATCGATCTGGCTTTCGGCCGTCAGCTTCACTTCCTCGTACAAGCCCTTCACTTCGTTGCTGATGGAATCAATGTCCTCCTGCAAAGCAGCAATGTCGGCAGTGAACTGCCCTGCCACCTCTGCATAATCCGTTTCTATCGTTGTCTTAGCGGCGTCTAATTTAGCCTGCAAAGCCCCGATTTCTTCTGTCAGACGGACAAAAGCCTCGTCATTGGCAACCTTGGCTGCCTGTAAAGCCAAAGCGTCGTCCACCATCTTCACGATAGCCGTATCAATGCTAACCACAGGAGCCAACACCTCGTCATAAATAACCGGGAGCGTTTCATTGGCGTAAGCCTCGTCCACAGACTTCCGCAAATCCTCAATACGGGTAGCCACTTCCTGGACGGCATTCACGACGACCGCACTGTCTTTCACGTCAGCAGCCGCAGTATTGATTTTCTCCACGGCAGCCTCATAACGCGTACGCAGCCCCTGTATGGAGTCATTGGCAGGAGTATAGTAGGCGATGAAAGAATTAATCACCTCCATGACTAACTTACCCTCCATATTAATGCCATGCCCTGCATTATCCGACAAAATAATTTCATCCAACGAAAGTTCTGCAACCTCTTGGAAAGTCTCGGAAGCTTTCACAAAGAAAGAAAACACCACACCCGTATCTCCTTTGAGGGTATCACTCGTCAGACCACTCAGCACCAATTTGGTACGACCGTCTTCCAAAATACTGGAAGAGATAGACAAATTCTGTGGTAAACGTTCACCATATTCAAACTTAGGTGCACCGTTGGCCTCCGTATCCAATGACAGTCCTTCGGGCAACGACAACACTGCCTCCATACCACGGACACTCGTATAGTTACGCAAGCCCAAGCTTACTTTTTTAACACTACCGTCGTTCTTCACGCAAATAGAGTCTTCGGTAAGATAGAAAAAGCCCACGTTCGGACTCACATGTGCGGTATAGGACTCAAGGTGGTACCCCTTGATGTTACCGGTCTCTTCGTCAAACTCCGAACTGCTGCCTACAATGTTATCCAACACGATTTCACTGGTTTCCACCATATTCTCATTTGCCTTTACTTTGAAATAAGCCACGGCACCGCGGTCGCCTGCAATATTATAAATCCCATTGGGCTGAATGAGAAGGCGCACCGTCTTGATACCTTTGGCCATATCGTCCATGGAACTTTGCACCTCATTCATATAAATGCTGTGAGAAGAACGGCTCAAACGCACCTCATCGCGTTGTACGCTATTCGTAACGAAATCCAAGCCTTTGGGAAGCTTGAAGTCCATCTGCAAACCCACCATAGGATCGCTATTCTCCAAATAGACAGAAATCGTCTTCTCTTCTTCCACCTTGATATTGAAATTATCAATGGTGACCTTGTTCTCAGCTTCAGCACTTGCCACAAAAGCCATCACCATGCCCCATATCCATAGGCACTTCGCCGCAAACCGTCGCATCGAAGTATTTGTATTCTTTGTCATACGTTCTGTTTTTATTGTTCTACATTAATCCTTTAGAAGGAAAGCGCGGCCACCTTACGTGGCAGCCACGCTTCCTACACACAGAGACTTTATTCACTTACTTCTTCAAAACTTTCTTCACTGAACCGTCAGCATTACGGATAATGTTGATACCTCTTGTGAACTTGTCCATGATCTGACCGCCCACAGAGTATATCTTCTCTTTCACGCTTGGGTTGGCCTGCACACCATTGATACCGGTTACGCCGCCTTCGCCACTGCCACCGATGCTGTAAAGTACGCCATCGGCATCTGCTGCAAGCACATTGCCTACGGTCATCTTAGAAGCAGCACGACCCGATACTTCCAAATAAACCAGGGCTTCGCCATTTGCGTTAAGCTCTTTATTCTGGAGCGAACTTACCACGATGCGGTGCGTCGTCCCATCGGCCAATGTATTGGAATACAACTGGTGGTCGTCTGCACTTCCACCCAAAGATTCTCCCAACAAAGTTACGCCTGCGGGAAGCGTCACGTCCATCTGACAAGCTACGTAGGGGTTCACGTTTTTCAGAAGGATGGCTACACGCTTCGTGCCTCCGACTTCTTCCATGTTCATCTCTACACTTTCTTCGGTCTGCGTCATCGCAGGCTCTGCCAAACGTACACGAGGTGCCACTTGACTGACCTCCATCGTGTTGTAACCCATAATCTTGTTCGTAAGTTTCGTCAAGTCGGCCACGTTGATGCTACCGTCGTCATTCACGTCTGCGGCATACCACTTGATTGTACCGGCGATAGACTCAGCTTTAGACGGGTCGAGCACATACATCATCAGTTCCGTGTAGTCGAGAACATCGACAACACCATCACGCAATACGTCACCCCGTATGAACGATTCGGTTTCTATCGTCTCACGTACGTTTGCCATCCGTTCTTCCTGCTTTGCAAGTGCGGCCTGAATTTGCGGAAGGGCTTCCTTTACGTAGTGAATCGATGTCGAAACAATATTATTACCATTGATGTCTATATCGACGTAACCGTCTTTAGCCTGTTCGTTATACTCTTCAATTATATTCAAATCCTTATTGACAAGATTCAAAGTATCTCTCAAGGCATCTTCAACTTCGACAATGAATGTATGATTGTTCACAGACTTAACAAGTTCACTCCTGTCACTTTGCGCCTTATCAATCACACCCGTATATTCTATGCCGGAAGCCTTGCAGTCCAAAGAATCGATACGCCACAACACTTTGTCCATAATGGATTTAAGCGTATTTTCGGCATCCACTCCAGCCAACTCGATGTCAGCATAGTATTCATCCATAGCCTTACCGTATTTACTGATATGAGCCGTAATGTCAGCTATACTTTCTGCATTAGCCTTCTCGTCTACCTTGTAATACTCAAAGCCGGTCAACTTGTCTACTACAGTGGTGAGCGAGTCATTCAAATGAGCCATATCAGCCTTGCGGGCCTCGTAAGCCTCATCGTTGAGCGTGTAACGTTCCTGATCTTTTGCGATGTCGGACAACAACGTCTTCAAATCAGACAAGATAACATCCATCTTGTGATTCAACTTGTCTTGATAGAACAACATGTTCGCCTTGTTCTGCTCTATACCGTCTTTCACGGCAACCACATCACTTTCAAGTCCGGCCATATCGCCCTCGAATTTACCCTGTACGTTGGCGTGACATGCAGCAAGCGTCTCTCGTCCAACCTTCACATCTCCTTCCACTTCTCCTGCACGGTTCATAAGAACTGTGTAAGCATTCTCTGTGGCAGCAGCATCCGTGTAAGTTGCCAGTTTCGTACGCATGCCTGCAATCCAAGTCTCATAAGCCAAGAATAACGGCTGTTTGGCTTTAGTTTCTGCGTTGTCGATTGCACCGCCTTTAGCGGTATCCTTCGTAAAGGCAGTCATTTTTTCCTTGATAGCTGTAGACAAAGCGTTTACTTCTGCCTCAGCGTCAGCATCGCCTTTCACCTTATTCTGTGCGTCGGCACAAGCGGCCTGCAAGACATTGAACTCTGCCAATATTTGAACCGATTCTTTCATATTGGCCGATCGATAGACTCTTTCGGTAGAAGTCGTGATGTTCTTGCATTCATTCTCGGCAGTTGTCTTGTAAGTGTTATCCAACCCACCTTCGTAGCGTTTGGTCTCCAAATCGCTCATCAGCCTGTCGATACGAGCTTGCAAAGCCTCCACACCGCAAGTGTCGGTCAGGATATAGGCATCGACATACTTCGCAGCCTCATCCAACGGTGCCTGTAAGGCTTCAACTTTCACAATAAGACCGTTATATACGTCATTGTTGGTCACATAGTTGTTATGTGCCGTCTTTCCGCTGACATAAGCATTATACATTGGAGTACCGAACTGTTCTAACTTCGCATGCAACTCTTCCATGACAGCACCATAAATATGGCCCGTGTTATCAGCATACGTCTTTTCAGCTTCTGTCAACGTAGGCCGGGTTGCCTTGATATCATCAACGAATTTCTTTCCATCGACTCCTTCAAGATAAGCACCATTTTCATACCATTCTTCCAATTCTGTCAAATGGCTGTTGTATTGGTTAAGGGTATCGGTAGACAATGTCTCCCATTCGTACACTGCTGCAGGTTCTTTTCCATCCGCAATCCAAGCTTCGAAATTAGCGAAATCAGAGACGATGCCGTCCACTTTCGTGATATTGAACTGACCCGGAACGAAATCTTTGATAGCTTCTGCTTTTTCGAGGACAGCCTTAACGTTAGCAAACGCCTCATCAGCCGTAACATAATCGGCATCAACCAATTCTTGACGGGCATCTTTATACAGTTTATTCGCAGTTTCATATTCTCCGTCAAAGAACGTATACGTAGCACTTTGCACAGCTGCATCCATTGTATACAATATCTGGTCAATCTTGCTTTCGTATGCCCGTACGTCGGCCTCATATTGTTTATCAGGGTCGAACAACATCTTGTCTGTATTTTGAGCCTCGCTAAAGGCTGCAAAAGCTTCATTCTCGATGTTGTTGATTTCTTGAAGGTAGTTTTGGATACTTGTATTCGCTGTTTCTACCGCACTCTTAACGACATTAAGCAGTTCCGGAGTCTGTACCTTGCTAACCTGTCCTATCACATTCACAGCTTCGATGTAGCAATTACGCATATCCTCGACGGCACTGTTAAAGCTATTGTAACGGGTCTGGTTATCAGTTTTCACAGCATCCACGTAACCCTGCTCACGACTTGCTCCGATCGTAACCACCTGCATTCTGATGGTTTGCAATACACCATGTATGGTTCCATATTGTTCATCGGATTTACCCTTCTCAAAAGCTGTGGCAATATCCTTCGCAACTTGTCCTTCAAGTTTGCTCTTCTCCGCCTCTAATTGTTCGATAAAGGCTTTGGCTGCCGTAGTCGGGTCACCTACAGTCAATATGGTATACAAACTGTCCACGGAATTTTTCACAGTTGCGTATTCTGTATCCAGTGTGTTATCTACTTTGATATTTGTCTCAGCATCCTTAGATACCTGCTTTATCTTTTCACAAATATCAGTGTAGCCCTCTTTGAAGTTGTCTTCCCGCGTCTGGCAACTTTCGTCACTATTGTCGTTGTAATGGCTCTTCCAAGCCGCATTCACGTTAGCCACCCAATTATCGAAATCTATCACATACATGCCTTTCGGGTTGGTATTCTCGCCCAACAGGCCATTTACGTAATGGTTTTCACTATTGCCCAATGCCAAATTTGACAGTTCGCCCAATTCCGCTACTATCAAGTTGTGGATATCCGTCTTCTTGCTTTCTACGGCCAATCTTTCGTAAGCAGCCAAGTTCTTCCTGGCCACTTCCAATTCGGTCAATGTCGCTTTCACCTTGCCGTCAATAACCTTCATCGCCTCGTGAATAGCGGCACTGTCATTGTGTAATGTATCGCCCTTATACGCGTTCACCATCGCCGTCTCCTGCTTACCAAGCTCCGTGGTATAACTTCCCTTCAGGTCATCAAAATGCTTTTTCGACACATCCTTGTCATCAATAGGAGTCCAATTCGCATCAATCTTACCGATATTTCCCGCAATACCATCAGCAACCTTCGTCAGACTTGCCTGTACGGAGTTGTTCTTGGCGTGGATTTCCTTCGCCTCACCGACCTCATCAATGAAGGCACTGACATCCTCAAGAAGTTTCGCCATCTCAGCACTGGCATCAGACAAGGCTGCCAAAGTTTCAGCCTGCTTATCCTCGCTTGTGTAGTCCAAATCAGTTACCGTTTTTTCTATTTTATCTACAGAGTTGTACAATACCGTCTGCTTTTCAAGCAAGTTCTTTGCAAAAGACCCGTAAATCTCCGTAGTCACCGAAAGTCCATCCAGATCATCATTTACAGATTTGATATCCGCAGTGATTTGATTCTTCAAACGGTTGATGGTAATTACGACTACTTGTTGGTCATACCATTCTTTGTGCTTATCGAAAGTTCCCACCAAGGTTTTCACCTCGCCTGTGATACCTGTAGTTTCATTTCCCTTGGCATTGGTTGCCTCCGTCAAAACATTGTTCATGCCGTTAGCATGCGTATCCCCATCGGCATCCTTGGCAACCGTTGCGGCTTTCAAAGCTGTCTGAAGGTCGGACAATGTCTTGTTCATTTCGTCTAACTTGCCGCCATAAGTTGGCAAATCATCGATATTTTCGTCCGGTGTTTCCGTTCCGGTATAGACCGGTACATAACGTCCGTCGCCATTCCCGACCTTGTCCGAAAGCTTTTTGATTTCTGCTTGAATATCAGAGATAGTCTTTGCAGCGTTGTCATAAACCTTCACGACGGCCTTGGCAGCATTCACATAGCTCTGAATTTCGCCTTTAAGAGCTTCTATTTCTGTTTTCTTCGTATCTTTGTTATCGGCACAAGTCCCTTCATCAAAGCTTTTCTTTATATACGAAGAGAATGCATCTATCTCCTCTTGCAACTTCTTCTCATCGGTATCTTTATAGATGTCGCCCACCGACACGTCGCCATACTTCAGGGCATGCACTTCTGTCTTGGCCTTATCGAACGCAGCCGTTTGAACATCCAACGCAGCGGTCAATTCCACTTTAGCCTGATAGTTCGGCAAAGATTGGTATTCTTTTTCAATGATGGTATTCAGGTTCTTTGTCACCGGTTCCTTAGCCTTCTCGTATGCACCGCCTTTTTGGGTATAGGCATCCAACGCATACTTCTTGTATTGATTTACAACCTCGGTTTCGATTGCTTTAAGATCGGCTTCGGCTTTTTCCAATTCGGACTTATACTTTTCGGATACCACCGCATCTTTTTTCAATTCCGCAAGCAATGCCCATGGACTCTTGCCGTCTGTCCTTTCGGCAATCAAAGCCTTGTATATATTGTCATTGTTTTGGATGCTGCCCGTATAGAATTTATGCACCTCGTCTGTTTTCTCATACAAACTGTCCAAAGCGTGCGTGTTAGCCTCATATCCCTCTTCTGCGGTCTGATGGTTCTCATTCGTTCCGTTTTTCCTCTCCACGGCCACAATACCCAGGTTCACTTCGTTAAATGCATTGTGAGCCTCAGTACGCATCGTCTCATACAAGCCCGCGAAATCCTGAGGGTCTACCGCTACTTTCATGAAGGCCTGCAACTGTTCGTTATAATGAGCCTTAGTAGAGTTGATTTCCCCCAACACTTCATCATAAGCCGTATGGTTCTTGTCGACATTCACCAACTTATCGGTGAATTTTTTTATTGCTTCCGATGCCTTTTTGGTAAATTCACTGTTGAATGCTGGCGTACATGCAGTAGCAGCAGTACCATTATCATAATAACCTTCAACTTCAACAAGGAAAGCATCGATTGTTTCCTTTGCAGCATTATATTCGTTCTGGGACAACACCTTGGCATAGTCCTGAGCACTTTGCTTGCTGTTTACTCCGTCTGCATCACTTAAATTGCCAATATTTGTATCCCAAGCGCTTTTCAAAGCTGTACTTTGTTCTTCACCGACAGCCTTAGAAGCCGTATAAGCTCTCCAGTTGGCCAAATGCGCCTCGATATCCGTATCAAGTGCCTTGACCTCTGACATGAGCGTACTTCCTTCCACGCCATTGAGGTAAAACTTATATTCACCATACACCGTATAAGCAGCGAAATCACCGGCAGCATCATCTTTCACCCGATTGATTTTTACCGTCAGGTCACTATACCGCTTATTAAATTCGGCATATTTATCCGCATCATCCTCTTGGCTCACTTTTGCAATAGCCTTCGAAGCAGCATTAAGCAATGTCCGTTGTGCTCCAGCAAAATCGAATACCAGTTCCAACTTGAAACCGCCAACCCGGAATTCCTTTCCCGTCTCGACAGCCTCAATGGCAAGAGTAACCTCGGATGCCGCAGTACCTTCCACTTTGAACTCGCCGTTTGTCAACGCCTTGCCGTTCACCAAGAACTTAGCATTCATCGAGGTAGTAGCCGACAACTTGTATGTACCAGGTAAAAGGGAACCCAAAGACTGAGAAATCGTGGTACCATTTGGAGATGTCAACACACCGTTCACCAACGATGGTTTTTCCGCTCCCACCCATTGATCCACTTCTGTCTTAATCTGATCCAAATTTGCATTGGCATAGGCTGCCATAGAAGCAGATGTCATTGCAAGAACAGAAACCAGTGTCTTCTTTTTCATACTTTTAATGTTTTAAATTCTATACTTATCTTTTAAAGTCTCTTTATTCTTCAAGATGCCCCACCTATCTATATATAGTACAGGCACCCGCCTAATTTTGCATCGGTAAAATTACCTACAATTCAAAAATAACATGCAAACCTAAAAGGTGTTATTCGTGAACCATGCCATTCTTTTCGTGAAAACGCATTACACCTATGCACCCCAACTTCAAAAAAAGAGACCCACCACCCCAAAAGGAAAAAGTGCGCACCCTACTACGACACGGGCATCCTACCCCGACCTTTTTAAGGGAAGGCATACATCCAACCAAAGATTTTTGTGAAAAGCCCCTTCATCCTTCAGGTTGCATGGTAATCCACTCATAATTTTGACGTTATAAGCTGAAAGATGTTTCAGGCATCTTTCAGCCACACTTCATTCCGTTTGACTGCAATCGGGAAACCAATCGGCTGAGATTGAAAAATCAATTGGCTGAAAACGAAAAATCAATTGGCGCAGACCTTCTGACGGCATTCAACCATGAAAAGCAACTGAAAGACAGGCATCCTATCCTTCACACTGTAACATACTATATGACAATACATTGCCTCTCATCCTGAAAGATGAAAGATGATTTTTGAACCTTCTTAGGAAGGAAGCATGCGGACAAGAGCCACCAAATTTCAGTCCTCCCTATTTTTTCCTCCTTATCACTTTGTTTTTATCCGATAATTCCTTTTCTTTGCATAGACATAACATCTAACAGACAAATCCTATGGGCGAATTAAAAGACAGATACATACGTTTCGATTGGGCGATCAAGCGTTTGCTTCGACAGAAGTCCAATTTCGTAGTCCTAGAAGGTCTTTTATCCACTCTTCTCGGAGAGGACGTGGTGATCGTGCGCATCCTTGAAAGCGAAGGCAACAAAGAGGATAGCGAGGACAAGTTCAACCGCGTAGACGTGTTGGCAGAAAACAGCAAAGGCGAGCTGGTAATCATCGAGGTACAAAACAACCGGGAGCTAGATTATTTTCACCGTATGCTATATGGCACATCCAAGGCAGTCACCGAGTATATCCATGAGGGAGAAAAATATGGAACCATCAAGAAAATCTATTCCGTAAACATTATCTATTTCGATCTTGGACAGGGAAAGGATTACGTATATCACGGGAAGACCCAATTCAAAGGTATTCATTTTGACGATATATTGAAACTATCCACCCGCCAACGGGAACAATTCGTCAAACAGGAAGCCGGCGATATTTTTCCTGAATATTACGTATTACGTGTCAACGAGTTTGACGAACTGGCGAAAACACCCCTCGACGAATGGATCTATTTCCTAAAAACAGGAGAAATAGATGAACATGCCACCGCCAAAGGATTGCCGGAAGCACGGGAGAAGTTACGGATCGATAAGCTCAGCCCTTCCGAGAAGGGCCAATACTACGCTCACATGGAAGCCCTTCGATATCAAAGGAGCGTCATCGAGACCGGATGGATAGAAGGGCATGCGGATGGACGAGCCGAAGGTATTGCGGAAGGCAGAGCGAAAGGCAGAGCCGAAGGTATCGCAGAGGGTATCGCAGAAGGACAGAACCGAGAGAAACATCAAATTGCCGCCAACTTGAAAAAGCAAGGGCTTCCCATCGAGACCATAGCGAATTGCACAGGACTCTCTCCCGAAGAGATAGCGGACTGTTAGCGCAGACTTAAAAGGAGGGGAATCAAAAGATTCCCCCTTTATACATATTATCGAAATTCGAATGCTGCCCGTTCATCTTCTGGGCCTCCTCGCCTTCCGGATTCAGTTCCAGAGATTTCTTCAGATCCTCAAACGCACCGGTCTTATCACCTTTCAGATTCTTGGCTCGCCCACGCTCACTATA
>ERZ838399.1752-NODE-1752-length-18699-cov-5.204784_pt1 | contig 18699 bp, 16 predicted proteins | sample MGYA00519683_ERZ838399 | MGnify/ENA primary metagenome ERZ838399 (study PRJEB31850, sample SAMEA3708833) | human gut metagenome | biome: human gut; feature: human-associated habitat; material: faeces | place: China | collected 2014 ...
AAATGGTGTAAGAAGCATCAGACCTTCTGCAAGAGATGTATCAAAGTTTTCTACACCAAGGATACCGTCCATACCATCGCATCCGAAGAATTTAGTTTCAAATCCCATGCTGTCTGCCTGTGCAAGGATCAGGGAAGCTTCTGTATAATAAATTGGAAGGAATACTAATTCAGCACCGCCGTCTTTTGCTTTCTGAAGCTGTACGGAGAAGTCTTTATTGTTATCAGCAGTGAATGCTTCAGAGGATACGATCTCAATACCCTGATTAGCTGCTTCTGCTGTGAAGTTCTGTGTGATACCTGATGAATATACATCAGAGCTGTCATAGATAATAGCTACTTTTGTAGCAAGTTTGTTCTCTCCAATGTACTGAGCTGCTGCAGTACCCTGGTTCGGGTCAGAGAAGCATACACGGAATACGTTCGGGTTTGCAACACACTCTGTTGCTGATCCGGATGGAGTTAACTGGAACATGCTGTCTGCTGCTGTCTCGTTTGCTACAGCTACACAAGGTGTAGAAGTAACAGTACCAACCAGAATGTTCATTCCCCAGTCTTTTAATGCATTGTATGCGTTCAGGGATTTCTCAGCATCGTTTTCATCATCTTCGAACTGGAACTCTACCTGATATCCGTTGATTCCGCCGTCTTCGTTTACTTCGTTGATTGCAAGCTCTGTTGCATTCTTTACAGCCTGTCCGTAGATTGCTGCTGCTCCGGTTACAGGTCCGATTCCACCGATCTTAAATGTATCATCATCTGCAAATACAGATACAGGTGCAACTGTTGACATTACCATTGCTGCTGCCGCAGTAACACTGATGATTTTTTTCAGGTTTTTCATAATAAAATCCTCCTTATATTTTGTCAGTCCTTTCGTCCCTCTTACGGCTCATAAGGTTAGCTTCCGTTACCATTCATTCCATCTGGTGCATCATTTTCAATATACTAGTTTCCGCAAGTTCATTTATTATGTAAAGGAACTGAAAAGTAACAAAAAGCCAACTGGGTTCCCAGCCGGCTTTGGCTTCCACTGACACTTTAATATGTTGCTGTTTTAAATTATATCACCATATATTTGACCATGCAAGAAAAACTTTATGGAAATTTAAGTTTTTTCCGTCTTTCATGGACACTTGACCGCACTGCACACGCAATTTTATCTCTTTTTCAGTTTTATGTAAACTACAGCAATCATGCTACATAAATGTCCGCCACTCTTTTTACCAAAAAAGGTACACACAGAAACCGTAACAATTTCTATGTGTACCTCACAATTCTGATTTAATTTATCAAATCTTATTTCTCTCTAAAACCGCCAATTATGCGATTGCTTTTTTAGCGATCTCAGCAAGTGCTGCAAATCCTTCTGCATCGTTTACTGCAAGTTCAGCAAGCATCTTTCTGTTGATGTCGATGTTTGCAACTTTAAGTCCGTGCATCATTTTGCTGTAGGATAATCCGTTCATTCTTGCTGCAGCGTTGATACGAGCGATCCAGAGCTGTCTGAACTGACGTTTTTTCTGTTTTCTTCCTGCGTAGGAGCTAGCAAGTGCTCTCATTACAGACTGTTTAGCAACTCTATACTGTTTGGAACGGGCTCCTCTGTAGCCTTTTGCCAGTTTTAATGTACGATTATGTTTTTTCTTTGCGTTTAATCCGCCTTTAATTCTTGCCATTTCTTAAATTTCCTCCTGTTTGTCTATCTTCAATGAATAAATGCTTCTTATAAATATGGTAATGCTTTCTTCATGCTCTTAACATTAGTAGCATCAACAACAGTAGATTTTCTCAGATTTCTTTTTCTCTTCTGAGATTTCTTTGTTAAGATATGGCTTTTATAAGCTTTATTTCTTACTAACTTTCCTGTACCTGTTTTTTTGAAACGCTTTGCTGCTGCTCTGCAAGTTTTAATTTTTGGCATTGTTAATTCCTCCTTAAACTGTATCTCTATTATATTTAACGTTTTTCCGTTAAAAACATGGTCATGCTTCTGCCTTCAACCTTCGGTGCCTTCTCCACTGTTGCCACGTCAGAAAGATGTTCCGCAAAATCATCCAGAATATGTTTACTGCTTGCCATATGTGCCATTTCTCTTCCACGGAAACGTAAGGTTACTTTTACTCGGTCACCCTTGGAGAGGAATTTTCTGGCGGCGTTGACTTTCGTATTCAGGTCATTGGTATCAATGTTTGGTGAAAGTCGCACTTCTTTGACATCGATGGTCTTCTGCTTTTTCTTGGCTTCTTTTTCTTTTCTTGCAAGCTCATAACGGTATTTACCATAATCGATGATCTTACATACCGGTGGTTTCGCCTGCGGGGCAATTTTTACCAGGTCAAGCCCTGCCTCCTGAGCTTTGAACATTGCTTCTTTCGCGGACATGATTCCAAGCTGTTCTCCGTCCGAACCGATTAAGCGTACCTCTTTGTCTCTGATCTGTTCATTAATCATTAAATTGCTAATTGTAGTGCACCTCCATACCTGCTAGATAGACTCTAAACTTCTCGTCGCCCTCATAATTTCTTTCATATCTCTGCAAAAACCTGCCTGCACAGATTTTTACATCGTGACGAAAAAAAAGCGTGGACAGTATCCACACCAATATCACACTCATCAATATCTTTCCACATCATTCTGCGGTTATAAACAATCCTGATTATAAAGACCATTCCTGATACCAATGATTTCCTGTGTAATATAAACCCAAGACGCTGACTAAAATGCGCTGAGGTGAGAGTGGAACTCTGCTTTGTTTTCTCACGTACTCATATAAGATATCATCTTTTCCCTCATACGTCAAGTAGTTTTTATTATTTTTCTATATATTTTTTTCTGTGTTTTTACATATTTTTTTTCAGACCGGGCATTCTATCTCTGAAACCTATTTCAATTTTTTCAGGAGGACAAATATTATGACAATTCTTAAATGTTCAGCAGTCAAATGTGTTTACAACAAAGAAGAACTCTGTTCCAAAGGCGGTATTGATGTTGTCGGTGAAAATGCCACTTCTGCAAACGAGACAAGCTGTGGCAGTTTTCAGGAACGCCAGGAAGGTTCTGTGACAAACAGCTTTACGAATGGATGCGGCTGCGAAAAAATCCAGATTGACTGCAAAGCCCACAACTGTACCTATAATGATAACTGCAAATGCACGGCTTCTTCCATTCAGGTAGACGGTTCCAACGCCCATGAATCCAGTGACACAAAGTGCGATACTTTCCAGTGCCATTGTGGTGCCTGACGCAGACTGTCTGCGGACGGAACTGAGTCAGTCGAAAAAAAGAGACATGTCCCCAAAAGGCATGTCTCTTTCACTTTTAAAATCAGTCATCTCAATGATCTGTTCTCCGAAAACTTATCTGTTTCTTAAGAAATCCGGGATCTGGATGTCTTTCTTCTGAACTGTGCTGGATGGTGTTTTAGTAGTTCCGAACGGAGTTGCATTCATGGTCGGAAGGCTGAAGCTAGGCATATTCATGCCGCTTCCTGCTGTGGTTCCGGCTGTTGCTGTGCCTGCTGCTCCAGTTGCGGAAGAAGGTCTTCTTGCACCAAAGGAAGAAGCTGTGCTTCTTTTTCCGAAAGGGGTCTGCTGAAGGTTATCGTCATTCAGACCTGTAGCGATTACTGTGATTCTGCAGTAATCTGCAACGGTATCATCATACATGGCACCAAAGATAATGTTTGCTTCCTCTCCTGTCAGTTCCTGTACATAGCTTGCTGCATCGTTGGCATCCATAAGGGAAATATCACCGGAAATATTGATGATCACATGAGTAGCACCCTTGATGGTTGTCTCGAGAAGCGGTGAAGATACGGCCTGCTGAACAGCTTCCATAGCCTTGTCATCTCCTCTTGCCTCACCGATACCGATATGTGCGATGCCCTTATCTGTCATGACAGTCTGAACATCTGCGAAGTCAAGGTTGATCAGAGCCGGCAGGTTGATCAGGTCTGTGATTCCCTGTACTGCCTGCTGAAGAACTTCGTCTGCCTTCTTCAGAGCTTCCGGCATGGTTGTTCTGCGGTCTACCACTTCAAGTAATTTATCATTCGGGATAACGATTAAAGTATCCACTGCTTTCTTCAGATTCTCTATTCCTGCAAGAGCATTGTTCATTCGAGTCTTGGCTTCAAAACGGAAAGGTTTTGTCACAACACCGACTGTCAGGATTCCCATCTCCTTCGCTGCCGCTGCGATTACAGGTGCAGCACCGGTTCCTGTTCCACCGCCCATACCACAGGTAACGAATACCATGTCAGCGCCTTCCATTAACTGTTTGACTTCTTCAATGCTTTCTTCTGCAGCTTTCTGTCCAACCTCAGGCTGTGCTCCTGCACCAAGACCCTTGGTTATCTTTTCACCAATCTGAAGTACAGTTGGAGCTTTGCAAAGAGTTAAAGCCTGTTTATCAGTATTGACACCCACAAACTCTACTCCACCGATGGCTTCTTCCACCATTCTATTTACTGCATTATTTCCAGCTCCACCAACGCCGATCACTATGATCTTCGCTGATGACTCAGCCTCATTTGACATAATCTCTAACATGTACTTCCTCCTCTTATTTCTATCTGATATCCTTCTCAGTAATTTATATCAAAGCTACATATAGATATATCATATATTTTTTTCAGTAATTAATCAACCTTTAATTTTATTTTTTTATACTTTTTTCATTCATTTTCGGCAGATTCATCGCATTTCCTTCCATCTTTTCCACTGCTTACTTATAGTAATTCCATAAAATACTGCAACTAATCCGGCCCATCAGACAGTGTGTTTCCTTTCTTTCTCAATAAAGTTCGAATACGATAAGGCTCAAATAAAGTAAGATTCAATAAGGTAAGATTCAATAAGATTCCTCATTGTCATAATAGCTTTCCCCGTATCCACTGTCGCCACTGTAAGATCCGTCACTATTATAATCCTCGCTGCCATCGCTGCTGTATTCCTCATATGCATCCTGTGAACTGTCACTTCCATCCCCGGAGTCCCCGTAAGAATCTCCGTTCCAGTCAGAGCCTGCCCCATCCTGACTGCCCTGATTTTCCTCACTGCCATCGGCATAAGTACCATCTGAATAAGCACTGTCTGATCCGCTGCCATCCTGATTATCGGAGCTGTCAGATTCTCCGGCAGCCGCATCCAGAGATTCCTGTGTCGGCTTCGGTCCTACATAGTTTCCGTCCGCATCATATTCTCCCGCGCCCGTATAATCGCCTTCTTCGTCATAGCCGCCATTCCAGTTCTCCGCTGTGATCTCGACTTCTTCCTGTTCTTCTTCAAATGTGTTCATATCCGAGGATACACTTTCCATATGAAGGATTCCTTTTTTTCCGGTAAGATTCGGAAGGATTGCCAGTACACGGTTCATCTTTTCTTCCAGATTCTCATCCTTTCCAAGCTGCACAGTCACGTCCCCGTAGATCAGGCTGATAGAATAACTGCTGCCAAACTGGATATGATCAGGGATCCTATCATTTTTCTGGAAAATAGTAGAAAGGGCAACTGCCGTATTCAGCACCGTTTCCCCTTTGATATCCAGTTTCTCATCCATAACTACTTTATTTACCTGGATTCCGTCAAAGTACGGAACAGATTCATCCCTTGTCTTTGAACCTTCCACAAAAATTCCATTTCTGTCAAAATAAATATAACTGTCCAGATAATGAATGCAGCCTACCGGCTTTTTCTCCTTTACGCTGATACAGATCGTGTTCCGGTTTAGCTGTGTCACCTTAAAGGCATCCACAAACGCCACATCATCCGTGTTTGTCGTGCTGTAAAGCATGGGTGCAAGGACCGAATTTGACGCAAGCGGTCCCCGGAGCACCATGGCTTTTACTTCTTCATCCGTGTAGTGGCTGGTTCCCCGGACCTCCACGGAATCTACTTTATAATAAGAAAAAAATACGATCATTGCGGTCAGTATCCCGATGCCAATGATATAGCCTGTCATTTTTTTTGCTTTTTTACTCATGGAAGATTTTTTTCCATAACTGTTTTCTTTCATAAATGTTCATTTCCTTTGCTGGATGACTGCCGGATCTGGCAGCCTAAAGCTCTTAAATCTTCACAGATATGCTCATATCCGCGTCCGATCAGCCTGGCATCCCTGATACAGGTTTCCCCTTCTGCTGACATTGCTGCCAGGATCAGGGCTGCGCCGCCCCTCAGATCGCCGGCTTTCACCGTACATCCCCGCAGAGGGCATCCCCCTGTGATCACCGCATCTGCCCCTGAGATTTCTATATGAGCACCCATTTTTTTCATCTGGAAAGCACTGCCAAATCTGTCCTCAAATATCTTTTCGCGTATCACACTTTTCCCCCTGACCCCTGTCAGTACCGCCATCAGCGGTGCCTGTAAGTCTGTGGGAAATCCCGGATACGTTCCTGTCTGTATAAAAGGAACCGGATGGACTGCCGTCTTTCCATTGACACTTAGTGTACCACTTTTCCATTCATATTGTCCACCCATTTTCCGATATACATCCAGGAAAGCCTTCATTTCTTCCAGCGGCACCCGCCGCAGTCTGATCTCGCTTTTCGTGACTGCCGCTGCACACATGTAAGTCCCCGCAACGATCCGGTCAGGAGGAATGTGGAAATCTCCTGCGCTCAATTCTCTCACACCTCTGATACGAATTTCCGGTTTCCCCTCCCCGCTGATCTCTGCCCCCATACTTCTGAGGTATCGGCAGAGCCAGACAACTTCCGGTTCTCCGGCACAGTTTTTCAGGATGGTTTCTCCTTCTGCCAGAACTGCCGCCAGAATTGCCTGCTGTGTCGCACCCACGCTTGACTTTCCAAAAACAATTTCCGTTCCCCGAAATCCATTACAACACGCATATATATAGGAAGAATTTTCTTCAATCTCTGCTCCCAGTTCTTTCAGTGCCATCAGATGCAGGTCGATGGGTCTTTTGCCAATCGTGCATCCTCCCGGGTAACCGATCCGGCAGACTTTATTTCTGCCGAGAACAGCAGCGAGCAGGATCACGGAAGACCGCATTCTTCCTGTAAAAAGAGCCGACACCTCTGTCTGATCTGCATCTGTACAGTCCAGATACAGGTCGTGGCCTTTCCATCTGGTAACTGCACCAAGACTTTTCAGAATTTCTTCCATACAAAAGACATCAGAAATCCCCGGACACCCTCTGAGAACGCTGGTTCCTCTGTGCATCAGCGATGCCGCCATCATAGGCAGTGCCGCATTTTTAGAACCCTGTATCGAAATCTCTCCACTGAGAGAACTGCCGCCCATTACATGGATCTCATCCAAAATTTTCACTCCTGAAGGGTATCTTACCCTTTATTATATGTATTCATCCCTTTTTCGTTACTTTTTTACCCCAGGCGTTTTTCACCACAGTCTTTCTTTTTCACTGCCATATTTCTTTTCCATCATAACATTTCTCATGCCGGAAAACATTTTCCCTGTCATTTCTGCTTTCGCAGTCCGTTCAGCACAGTTTCCGTGTTCTGCTGACATTCAGTGCCAGCCCCATCTCTCCAAGCAGAAATACCACCGAAGTTCCGCCGTAGCTGATAAACGGCAGTGTGATCCCGGTATTGGGAATGGTATTGGTTACTACGGCAATGTTTAAAATAACCTGAATCGCCAGATGCCCCATAATACCGCCGCATATCAGTGCCCCCGCCAGATCCCGGGCATGCATGGCTATCACTCCCAGCCGCCACAGAAGCAGACCGAATATCAGGATCAGAACAGCGGCACCTGTCAGCCCCAGTTCTTCACAGATAATGGAAAAAATCATATCGTTCTGTGCTTCCGGCACAAAGCCCAGCTTCTGAAGGCTGCTCCCCAGTCCTCTGCCGAAAATGCCTCCGCTTCCGATGGCATACAACCCCTGGATCGTCTGGAAACCTTTTTCATATTTTTCCGGATTTCTCCAGATGGCCAGACGCTCCAGCCGGTAACTTTCCGCTGCCAGAAATACTGCAATAAAACTGACTCCCGCACCTCCAAGCCCGATAAACTGCATATATTTCGGATTGGATACAAAAATCAGGATTACACCGATTCCCAGAATAATGATCGCTGTGCTGAGGTTGTTTGAGCCTACCAGGCCTACGATCGGCAGTAACGTCAGCATGGTCCTGCACATAAACCAGAATCCGTCTGTCCTTTCTTTTGTTCTCTCGATCTGCCATGCCAGAAAAAGGATCACCGCCACTTTCGCAAACTCCGAAGGCTGGAAAGACAAAGGTCCCAGATTCAGCCACCGCTTCGAGCCATTAATCTCCTGTCCGAACAAAAGCACTGCCGTGGACAAAAGCATGGATAGCAGATAGGCCGCCGGTGCCAGTTTCAGAAAAAAATGATAGTCCATGACAGTCACCGCATACATAACTCCCATTCCCAGTGCTGTGGCAAATAATTGTTTCTTAAAATAATAGGCAGAGTCACCGAAGCGTACTCTGCCATTATATTCACTGGTGCTAAGCAGCACTGCAAGGCCAAATACCGCAAGCAGCACGACCAACACCAGCATCGTTTTATCTACTTTTAAAAAATTTTTCTGCGCCATTTTTCATTCTCCGGAGCAGATGTCTTATCCTATAGATATTCTACAGATTTCTCACATATTCCTTGAACATATCTCCACGCTGCTCATAATTGTCAAACTGTCCCCAACTTGCGCAGGCAGGAGAAAGAAGAACCGCATCACCAGGCTGTGCTTTTTCTGCACATACCTTTACAGCTTCTTCCAGATTCTCGCAGAGAATGATGTCATGGAAACCATGTTTCTCTGCCGCTTCTTTAATCTTCTCTTTTGTCTGTCCGATCAGAACCAGATAACGTACTTTTCCGCCAAAGGCTTCGATCCACTCATCATAGCTGGACTGTTTGTCGTATCCGCCGCCGATCAGCAGGGTCGGACGGTTCATTGCCTGGATTCCCTTGATTGCTGCATCCGGGTTGGTTCCCTTGGAATCGTTGTAGTATGCAACTCCGTTTTTCTCTGTCACATATTCGATTCTGTGTGCAACTGCGGTAAACTCACAGATGCTCTTTCTGATGCTTTCCATGGAAACACCGTCATAATATGCCATGGCAACTGCTGCCATAACGTTCTCAAAGTTATGTTTTCCAAGCAGTTTCAGGTCTGCGGTATTTACCACTTCGATCTCTTTTGCACCGTCTTTGAGAATGATCTTATTTCCATCCAGATAAATACCTTCTTCCAGTTTACGTTCACTGGAGAAGTAGACAACTCTCGGAACCAGATGCTCTCCGAATTTACGGAGAACTTCATCCTCATAGTTCAGTACACAGACATCCTCTGTTCCCTGATTCTTTGTGATCAGTTCTTTTACACGGATATATTCTTCCATTGTATGATGGCGGTTTAAATGATCCTCTGTGATGTTTAAGATTGCAGATACTTTCGGTGCAAATTCCTCGATTGTTTCAAGCTGGAAGCTGCTGATCTCTGCAACAGTCACAGAATTTGGTTTCATTTCCAGTGCCTTGGATGTGTAAGGAGTTCCGATGTTTCCAACTACAAACACAGACTCTCTCGCATCCTGCATGATTTTTCCAAGAAGTGCTGTTGTGGTGGTTTTTCCATTGGTTCCCGTAATGGCAAGAACTTCGCCGTCTCCGACTCTGTATGCCAGTTCCACTTCGCCCCACACAGGAAGACCTTTTTCATAAAAGCTCTTTACAAGCGGGAGGTCTGTCGGGACACCCGGACTTAGAACCACCAGATCCAGACTGTCCAGAACTTCTTCCGGAAGTTCTCCTGCATAAACACTTACCGGATAGGTTCCGTCTGTTTTATGTACCACTGCCTCTTTATCAATCTCTGCGTTTCCGTCAAAAATAACCGGAACCGCACCTACTTTTGCCAGAAGGTCTGATGCACCGATCCCGCTTTTGCCGGAACCAAATACAAGAACCTTTTTTCCCTCTAATTCCATAATAAATTCCTCCTTATTATCACGGTATCTGTAATCAATACCATGGTACATTGTCTGAAGCAGAAAATCGTTATTATTCACGGACAATATTCCGCGAGATATTCTCTCTTTTTACAGTGCCAGAAGTGCGATCATGCACATAACTGCAGTAATCACAGAGAATACTGCCACCACACGTGTCTCGGACCATCCGCACAGCTCAAAATGATGGTGGATCGGTGCCATTTTGAAGATACGTTTTCCATGTGTTGCCTTGAAATAAGTTACCTGGATGATAACGGAAAGTACCTCGACCAGATAGATCAGACCTACGATCAGGATAAATAACGGCATCTGCATCACATAAGCGGTACCTGCCACAAAACCGCCCAGTGCCAGGGAACCGGTATCACCCATGAATACTTTCGCAGGATATACGTTAAATAACAAAAATCCCATCAGGCTTCCCACAACCGCACAGGTGATCGGCTCAATCCCGGATTTCATTCCGATGGAAACCACAGAGAAAAAGACTGCAACGATCAGGGTAACGCTGGAAGCCAGACCATCCAGACCGTCTGTAAAGTTTACACCGTTTACGGTACCGATCACTGCAAAGAACAGCACAGGATAGGCAAGCCATCCCAGATTCAGGAAATGACCACTCCAGAACGGGATTCTCATTGTAAGAGAAATATCTGTATAATTCACAATATAAAATACAAAGATTGCAGTCAGTACGACCTGAAGCAGAAATTTCTGCCACGGAAGCAGACCGTCAGAGCGTTTCAGCACAACTTTCAGATAATCATCCAGAAATCCGATGATACCGAATCCAAGTGTCAGAAACAGTACCGGGATGATCTTCGGATAGTCGCCCACATAGAACAATGCGGTAACTGCAGTTGCGATCAGAAAGATCACACCGCCCATGGTCGGAGTTCCTGCTTTCTTTAAGTGAGACTGTACGCCTTCTGTTCTTTCTGTCTGACCCATCTTCAGTTTTCTCAGGAAAGGAATGATGATTGGTCCTAACACAACGCTGATCGCGAAAGAAATCAGCACAGGGATTACTACTTGAAATTCCATTTCACACCTCATTCATTTGTTTTTTTATAACCATTCAGCAGTCCACTATCCCGCGAGGTGTTTTGGCATGAAAATGCCAAAATCCCGAGGCATACAAGTCAAAATCCCATCGCCGCAGGCGATTTTCAATGGATTTTGACCCGTAACTGTGAAGGTACTGAACAGTTACGTTTTTACTGAAAGTTTTTACAGTAACTGCTTACTGTCTGTTTCTTTCAGACTGCCTTTAGTATAAGGCTTTTCTGCTTATTTATCAAGACTCTGCGCCTACTGTATTATATTTTTTTGGTTCTGTGGTCAGGCAGGCTTAAGTAAGCCGCCACTTACTGCACCGGACTGGCTGTATCTGCGTCTTTTTCAGATACGGCAGCACTTTTTTCTATCCCCAGGTATGGCAGAATGTTCTCAAAAATGCTTCTGATCACAGGTGCCGCGATCGTTCCTCCGTAATAGATTCCCTGTGGATCGTGAATGATGCACAAACCCAGAACCTGTGGATTTTCGGCCGGGGCAAATCCAAGAAACGAAGAAATATAGCGGTTGGCACTTCTGGGAAGTGTCTGGGAGGTCGCTGTTTTTCCTCCGACGGAATAGCCTTCGATCTTCGCATTTTTACCGGAACCCTGAGAGACAACTGTTTCCAGAATTTCCCGGACTTCCCTGGATGTTTTTTCTGAAACAATGCCTTCCTGCACGGGGTAGGTCAGTTTCTCTCCTTCTGTTCCGTCCGGATTTAAAACTGCCACTCCAAAATGGGGCGTGATCCGCCTGCCTCCATTGATCAGCGAACTGACCGTTGTCGCAAGCTGAATAGGTGTGATCTGAAAGGACTGGCCAAAGGCTACCGTTGCCAGTTCGACTTCTCCCATGTTTTTCATCTGGTGCATGATCGTTCCGGCTTCTCCCGGAAGGTCTATACCGGTTTTCGTCAGAAGGCCAAACTGTTTAAAGTATTTATAATAACGTTCCACCCCCAGCCGCAGCCCCACTTCAATAAACACGGGGTTACAGGAGTTCTGGGCACCCTGCACGAAATTCTGGGCTCCGTGCCCGACTCTTTTCGCACAGTGGATGCGGCGGTCCTCCACGATCTTATAACCCGGACAGTAGAACTGGTCATTGGGAGAAACGACGCCTTCTTCCAGTCCGGCTGACATGGTGATGATCTTGAATGTGGAGCCCGGTTCGTAGGTATCATTAAGGCAGGGATTTCGCCACATCTGATTCAGAAATTCCTGTTTTAACTGTTCTTCTGTTTTTTTCCGGCTGCCTGAGCTGTTTTCTGTCTGCTGCAGTTCTTCTTTTAATTGTCTCTGCATCTCGTCTGTCAGCGTAAATGGTTCATTCAGATCAAATTCCGGAACGTTTACACAGGCGTAAATTTCTCCGTTCTGGGGATTCATCAGAAGAATGGAAACTCTCTCTGCCTGTTTCTCTTCCATTACTTTCAGAGCTGCCTGCTGCGCAAATTCCTGAATGTTTGCATCCAGACTGATCAGAAGACTTTTTCCTTCGACCGGTTCCTGCCTTGTCTCTCCCAGTTTATCAATCTCCACACCTCTTGCATCTGTGGTTGTCAGGATTTTTCCCGGCTCTCCTTTCAGAATTTCTTCATATTTTACTTCCAGGCCGATGATCCCCTGATTATCACCTCCTGTAAATCCAATCACTTTGGAAGCAAGCGTTCCATAAGGATAATAGCGTTTATAATCTTCATCCACTTTTACCCCTGCCAGATTACACTCTCTTATGGCATCTCCCACGCTTTTTTCCACATTTGTCTTTACTCTTTCTATAGAAGAAACTTTTTCCACACGCTTTCGGACGGCAGCTTCCTCCATCCCCAGTTTTTCCGTCAAAAGAGCAATCACTTTTTCCGGCTCTTTGATCTGGCTGTGGATCACGGAAATGGTACACACAGTCCGGTTTGAGGCCAGTACTTTCCCTTTTGCATCAAGGATCTGACCTCTCGCCGCCTTGATATCTCTTTCTCTTTCATGGAGATCCTTTGCCTTCTCGTAATAATAATCTGACCGAAAGCACATCAGAAACACCAGTCTTCCGATCAGACCTGCCATCATCAGAATACAGCAGAGAAAAACCACCCATATCTTTTTCTTATGAAATGTCCTGTTTTTCTTCATAAAAAATCCCCGCAGAGATCGTCATATTAATATATGAGTTCTCTCTGCGGGGGTATGTCAGTCAGGCGGATAAAAGCATCCGCTTCGCTGTCTGCCTGATCTGGTGAAAATTATTCCAGTCCGGCTTCCTCATTGGTGATTCCGTCAGTCTCTGCGTTGTTGTCCTGTGTTGTCTCTGAATTATCATCTTCCGGAGGGGCCGGCGCATCCGGATTGGAAACTGCGTCTCTGGAACTCTCTGTCTCTGTACTTCCCGAAGATGCACTGACCAGATTGGTGGACATTTTATAATTTCCGTTTTCATCCAGCACATGATTTCCGTTCTCGTCCAGAAGATAACCGTTTTCATCAATACGGTTTCCTTCCCAGTCAATGAGATTTCCTTCTGCATCCACCAGATTTCCGTCTCCGTCCACTTCACCGCCGGAAGTTGTTTTCAAATGTCCTTTAAATCCTTCCCACAGTTCTGTTTCCGGAACCGTTCCGTCTTCTGACTCATCTGGTTTTACATTCAGATAAGGAAGCAGTTCTGACAGGATTCCCTGTGCAATGTACTGAGGATAGGTACTGTTTGCCTGATCATCCACATTTGGCTCGTCAACAACCACATAAATGACCACAGCCGGATCATCTACAGGTGCAAATCCGATAAAGGAAACCAGATATTTACCATTTCCACGGGGATATTTCTCAGCAGTACCGGTCTTACCACCGGAACTGTAACCCTGTACTTTGGAATGACGGCTGGTACCCTGCTGTACACTTAACGCCATATAGCTTCGGATATCCGCGGAAATCGCAGAAGAGATCGTCTGTTTCAGAAGAGTTGGTGTCACAGTCTTAACCGTACTTCCGCTGCTGTCCAGAATTTTGGTCACAAGATGAGGCTGATAATAATAACCGCCGTTGATCACAGATGACATGGCATTGATTTCCTGGATCATCGTACAGGTAAATCCCTGTCCGAATGCGGAACATGCAAGCTCTGTCTCGCCCATGGTATCTTTGGTATGGATGATACCTGCACCTTCATTCGGAAGATCGATACCGGTTCTGGTTCCGAAATTAAACAGACTCTGTGACTTGATAAACTGGATGGCACCCATCTTTGCGCCGATCTGCATCATCGCATCATTACAGGAATTGGCAATGACTTCTCCCAGTGTCTGCGTTCCGTGTGCATCCGGCCATACCGCACACTTGATCGTGGTATCTCCGAATACCTGCGCACCATCACAGACAAAGGTATCTGATTCCTGGATCGCACCTTTCTCCAGTGCTGCGGCCATAACGATCGGTTTGACAACAGATCCCGGTTCATAGGCATCTGTGACTGTAAAATTACTCCACATTCCATTGAGTGCTTTCACAGTCTCCACATCGTTCATCGCCTTGATTTCTTCCTCTGAATACACATTGCTCAGATCACGGGGATTATTCAGGTCATAACGGTCGCCGCCGTCCATGGCAATGATCTCTCCGGTGGACGGATTCTCTACGATCACACCGATATTTTGGGCACCCATGGCTTCTTTGAAACCATTTACATATTTCTCCACAATCTGCTGCGCACCGATATCAATACTGGTCTGGATGCTCTTTCCGTTTGTTGCGGCAATGATGGTCTGTTCCACATCGGAGTCATTGTTAATGTATCCATACTGTCTGCCGTCCACACCGGTCAGGGTACTGTTATAATATCCCTCCAGTCCCACATCCGCCACATCACGGTCCAGCGTAAATCCGATCGTGTCACATGCAGTCTCATTAAACGGATAACTTCTCAGGTAATCCTCCTCAAACCACACACCTTTGACATTGGCACGTTCCGCTGCCTGTGCTTTGGTAAGCCCGGAATCCACACCTGCGCTCTGGTAATCCTCAAATTCTTTCTTTTTATCCATGGTCGCCTGTTTCATCACAACCTGATACTGGCTCTCATTGGTTCTGGTATCTGACAGCAGGGAACGGATCTCTTCCTCGTCCAGCCCGAATACTTCATTCAGTGCCTTGATCGTAGGCTCCACATAATCCGTATCAGAATTCGTGGTCTTACAGTCCAGGATCACATTGTAAACCTTATTACTGGTCGCAAGAATATTTCCGTTTCTGTCATAAATATCGCCTCGTTTGGCCGGCAGAACCTGACTGGTATATTTCTGCTGTGCCTGACTGAGCACCTGTTTCTTATATTTCGTACCGCTGGTCGCATTGATATATGTGATTCTCAGCGTTAATATGACTAAAGCCAGTAACACCATTCCAAACAGCATTACCAGCTTCTTTTTCATGTTATAATTTATTTTTCTCTGAGGTTTTCTTCGTCTCTTTTTTCCTGTATTACTATTGTTCAATAATCACTCACCTACTTTGAATCTGGTACATCCTGGTACTGTCTCACATAGCTGTTTCCGGATGTAGAATAGGAAACTGTCTGGTCATCGGAAGGATACCTCATTCCCAGACGTCCGATCGCTGTTTTCTTGATCTGGTTCAGGTCTACATTAGAAGTCACCTGACTGTAATACGCATCATTATCCTCTTTCAGCTGCGCCAGTTCTTCCTCAAGATTTGCCACACTTCTCATTCTGGCTGTAATTTCTGATTTGTACCTGAGATAATTTACAGAGCAGAAAAGAATGGCAGTACAAACCACTGCCAGAAATACAACGAATCCCCAGTTCATGGCTGTTGCTTTCTGTCTGTTCTTCTGTGCTGCCTCACTTAACTGACGTTTTTGCTTTGGTACTGCCGCCGGTGCAGGAGCTGCCTGCACACTTCTGCGGTTTCGGTCGGTCTGTTTTCTTCTGCCCGGTTGCTGTCTTCCTGGCTGTCTTCTTCTGTCCGGAACTTCTGCGATACGTCTGACCGTATTTCCCTCGACATACATTCCTCTGTTTACTCTGGCGTTATTTTTTCTCCGTCTGGCTGTCTCAGCCCTGTTTGATCTCGCCATTTCATGCCTCTCTAATGCTCCAGTGTGCCGACAAGTTGATTGTTGGCACACTGGTTATAATATTCTTTCAAAAATTCTGAGCTTGGCGCTCTTTGAGCGCGGATTTTCTTCCATCTCCTGTTCGCTGGGAAGGATCGGTTTCCTTGTGATCACTTTTCCCTTGGATTTCTTTCCACATACACATACCGGAAAGTCAGAAGGACAGGTGCAGGGATTTTCGTTTTTGCGGAAAATCGTCTTTACGATCCTGTCTTCGAGTGAGTGGAAGGTAATAATGCAAAGCCTGCCGCCGTCATCAAGCAGATCGATCATTCCGTCCAGAGAATCTCTTAACACATCCAGCTCCCGGTTGAGTTCAATGCGGATTGCCTGAAACGTCCTCTTTGCAGGATGTCCTGATTTTACCTGCATCTTCATGGGAATGGATTCCCTGATGATCTCAGTCAGCTCTCCTGTTGTGGTGATCGGTTTCACCTGTCTTGCTGCGACAATATGCTTTGCGATATTTTTTGCAAATTTATCTTCACCGTAATCACGGATGATACGGTACAGTTCTTTTTCTTCATAATTGTTGACAATGTCACTGGCTGTCAGCGTCTGGCGCTGATCCATTCTCATATCCAGCGGTGCGTCCACACGATAGGTAAACCCACGTTCTTCATTGTCAAGCTGATAGGAAGATACTCCCAAATCAAGGAGAATCCCGTCTACTTTAGTGATGCCTCTTGCTGCCAGTTCTGGTACCATGTAACAATAATTGCTGCGAATGATCGTCGCCTGTGGATAGGCGGCTAACCTCTCACTCGCAGCAATTATCGCATCCTGGTCTTGATCTATGCCAATAAATCTCCCCTTGGCAGAAAGTTTCTTACATACCTCACGGGCATGTCCTGCACCTCCTAAAGTGCCATCCACGTAGATTCCGTCCGGCTTTATATTTAAGCCTTCAATGGTATCTTCCAGCAATACAGATTTGTGTTTAAATTCCATATCCGTCTCCTGTCTGGATTTTCCCTGCGAGAATCTTTAACGATCATAGTTTCCGCAGATACAGATATCTGTTTCACTGTCAGGTCAGATAACAATTCCCATGTCCTGCATGCTCTCCGCAATGCTGTCCATATCGTCAAAGTTACAATTCTCGCTCCACTTTTCTTTGCTCCAGACTTCAATTCTGTTCAGGTTACCTGTCAGAACAACATCCTTTTCCAGGCCGGCAAACTCACGCAGTGTCTGCGGTACAAGAATCCGCCCCTGCCTGTCCAGTTCACATGTGGCAGCTCCGGCTACAAAGAATCGTGAGAAGGTTCTAGCATTTTTATTTGTAAGTGGTAAAGCTCTGAGTTTCTGTTCAAAAATCTCCCATTCATCCATCGGATAAATGAAAAGGCAACCATCAAGCCCTCTTGTCAGAACGAATTCTTCCCCTAAGAGTTCCCTGAATTTCGAAGGAATGATCAGGCGCCCCTTCGCGTCGATCGTATGGTTGTACTCTCCCATGAACATCTTACTCACCTACTCTCATGAAGTCCGAATCTCCCCTTCAGGCTTCCTGGGTGGTAATGGTATTCTCTGCCATTGTTCCCCCATTTGCCACCACTATTCACCACTTTCTACCACTTATGTAGTTATTCTAAACTATTTAGGATGAAAAAACAAGTGCCAAACCAATATTTTTCAAATTTGAAACTTTTGAATGCCTTTTAAAATCTGCCCGTTTTTGGGGATTCATATTCAATTTTGCACAGAAAAATGGGTCGAAAAACCACTTTCGACCCATTTTCTCTTTCTTTCAGGGATAATCTCATTGTTATGTTTTTAACTTTTGGGATGTCCCACCACTTATTTTATCTTCTTTTCTTTTTCCGGTTCTTCCGTTTCTGGGGTCGTTTCTGTTCTGTGATGTCTCAGATTTTCAGAAATATGAGCATACTCAGAATCTTCCCAGTTGTTCAGTTCTCCGGAAATATTTGATTTTTCTGACGTGTTCTGTGCAAAAGCCCGGACATCCCGCCTATCTGAAGTACCCTGTTTATCTGAAGTATCTTGCTGATATGAAATACCCAGTTTATCTGAAATCTTCTCTGTGGAAATCTCAGTATCCGGTTTCTTATCTGCTTCCGTATTTCGCTCCTGCGTTTCCATCTCCTGCGGGTTCTCTTTGTTTTTCTTCGAATCTGCTGTATGTTCCGGATCTTGCTCTGATTCATCTGCATTTTTTCGTCTTCTGCGTTCGAGTGCCAGATGAAATTTCTTTTCCTCCAGATACGCACGTTCCCTGCTGATCCTGCGGATATCTGCTCTCTTTTTCGCCATCACTCTCTGTACGATCACAGAAGGAGCAAAGATCAGAAACAGTGCTGCAGATATGACAAGGGAAATCCCGACTTTTGTCCCCGGAAAGCACAGTTTGTCTGTGCGCATCCATTCAAAGAAAAAACGTCCCAGCCCGTATCCTGCCAGATAGCGCATAAACAGTTCTCCATCGAACCGTTTTCTCCTGCGGATCGCAAGAATCACCAGCAGCAGGATCAGACACCAGATACTTTCATATAGAAATACCGGCTGAACCTGAAT
>ERZ838399.1755-NODE-1755-length-18668-cov-17.940794_pt1 | contig 18668 bp, 12 predicted proteins | sample MGYA00519683_ERZ838399 | MGnify/ENA primary metagenome ERZ838399 (study PRJEB31850, sample SAMEA3708833) | human gut metagenome | biome: human gut; feature: human-associated habitat; material: faeces | place: China | collected 2014 ...
CTGAAAAGGTCGCGCTGAACCCCACCGTGACAAAGATGGTCATTGAAGCCCCGCTGATCGCCAAAAAGGCAAAGCCGGGTCAGTTCATCATTGTCCGCCCGTTTGAGGACAGCGAGCGCATCCCCCTGACGGTCGCCGGTTACGACCGCGAGGCCGGTACCGTGGAGATCATCTTCCAGATCGTCGGCGGCACCACCATGGAGCTGAACAGCCTGAACGTGGGCGACAGCGTCCATGATTTCGTCGGCCCGCTGGGCCGTGCCACCGAGGTGGAAGGCCTGAAGAAGGTGTGCGTGGTCGGCGGCGGCGTGGGCTGCGCCATTGCCCTGCCCATTGCCAAGGAACTGCACGATCAGGGCTGTGTGGTGCACAGCGTCATCGGCTTCCGCAGCAAGGATCTGCTGATCCTGGAGGACGAGTTCAAGGCCTGCAGCGACGAGCTGCGCATCATGACCGATGACGGCAGCTACGGCACCAAGGGCGTGGTCACCGCTGCACTGGACGAGCTGGTGGCTGCCGGCAACCAGTACGATCTGGTCATCACCATCGGCCCGCTGATCATGATGAAGTTTGTGGTCAAGACCTGCCAGAAGCACGGCCTGAAGAGCATCGTTTCCATGAACCCCATTATGATCGACGGCACCGGCATGTGTGGCGGCTGCCGCCTGACCGTGGGCGGTCAGACCAAGTTTGCCTGCGTGGACGGTCCCGACTTTGACGGCGATCTGGTGGATTTTGACGAGGCAATGGCACGCGGCACCATGTACCGCCCGTTTGAGGCACACGCCCGTGAGGCAGCCTGCAACCTGTTCAAGACTCAGGAGGGAATGTAAAATGGCTTTCAATATGGATCCCAAAAAGTGCCCCATGCCCACGCAGGACCCCAACGTCCGCAACAAAAACTTTAAGGAAGTTGCTCTGGGCTACACCGCCGAGATGGCTGTGAACGAGGCCAAGCGCTGCATCGGCTGCAAGAACAAGCCCTGCCAGTCCGGCTGCCCCGTGGGCATCGATATCCCGGAGTTCATCGCCCATGTGGCTGAGGGCGACTTTGAGGCCGCCTATCAGGTGATCAACCGCTCCTCTTCCCTGCCTGCCGTCTGCGGCCGTGTCTGCCCGCAGGAAAGCCAGTGCGAGGGCAAGTGCACCCGCGGTATCAAGAACGAGCCGGTGGCTATTGGCCGTCTGGAGCGCTTTGTGGCCGACTGGCACCGCGAGAACGTGCACACCGCACCCATCGTACCCGAATGGAACGGCCATAAGGTTGCCGTCATCGGCGCTGGCCCTGCCGGCCTGACCGCTGCAGGCGATCTGGCAAAGCTGGGCTACAAGGTGACCGTTTACGAGGCTCTGCACGTTGCAGGCGGTGTGCTGATGTACGGCATCCCTGAGTTCCGTCTGCCCAAGGCCATCGTCCAGCAGGAGATCGACGGCCTGAAGAAAATGGGCGTGGATTTTGAGTGCAACATGGTCATCGGCAAGGTGCTGACCATTGACGAGCTGATGGACGAGTACGGCTACGAGGCTGTGTTCGTAGGCTCCGGTGCCGGTCTGCCCCGCTTCATGAACATCCCCGGCGAGAGCCTGAAGGGCGTGTACTCCGCCAACGAATTCCTGACCCGCTCCAACCTGATGAAAGCTTACCTGCCCACCAGCAAGACCCCCATCCGCACCGGCAAGAAGGTTGCCGTTGTGGGCGGCGGCAACGTGGCTATGGACGCCGCCCGCAGCGCCCTGCGTCTGGGTGCCGAGAGCGTGTACATCGTCTACCGCCGCGGCATGGCTGAACTGCCCGCCCGTAAGGAAGAGGTGGAGCACGCCGAGGAAGAGGGCATCATCTTCAAGACCCTGTGCAACCCCGTGGAGATCCACGCCAACGACGAAGGCTTCGTCAAGTCCATCACCTGCGTGGAGATGGAGCTGGGCGAGCCCGATGCTTCCGGCCGCCGCCGCCCCATCGAGAAGAAGGGCAGCGAGTTTGAGCTGGACGTGGACACCGTGATCATGAGCCTGGGCACCAGCCCCAACCCGCTGATCCGCTCCACCACCCCGGGTCTGGAGACCAACAAGCACGGCTGCATCGTCACCGACGGCGACGACGGCAAGACCAGCCGTGACGGCGTGTACGCCGGCGGCGATGCCGTGACCGGTGCCGCCACCGTCATCAAGGCCATGGGTGCCGGCAAGGCTGCCGCCAAGGCCATCCACGAGTACATCCAGAACAAGTAATTACTGCCGCAAGGCAGTCCCCCTCCCCTGTTTCCTCCGGGAAACGGGGGATTTTTTATTTTTCTTTGCAAACGCAAATCTGGGGCGATTCATTTACTTTTGTGATGGTTTTATGATATAATGAACTTAACTTTATAAGGTGCTGCACCGCCTGCGGGCTGCGGCACCGCTTTTGGAGGGAACTGCCCATGCACCCGCTGCTCATTCTGGTACTGGTCTTTGATTTGCTCATCGCCGTGTCCTCGGTGCTGAACCTTGTGAACATGATGCGCGTCAACCTGATGGTGGAGGAGCGCAGGGCCGAGGCACTGACCGTGCAGCGGGTACGGGTGCAGAAGGCCGCCGCCGGGAAGGGCGGCATCCTGGCTTCCTGGTACGGCGTGTACGCCTGCCCGGCCAAGGACGGCACCGGCGAGTTCACCTCTTCAAATCCCTATGGCAGCGAGGCCGCCGTGCCCGTTTCCACCACCGTGGTGCCCCTCAAGGCCTCCGGTGTGCTGGAGCAGTGCGACATCGCCGCCCACCTGCGCCGCCGCCTTGTCCCGCTGTGGATCACGGCGGCCGCATTCTCGGCTCTGCTGGCGGCTTTCGTCCGCCTCTGAGCAGGCTCTTCCCCCTTCTCGTCTTTTCGGCACACGGCTTTTCCCCTGCGGCCCTCTGACCCACAGGCTGCCGGGGCGCGGTACGATGCCGGGAAAATATAAGTATAAAGGAAGGCAATTATGGAACTACTAAAACTACTCGGCATTGTCATCGTCATCGCTGGCTTTGCACTGAAGCTGGACTCCATTCTGGTCATTCTGGTGGCAGCCGTTGTGACTGCACTGGTTGGCGGTCTGGGCCCGGTCACTCTGCTGGAAACGCTGGGCAGCACCTTTGTGGCAAACCGCAGCATGGCCATCTTCATCATCGTGATGCTGGTCACCGGCACGCTGGAGCGCAACGGCCTGCGTGAAGCAGCCGCTGCCCTGATCGGCAAGTTCAAGGGTGCCACCTCCGGTCTGGTCATCGGCATCTACGGCGTGATGCGCTCGGTCTTTGCAGCCTTCAACGTGGGCTTTGGCGGCGTGGCCGGTTTCGTGCGCCCCGTCATCATGCCCATGGCCGAAGGTGCCATTGTGGCACAGGGCTATGAGCCCAATGAGGAGCATGTCGAGGAGCTGAAGGGTATGGCTTCCGGCATGGAGAACATCACCTGGTTCTTCGGTCAGGTCCTGTTCGTGGGCGGTTCCGGCGGCCTGCTGGTGCAGAGCACTTTGGCCGGCCTGGGCATCGAGGTGGAGCTGGCCCAGCTGGCTGCCATCGAGATCCCCGTGTGCATCATTGCCACTGTGGTCGCCATCGTATTCTATGTGATCAAGGATCGCAAGATGATCCAGAAGTACTATAAGTAAGGGAGGACAGAAGAATGAGCTTTTTTATGAGTGCTGATTACAGCCTGTCCACCAAGGTGATGGAGATCATCTACTTTATCATCGGCCTGCTGTGCATCTACTGCGGCGTGAAGAACCTGAAGGATAAGGAGAACCCGGAACCCGTGGGCACCTTTATCTTCTGGGCCGTGCTGGGCGTCGTGCTTGCCCTGGGCCGCTGGCTGCCCTCTCTGGTGAGCGGCATCCTGGTGGTGGTGATGTGCATCCCCGCCATCCTCAAGAAGGTCAAGAAGGGCGCTGTCTCTGCTGCCACCAAGGCCGAGACCGAGGCTACCTATGAGAAGATCGGCATGAAGATCTTTGTCCCCACCCTGAGCATCGGCATGCTGGCCGTCATCTGCGCCATCACCGGCATGGGCATCGGCCTGTCCGCCCTGAACGGCGTGGCTCTGGGCGTTCTCGTGGCCATCATCCTGCTGATGATCATGAACCGCGACAACAAGCCCTCCACCTTCCTGAACGATTCCGAGCGCATGCTGTCCACCGTGGGCCCCCTGTCCATGCTGCCCATGCTGCTGGCCTGCCTGGGCTCCGTCTTCACCGCTGCCGGTGTCGGCGATGTGATCTCTGACTTGGTCAGCCACATCATCCCCGAGGGCAATGTGAACGCCGGTATCGTGGTGTACGCCATCGGCATGATGCTGTTCACCATGATCATGGGCAACGCCTACGCCGCCATCACTGTGATGACCGTGGGCATCGGCTACCCGTTCGTGCTGGCCCACGGCGCAAACCCGGTGGTCATCGGCATGCTGGCTTTGACCTGCGGCTTCTGCGGCACCCTGTGCACCCCCATGGCTGCAAACTTCAACACCGTGCCCGTGGCACTGCTGGATATGAAGAAGCCCATGGGCGTCATCAAGAATCAGGTTCCTGTCGCCATCATCATGATGGTGGTCCAGATCGTGATGATGATCCTCCTGAAGTGATTTTTTGTTAGATCGAGTGATTCAATGGAACAAGCAATTCAGCACGGAGCCGATATCATTATTCGCGACTGGGTCCGGCTCCGTGCAGGCGAACGCATCTTGATCGTATCCAGCCAGAAGTATGCTGTCGAGGTGGCAGCCATGCAGCAAGCCGCACAGGCGGTGGGCAGCGTAGCGGATGTGTTGATGCTGGACGACCTGCACGAGCAGGTGGGCCAGTATTTCGATGACCGCGAGGACGCCTTTGACCCCTACAACGCCGTGATCGGTGCTGCCGAGTATTCCCTCATCACCACACGGGCCGTCAAGCGGGTCATCGCCCGCCGCAACCGGTTTTTGTCGCTGCCGCTGAGCACCAGCAACGGGCAGTCACTGCTGAGCTACGACTTCCTGAACATGAGCCTGCCCAAAAGCAGGATCATGGCCAGCATCATCATGGCCTGCTACCAGAACGCCCGACACATCCATGTGACCACGGAGCTTGGCACGAACCTGGATTTCAACATCGAGGGGCGTGTGCCCGGCTTCTTCAACGGCTGCTGCCACGACGGCAAGGGTCTTTCCTCTGCCAGCGTGGAAGTGTATGTGGCACCGGTGGAGAGCGACACCAACGGCATCCTGATCCTGGACGGCTCCATGGGCTATATCGGCATCGTGGACAGCCCCGTGCGGGTGGAGCTGCGCGGCGGCCGCATCGTGGAGATTGAGGACAATGCCAGCGGCAGGCGGCTCAAGCAGTTTCTGGCCCGCTTCCACGACCCGGAGAACATGGTGGTGGCGGCGGAGTTCGGCATCGGGCTCAACACCCACTCCCGCTGTGCAGGCAACTGCTACATCGAGGACGAATCCACCTATGGCACCTTCCATATCGGGTTCGGGCGCAACATCGCGCTGGGCGGTGTGCAGGATGCTTCCGGCCATTACGATCTGGTCACCCACGCTCCCTGCATCTATGTGGACAACCGCATGATCATGGATCACGGACAGCTCACCGTTCTGGAGCCGTCTATTTATATCTGAGAATCGAGGCTTTTTACTATGAAGATTCTGCTCACTGGTTTCGACCCCTTTGGCGGCGAGACCGTCAACCCCGCTTTTGAGGCGGTGAAGCTGCTGCCCGACACCATCGCCGGTGCCGAGATCGTCAAGCAGGAAGTGCCCACCGAGTTCATCCGTGCCGGTGAGGTGCTGGAAGCTGCCATTCAGGCAAACCAGCCCGATGTGGTCATCTGCATCGGTCAGGCCGGCGGCCGCTCCGCCATCACCCCGGAAAAGGTGGCCATCAACCTGATGGACGGCCGCATCGCTGACAACGCCGGTTATCAGCCCATCGACGTGACCATCCAGGAGGACGGCGAGACCGCCTACTTCACTTCCCTGCCCGTGAAGGCCATGGTGCAGAGCATCAAGGATGCAGGCATCCCCTCCGCCCTGTCCTACACTGCAGGCTCCTATGTGTGCAACTACCTGATGTACACCCTGCTGTACCTCATCGACAAGAAGTACCCCAACATCCGGGGCGGCTTCATCCATGTGCCTTACGCCATGGAGCAGGTGGTCAACAAGCCCCTGGGCACCCCCAGCATGGACCTGCACCAGATCGCCCGCGGTCTGGAGAAGGCCGTGGAGGCCGTTGTGAAGAACGACGCCGACCCGGCTGTGAACATGGGCACCACCCACTGAGCACCCCCGCAGAGCCCTTCAAGGCACCCGCTGTGCATCCGCATGGCGGGTGCTTTTTTTGTGGACGCTGGCGCGACAGTTCCCTGTACGCTTGCGGGAAACCGGAACAGAACGATTTAAAATGGCTCCGCGTGCGCTGCGCCATAATTAGAGGAAATATTATTTTTTATTGCAACTCCGGAAAATCTGCGGATTTTCCGGAGTTGCCTTTTCACCAGAGGGGTCATGGCGGGGAGTGGCATCTGATACCGGAATGACATCGCACCGGGAGGGACGTTACGGGATTCCTTTCCGCAAAACGCGAGTTCTCCTTCTGCGCTTTGGCCGCAGGCCAACACCAGCCGATGCCACTTCCCGTAACGACCCTTCCCGTGAAAAAGCAAATCCGGCGGGGCCGCAGCCCTGCCGGATTTGCAAAATCTAAAATAATTCTTCTGCTATTTATGCCCAGAGCAACGCGGAGGGCATTCTAAATCGTTTGCCTTCCAGAGAACAGGCCACTTTCCTTAACGCCCATCCGTGAAAAAGCAAGCCCGGAAAATCCGCAGATTTTCCGGGCTTGCATATCTTTAAAAATAATTTTCCGCTGATATTGCCAGAGCAAAGCGGAGGCAATTCCAAATCGTCCTGCTTACTCCGTGATCCGCCCTGCCGCGCTGGTCTCCAAGACCGGGTAACCGGTGCGGGTGCAGCGCACAGCACAGCGGGCGCGGCCGCCGGTGGTGCAGGTAAACAGGGTCAGGTCCCAGGCGTCCTCGTCGCTGGCCGTGATCATCTTGTCGATATCCGTGGGCTGGATGGTCTCCACGTTGGTCACCTCATAGCTCCAGCGCTGGCCGTCCATGTCGGTAAAGTACACCTCGCTGCCCAGGGCCAGCCACTTGATGGGGCTGAAATGCTTGGCGTAGTTGTGGGCGCAGACCACCATGTTATCAGCGTAGGTGGAGCCGGAGTAGCGGCCCGGGGCCACCTTGAGGCCCGCGTAGCTCCACTCGCTCATCACGGGCAGTTCCAGCCCGATGGACGGGATGGACAGGTAGCCGATGTAGCCCCAGCCGTCGATGTCGGTGACGGTCATCTCCTGTTCCGGGTCCAGCTCCGGCTGGACCACCGGCTCTTCGTCCTTCGTCTTGTCCTCCATGGTCTCGGTCAGGGTCTCTTCCAGCTTGCCCAGGGCGTCCTGCGAAGCCTGGTCGGCGCGGTTGGCGTCCCACTGGTTATAGCCCAGCAGGGCCAGCGCGCCCAGAATGAGCAGGATGCCCACGATCATGCAGGCGCGGCCGATCTTCTGCTTTGTGTTCATGCCAGCATCTCCTTCCGGTCCAGCACCCAGCCGACGGCAAACAGCAGCACGCCGCTGCAGGCCATGAACGGGATGGGCCAGTTCAGCTGGCCGCTCTGGGGCAGTGCATTGCCGTCCGGGCGGCCCGGAGCCACCGGGTTATCCGGTGTGCCGGGGGCCACGGGGTTGTCCGGGTTGCCAGGGTTCACCGGGTTATCCGGCGTACCGGGCGACACCGGGCGGTTGGGGTCGTTGGGATTGACCGGCATGTCCGGGTTGTCGGGCTGGGTGGGCTTGTCCGGTTCCGAGGGCTTCTCCGGCTTGGACGGTTTGTCCGGTTCCGAGGGCTTCTCCGGCTTGGACGGTTTGTCCGGTTCCGAAGGCGTGCTGGGAGTTTCCGGTTCGGGCGGGGTCACCTCCTGCGTGGGCGCGCCCACCTTGGGGGTGGCGTCCACGGTGTAGAGCCAGCCGCTTTCGTCCGCCATGGGCAGCGACACCAGGAAGGAATTGATGGCCTCGTAGCCCTTGGAGTTCTCGGTCTGCACCACGAGGTACAGGCCCAGCGGCAGCGCGTCAAAGGAGACGATGCCCTGCTCGCTGATCTTATGGGTGGTGCCGGCGGCGCGGGCGGGCAGCTTGGCTTCCAGCCTGGAAGCCAGCGTGCTGTCCGTCAGGTCGCCCAGCGCGATGCCGCAGCCCGCAAAGTCGGCGGTGTACACAAAGTGCAAGTCGCCGTTGGTGCGGGCCACGTCCGCCACCTTGTACACGGTGAGTGCGCCGCCCCGCAGGGGGACGTCGTTCTGGTGGTCGTACAGGGTCACGTCCATGCTGCCGGTGCGGCTCAGGTCGATGTTGGCGCTGGCCGCGGGGGCTGCCAGCGCGGGCAGTGCACAGCACACGGCCATGCACAGCGCCAGCAGAAGAGCGGCAAACCGGTTGTTTTTGTTTTGTTTCATGGCTGCTCACTCCTCCTCGTTCTGTTTCCGTTTGCGGACCAGCAGCAGGGCTGCTGCAGCAGCCAGTGCGCCGCCCAGCACCCCGAAGGGTGCCGTGCCCATGCCGCCGGTGGACGGCAGCTCGTAGCCGGTGTAGACATAGTTCTGCACCGTGATATTGCCGGTCTGCACGCCGTTGTTGGAGATGTACACGTTCCAGTTGCCGGTGGTCGTTTCCTCCACCAGGTAGTGGTACGCATTGCCGTTCTTGTCCTTCAGGGGCAGCTCGTCCCCCGACTTGGACCAGGTCCAGTTGTTATCTGCGGTCAGGTCGGCTTCGGCAAACAACGTTTTGTCCTTGTCATTGTCGGTGTACTGCCAGACCTTGATGCGGATGCTGTCCACCGCCGGTTCCACCGGCTGGCGGGTATCGGCATCCAGCCAGAGCTTGCTGACGGTCAGGTTGCTGTACACGTTGCTGTACTCAGCAGTGGTGGTGCCGGCGTCGCTGCCCACCTGCACATTGCTGTTCAGGTCCACCGTCTCGTCATTCACGGTCAAGATGGTGGTGCCTTCCGCCACGCCTGTGGCATTTGCAAAGGCCTTCTCCGCGCTCTCCGCGCTGGCGCTCTTGCGGAACAGCAGGTAGTGCGGGGTGTCATCCAGCTGATAGTTCTGGGGTGCTTCGGTCTCCACGAGCTTATACAGCACGTCCGGTTTCAGGCAGCTTGCAGCCTCACTATTCAGCACAGCCAGACTGGCCTGACCGTTTTCGTCCGTGGTCAGGGTGCCCGTGCCGTTGCCGGTCCACGGGACGAACTGCCCGCTTACCGTATCGTACTGGGAAATGGTGAACTCCGCGCCCTTCAGCGACACGCCGGAGTAGCTGTCCTTCTTGCGCAGCACGAACTGTGCGGTGGTGGCCGTTGCATCCGCCTTGACCTGGTAGGTGATGCCGCTGTCGCTGGATTCGCTGCCGTTGCTCAGGGTCACGGTGTTGCTCACCTGGTAGCTGGCGGCAGCACTGCCATCCTTCACATTGCAGTCATACACAAGGATCAGGGCCGCCATATTGGGGATCTCCATATGGAGCCAGCCGTTCTTGTCCGCTTCCAGGATGCGGTAAAGATCACGATCCACTTCCTGGCCGAGGATCACGCCTGCTGTTTCGTCGTAAGCGTAATAATACAACTTGACCGAGTTGACATCGCCGGTGGCGATGGCACCATTGGTGGTGCTGATGTTATCCCACAGCTCGATCTTCTCCGCTCTGGTCTGCCCGGCCGACAGATCATCGCCGGCCGGGTTGATGACCACCTGATAGTGCAGCTTCCGGTCGTTGCCGGTGTCCTGCCAGCCGGTCTTTTTCACCTGCTCCACCTTGCGGGTCACGGTGGTGGTGGTGGTCTCGGTCAGCTCGCCCCAGGTGGCACTGTTCGTATAGATCAGCTTGCCCACCGAGGGGTTCTTCCAGGTGGGATCGTCGCTCACGCTCACTTCATACTGGATGCGGATGCGGTGTTCCTCCCGCCCCGACTGGTTGTAGTTGCTGATTTTAATGGTGAGCTTCCGGGTAGTTTCGTCATACTCTGCCGTCGCCCAGTCTACATTTTTATCCTTGATCTTTACAAATTCGTTCTCATCCAGCGCGATCTTGACATTATCCACCTTGAAGCCGACGTTTTCCGGCAGGGTGTCGGTAACCGTGATCTCGTCCCTATCGTCGGCGGAGGTCTGCAGCACCAGCTGATAGTGGAGGTTGTTGCCGCTGAGGTCGCTCAGCTCGAAGCTGTTGCTGCCGGTCAGATAACCGGTCTCGTCGCCGCTGCTCTTTGCGGCCACGCCCTTTTCAAACTTCTTGTAGCTGCGGTAGGTATCGGTGTCCGAGGCCTCGCCGCTCACGCCGTCGATATGGATGGTGTTCTTATAGGTCCACACCTCACCGGTGGGCACATCGTCCCGCTCCTCGTGTGTGGGGATGCCGGTCACCGAGATGCTGCGCACGGGGTTATTCTGGTTCCCGGCTGTCACCTTGATGGCAAAGCTGCGCACGCGGGTAGTGGGATCGTTTGCCGTTATAATGCCGCCGCCCTCGATACCGCTGTAATAGGTGATCTCGATCGTGTTGCCTGCGTCGATCGCCTGCTCATAGGTCAGCCTCGTGTTGTCGTGCATGGTCATGGTCAGATTGGCCTTGATGGCGTCATCCAGCTCTTTTGCAATGGCATAGTGGGTGTCCTTTTTTTCCTCGCCTTGGTCGTTCTCTGCGTCGTCCAGCACATCCCACAGGGTAAACTCCGCTTCACCGGCCTTGTTGGTGGCCGAGAGGTTCCAGGTGGGGTTCTTGCCGCTGGCGGCGAGTTTTTTGCTCAGGGTCCAATCGCCCTTCCCGATGTTCACGGTATCCGAGGCCTTAAAGGTATGGCCGCTCTTGGTCAGGATCTGTGCCGTGTTGGTCACCGAGCCGCCGCCGATGGGGGTGGTGGTCTCAAAGGTGATGGTCAGCTCCGTCCCCGTGAAATCCGCCGGGATGGTATAGCCCTTTTGCAGAAATTCCTCTGCCGATATCGTATCGTTGCCTACCTTTACATCCCCTACGATTTTCACACTGTCTGGCAAGGCATCTGTGATCTTGCAGCCCTGCAGGAGATAGGACCCCAGGAAAGAATGGGGTACCTTTACAGTGATCGTCCACTGGATGTGGCCTGTTTTGGGGTCGTACTGGCCCTTCTTCTCAATACGCTGGGTTTTACATGTGTACCATGCGTCAGCCCCATCTTTTACATTGTCCCCTGCCTCGGCTTTCGCCGTGTTGTTGATGATAGCGACGCCGTTGGGCATCTTGTCAAAGTCCGCATAGTTCCGCTGAACGTCGTAGTTCCAGATGTACTTCTCTCCGGCCTCCAATGCAGGCAGCGGAGCGAGGACCACCTGGGGGTTGCCGTTGCCGTCGGTTTTCAGTTCATGCTTAGGGACGTCAATCTCCGTTTTTGTGCCCGAAGCATCCACCTTGTAAAGTTTAAAGGAGTCTCCCAGATATTTGCCGCCCTTCAGGTAGTCGCTACGGTTTTCGCCATTCCTATTCGTGTTCAGGGTATCCGTAAGGATCACCGGGTCTTTGGTGCCGTTGGTGGTCTTCACCGTCACCTCATAATTATTTACAAAGGTGCCGTCCTTACGGTTCGTAATCAGCGGAGACCCACTCCCTTTGCTGATCTTTATATCTGCCGTTTTCTTCTCGATGGTCAGGGTGCAACCGTCCTTGAACTCGATCTTCTTGTTTTCGTCAAAGCTGTCGGCGCTCGCCGTAACGGCGGCCTTGAAGGTACCGATGAATGTCAGGCCGCCCTTGTCGTCGGTACCGATGAACCTTCTGTCCGTAAAGGTCAGGGTCACTGTGCCGTTGGTGTCAACGGTGAAGCTGCCCACGACCTTTGCATTGCCGGCCTCGTCCTTGTCAGACTCATCCACGATGTTGCCCGTCGTCACATCCGGCATGGGCAGGCCTTCGGGCAGCTGGTAGGTCAGGGTATTGTTGGTGGGCGTCAGCACACCGGCATTCACGGTATACTTCAGGTTAACGCGGACGTGGGTGCCGCTGTCCACCTTCACACTGCCCGTGCCGATAGGCGTCCATGTTTTTCCGTCGGTCGTCATTTCATAATTGACAGCCGTGATCCAGGTGTTCAGGTCGTAGGGGTCCCCGGCAGCCAGCAGGGCGATTCCGTAGGGGTCGGCGTCACCCACCCAGTCCACGGTAGCACCAAAGCCATCCTCATCTTCCAGCAGCGCATAGCTGCCGTCCAGCTCCTCCTGGGAGCCTGCCGGGTCCTCCGGAGCCACAGCGGTGGTCTCGGCGGCATAGGCGCCGGTCACCGAGATGACACTGGTCACGTCGGACATGGCAGCGGGCACCTCGGCCACCTTGCCGTCCACGTTGCCGGAGATCACGGTCAGGGTCCCGGCGTCGGGGTCCACGGCGGACACGACGCCCACCGTCTCGGTGGTCACGGTGCGGGTGTCCACCTGCGGCTCGGAAGCCGTGAGCTGGGCGGCGGTGTCGGGGTCCTCGTCCAGGTCCAGCAGGGCGATGCCATAGGAGCTCTCGTCCACGGCCACCTGCTCGGTGGTGAGGGTGTTGTAGATGACGATATCGCCGGGCCTTGCGGTGGAGCCGTCGGCGTCGGTGAGCCACTGGGAGCCGCGCAGGTCACTGTGCAGGGCCATCACGCCCGCACGCTGGGGCACCACCGTCTGGGGCACACCCGCAAAGTGCAGGCAGTAGGACAGGAACATCACGTCCCAGGCGCCGTAGGGGTTGCCGTACCAGGCACCATAGCGGGAGTAGCCGCGCAGCACCTGCTGGTCCTCCACATCCAGCTTGAAGTTCTTGTCGCTCTGCTGGTAGTCCAGCTGGGACTTTGCCACGGTGAGCAGGTCCTCGGCCCAGTTGCCGTTCAGGGCCACGTTGGCCGCGGCCTGCCATTCCTCGGCAGTCTCCACGTCGGCCTGGGTATCGGCCAGGCACTCCACGGTGTGGTGGTGCTCCGGGATGGTGCACACCAGCTCCTCGGTGTAGCAGGCGTCGGTGTGGTGATGCAGCACCGGCTCGTCCGGGGTGGTCTCGGCCGGCTCAGGGGGCCAGTCCACCACGGGGCGGCTGGCAGGCATTTCCTGATAGGCGGGGTTGGGCTCCTCCACCAGTTCGCCCTCGTCCAGGCCGCACACCAGCTCATACTCGGTGGTGTAGCAGCTGTCGTCGTGGATATGCTCGAACTCGCCGCAGATGAGCGCACCGTACTCGTCAAAGCAGTCGTCGGTGTGCTCGTGCTCTTCCTGATAGCAGGTCAGCACCCGGTGCTCCTCGTAGCAGGCATCGGTGTGCTCATGGGGCACCCAGATGGTCTCCGGCTCGGTCTGCACCGGCTCTTCCGGCTCTTCCGGCTCGGCCGCGCTGTAGGCGGACACCAGATCGGCGCTGCTGTCCGAAGAGGTGACGGGCGTTTCCGGCTCGCCCTCCTCGTAACCGCAGGTGAGCACTTTTTCGTAGCAGGCCGCCGTGTGCTGGTGCTCCTCGTAGCCGCAGTGGTAGTCGGCAGTCATGGTGATGCCCACCCCATGGAGCTGCCAGTTGACGAACAGGGTGGTGAGCAGGGCCAGCACCAGCATCATGGCCACATAGCGCCGGGCCTGTACATGCTGCCTGCGGAACCGCTCGATCAACCCGTTGATGATATCCTTCATAGTAAACACGTCCTCTTGGTTCGCTCTGTGCCCTGGCAGCCGCACACCGCTGCAGGCCCACAGAAGGGTCCGTTCATCATTTGTGCAACAAAAGCGTCACAAAATTGTTCGATACACTGTCATTATACCATTTTAGGGCGTTCGTTTCAACTCAGGGGCGTGCTTTTCCGGCAATAGAATGCACACGATGCGCACCATGCAAGGGGTCAGGGGCAGCCACAGCACCGTGCAGCCCAGATTGAACAGGGTGTGGGCGTTGGCGATCTGCCGGGCCAGCACGGCGCTCTCCGGCCCGTGGGGCGAGACCAGCCGCACCAGCGCGGTGAACTGGGGCAGCAGCAGCCAGCACACCGCTGCCCCGGACAGGTTGAACAGGGCGTGGGCCGCCGCCAGACGTTTGGCGTCCCGGCTCTGCCCAACCGATGCCAGCACCGCCGTGACGGTGGTGCCGATGTTGTCCCCCAACAGCACCGGGATGGCCCCCGCAAGGCCCAGCAGGCACCCGCCGTCCGGCCCGGGGCGGGCGGCCGCCTGCTGCAGCACCGCAATGGTGGCGGAGCTGCTCTGCACGGCAAGGGTCATGCCCAGCCCTGCCAGCAGGCCCAGGCCGGGGCGGTGCCGCACCTGGGCCATCCACTGCCGGAACACCGGCCCCGCTGCCAACGGCTCCATGGCCTCGGCCATGACCGCGATGCCCTCAAACAGCAGGCCGAACGCAAACAGCGCCTGCCCGCCTGCGTGCAGACGCCCGCGCCCCGCGAACCAGAGCAGCAGCCCCGCCACCAGCAGCAGATACCGGGCATCCTCCAGCCGGAAGGCCAGCAATTGCGCGGTGACCGTGGTGCCGATGTTGGCTCCGAACACCACCGGCACGGCCCGCTGCAGGGTCAGCAGCCCGGCCCCCACAAGGCCCAGCACCAGCACCGTGACCGCCGAGCTGCTCTGCACCACCGCCGTGACCGCAGCCCCCGTGAGCACCCCGGCCAGCGGGTGGGCCGTGAGCCGGGCAAGGGCCTGCCGCAGGGTGTCCCCCGCCGCCTGCTGCAAAGCGTCCGTGAGGGTGTCCATACTGTATAAGAAAAGTGCCGCCCCGCCGAACAATTGCAGGATCATCCACAAGCGCTGTTCCATGCCCGATGCCCCCTTTGCTTTATGTGTATGCGGGGCACAAACGTTTGTGAACTTTTGTGAAACAATCCCTGCAGGGGGTTGCAATCCGGCCTGCAAAAGACTATTATTGTCAAGCGTTAACAGTTAACAGCTGTTAAGTAATTTTGAGAGGAGGGATCGCGTGTCTGAGGAATCCACGTTGAGTTTCCGTGGGCTTTGCCGCTACATCCACCGGCTGAGCAAAGCATCCAAGGCCGGCATGAAGGCCGCTCTGGCCGACTGCCCCAAGCGCCACTTCCCCATGCTGGAAGGGCTGCTGGGCTGCATTCGGCTCCATGGACAGGACGGTGCCGTTTATATCTCCGATCTTGTTCAGGAGCTTCATCAACCGCTTCCTGCCATTTCCCGCACGGTGCGGCAGATGGAGCAGGACGGCCTTGTGGAACGCTTTGCCGACCCTGCCGACCGCCGCAAGACGCTGGTGCGTTTCACGCCCAAGGGATACGAGGCCTGCCGACAGTGCGAGGCTGCTCTTGGGGACTACTTTTCCAGTGTCATGGCCCGGCTGGAGCCGGAACAGCTGGCCCAGATGGAAGCGCTGCGCGGCGCGCTGATGGAAGCCATTCTTGCGGAAAATGCTGCGCGTACCACCAAACCGAAGGGAGAACCAAACCATGACAAAGATCTTTAAGCAGTTGGCCCGTCACTGGGCCGTCTGCCTCGTGGTGTTCGCACTGCTGTTCGTGCAGGCGTACTGCGATCTGTCGCTGCCGGACTACACCAGCAAGATCGTGGACACCGGCATCCAGCAGGGCGGCATCGAAAGCCCCCTGCCCGACACCGTGCGGCAGAGCACCCTGGATGCCCTCTCGCTGCTGATGCGCGAGGAGGACGCCGCTGCCTTCCAGAACGCCTACACCGCCGACGGCGATGTGCTGCGCCTGCGCACCGACCTGACCGCCGACGAGCGCACTGCGCTGGAAGATGCCGTGACCACGCCGGACATCGTGCTGTATCTGGCGGCCACCCAGGCAGCCAACACCCCCGCCGGGCAGACCGGCATGGGCATGACCGGCCTTGCGGACCTGCAGGCCTCCGGTGCCGACCGCAATCCCGACACGGAAGCCGAGACTGTGGCCCCCACGGCGGAGGACCTGGACACCGTGTGCGGCCAGTTTGCCGCCATGAGCCAGATGCCCGGCTTCCGCCGGGACGCCGTGCAGCAGCAGCTGACCGGTGCCATCGGCCAGCTGGACGACACCGTAGTGGAGAACCTGAAGAGCCAGGCTCTGCTGCTGGTGGGGCTGGAATACGAGGCCCAGGGCATTGCCCACGCTGTGCAGATGCACTATTTATATAAGGTAGGCGGCCAGATGCTGGCGCTGACCCTGCTGATGGTGGCCGTGTCCATCGCGGTGGGCTTCCTGGCCTCCCGGGTGTCCGCCGCCATCGGCCGGGACCTGCGCCGCGAGACCTTCTCCGCCGTCATCCACTTCTCCAATGCGGAGATCGAGAACTTCTCCACCGCGTCCCTCATCACCCGCACCACCAACGACATCCAGCAGGTGCAGTTCGTCTGCGTCATGCTGCTGCGCATGGTGGCCTATGCGCCCATTCTGGGCATCGGCGGTGTGCTGCACGTCATCGGCAGCCGCTCGGGCCTGTCCTGGATCGTGGTGCTGGACGTGGCTGCGCTGCTGCTGCTCATCCTCTTCCTGATGAGCGTGGCCATGCCCAAGTTCAAGATCATGCAGACGCTGGTGGACCGGCTGAACCTCGTCAGCCGCGAGATCCTCACCGGCATCATGCCGGTGCGTGCCTTCAGCCGGGAGGCCTTTGAGGAGGCTCGTTTCGACAAGGCCAACCGGGACCTGATGGGCACCCAGCTGTTCACCAACCGCGCCATGGTGGCCATGATGCCCTTTATGACCCTGATCATGAACGGCACCAGCCTGCTCATCGTGTGGTTCGGCGGCAAGGCCATGGACAACGGCACCATGCAGGTGGGCGAGATGATCGCCTTCATCACCTACACCATGCAGATCGTCATGTCCTTCCTGATGCTGGCCATGGTGGCCGTCATGCTGCCCCGTGCCGGTGTGGCCGCAGACCGCATCGACGAGGTCATCCGCACCAAGGCCACCATCCACGACCCGGACGAAGCCGACGCCAAGGCCGCAAAGGAGCACAAGAACTGGCAGGGCGTGGTGGAGTTCCACGACGTGAGCTTCCGCTTCCCCGGTGCCGACAGCGACGCCCTGGAGCACATCAGCTTTACCGCAAAGCCCGGCGAGACCACTGCCATCATCGGCTCCACCGGCTGCGGCAAGAGCACCCTGCTGAACCTGATCCCCCGCTTCTACGACGTGACCGGCGGCAGCGTGACCGTGGACGGCATCGACGTGCGCCAGATGCCCCAGGCACAGCTGCACGACCTGCTGGGCTATGTGCCCCAGAAGGGCGTGCTGTTCAGCGGCACCATCGACAGCAACCTGAAGTTCGGCGGGGACCACATCACCGACGCCGCCGTGAAAAAGGCCGCTGCCATCGCACAGGCCGCTGAGTTCATCGACGCAAAGCCGGAGGGCTACGCAAGCCCCATCGCACAGGGCGGTTCCAACGTGTCCGGCGGCCAGAAGCAGCGCCTGTCCATCGCCCGTGCCATTGCCAAGGACCCGAAAATTTATCTGTTCGACGACAGTTTCTCGGCCCTGGACTACAAGACCGACGTGGCCCTGCGCCGGGCTCTGAAGGCCCAGACCGACAACGCCACCGTCATCATCGTGGCACAGCGCATCTCCACCGTGCTGCACGCAAACCAGATCCTGGTGCTGGACGAGGGCCGTCTGGTGGGCAAGGGCACCCACGCCCAGCTGATGGTCAGCTGCCCCGAATATCAGGAGATCGCCCGCAGCCAGCTGAGCCAGAAGGAACTGGACCTTGAACCACTGAATCCGGAAAAGGAGGGTGTGTGATATGCCAAGACCCGGACGCATGACCACCGAGCGCGCCAAGGACTTCAAGGGCACGCTGCGGCAGCTCCTCCAGACCATGAGCCACTACAAACTGCCGCTCATCACGGCCATTGTCTTTGCCATTCTGTCCACCATCTTCAACATTGCCGGCCCCAAGGTGCTGGCCAAAGCCACCACGGCCCTTGCCACTGGCTGGATCGCCAAGCTGCGGGGCACCGGCAGCATCGACTTTGTGTATATTGGCCGGGTGCTGCTGTTTTTGCTGGGCATGTACCTGCTGAGCAGCGCCTTCAGCTTTATCCAGGGCTGGCTGATGACCGGCCTTTCCCAGAAAGTCTGCTACGACTTCCGCCGCCGGATCAGCCAGAAGATCGACCGCCTGCCCCTGGCCTACTTTGAAAAGCGCACCGTGGGCGAGGTGCTGTCCCGCATCACCAACGACGTGGACACCCTGGGCCAGAGCCTGAACCAGAGCATTACCCAGCTCATCACCAGCGTGACCACCATGATCGGTGTGCTGATCATGATGCTATCCATCAGCCCCCGCATGACCCTCATTGCCCTGCTGATCCTGCCGGTGTCGCTGGCCTTGGTGCTGCTGGTGGTCAGGTTCAGCCAGAAGTACTTCAAGGCCCAGCAGGCCACCCTGGGCGTGGTGAACGGCCAGGTGGAAGAGATCTACTCCGGCCACAACGTGGTCAAGGCCTTCAACCGCGAGGCCGTGGTGCTGAACGACTTCAACGCCGCCAACGACAAGCTGTACGAATCCGCCTGGAAGAGCCAGTTCCTCTCGGGCCTGATGATGCCCATCATGAACTTTGTGGGCAACCTGGGCTATGTGGCGGTGG
>ERZ838399.1756-NODE-1756-length-18661-cov-4.558153_pt1 | contig 18661 bp, 14 predicted proteins | sample MGYA00519683_ERZ838399 | MGnify/ENA primary metagenome ERZ838399 (study PRJEB31850, sample SAMEA3708833) | human gut metagenome | biome: human gut; feature: human-associated habitat; material: faeces | place: China | collected 2014 ...
AGCAGCCACTGTTAGAGTTCTCAGGAGCTTGTGCAGGATGTGGTGAGACACCATATGCAAAACTGGTAACTCAGTTATTTGGAGATAGAATGTATATCGCTAATGCTACAGGATGTTCTTCTATCTGGGGTAACTCTTCACCGTCTACACCATATACAGTAAACGCTAAGGGACAGGGACCGGCATGGTCTAACTCACTGTTCGAGGATAATGCTGAATTTGGTTATGGTATGTTACTTGGCCAGAAGGCTATCAGAAAGAGATTAAAAGCAGAAGTTGAGACAATTGCTGCAAGCGATAAAGCATCTGCAGAAGTAAAAGCAGCTTGTCAGGAATATCTTGACACATTTAACTGTGGAGCATCTAATGGTGATGCTACAGATAAACTTGTTGCAGCATTAGATGGTTGTGATTGTGATACATGTAAGGACATCGTTAAGAACAAAGACTTCTTGGCTAAGAAATCCCAGTGGATCTTTGGTGGAGACGGATGGGCTTACGATATCGGATTTGGCGGTGTAGACCATGTTCTTGCAAGTGGCGAGGATATTAACATCATGGTATTCGATACAGAGGTTTATTCTAACACAGGTGGACAGGCTTCAAAGGCTACTAAGACAGGTGCTACAGCACAGTTCGCAGCTGGTGGTAAAGAGACAAAGAAGAAAGACCTTGCAGGAATCGCAATGAGTTACGGTTATGTATATGTAGCACAGATCGCTATGGGTGCTGATTATAACCAGACTGTAAAAGCAATTGCAGAGGCAGAGGCTTATCCGGGACCATCACTCATCATTGCTTACGCTCCATGTATCAACCATGGTATTAAGAAAGGTATGAGCAAAGCTCAGACTGAGGAGCAGTTAGCAGTAGAGTGCGGATACTGGAATAACTTCAGATTCAACCCTGCAGCAGAGGGCGCTAAGTTCACACTGGATAGCAAAGAGCCTAAGGAAGAAGGATATCAGGAATTCCTGGACGGAGAAGTACGTTACAACGCACTGAAGAGATCTAATCCGGAGAAGGCAGCAAGATTGTTCAAGAAGAATGAGCAGGAAGCTATGGAGAGATATGAGTATCTGAAGAAACTTGTAACACTCTATGGAACAGAAGAGTAGAATTGATTCTATAAAGGATACGAGAATTCAAGTGAACTTGAATTCTGATGTGTCATTCATGTAAATTAGAGGAGTGATATTGTATTTAGTACAATATCGCTCCTCTTTTTGGAGTTCTGCAATCCTGCCGAGGCATTCTTGAATTACATACATAAATGGAAATAAAACGGAATGATATTGGAACTATATTGAATTAATATGGAAAACATGATAATATAATGGAAAGAATAAGGTGTTATATCAGTTGGGAGGGGGATGCAATGACGGTAGAAGAGATGAAGCAAAGAAAAAAGGAATTAGGATATTCGAATGAGAAACTTTCAGAGCTTTCGGGAGTACCGCTTGGAACGGTGCAGAAAGTTCTTGCGGGAATTACCAGATCTCCAAGATATGAAACTTTAATTGCGCTTGAAAGGGTATTGAAAAAGCAGACAGACAGAATTGGTGAAGCGTTACCAGAGACGTCTGAAAAGAGACAGGGTGATTATACGGTAGAGGATTATTATTTAATTCCGAAGGAAAGACGTGTTGAACTTATTGATGGCGTGATTTATGATATGGCTTCACCGACTGCCATCCATCAGATTCTGTCTACAGAATTGTGTAATATAATCCGGTCATATATCAGTCAGCAGAAAGGAAGATGTATTGTCATTGCTGCACCTATGGACGTACAGCTTGACTGTGACGATAAAACTATGGTGCAACCAGATGTTATGGTCGTCTGTGACCGTGACAAGATTACAAGAAAATGTATATATGGAGCCCCGGATCTGGCAGTGGAGATACTCTCTGATTCTACAAAGAAAAAAGATATGTATGTGAAACTGGGAAAATATATGGATGCAGGAGTTCGGGAATACTGGCTGGTGGATCCGAAGGGGAAGAAGGTTATTGTGTATGATTTTGAAGCAGAAGTGACACCGTCTATTTATGGATTTAGCTCCAAAGTTCCAGTGGCTATATTCAAGGGAGAATGTGAAGTAGATTTTGCAAAGATTTATGAATACATTAGCTTTCTGTATGAAGAAGACGATGTGTAAAAAGAGACGAGGGGCATAAAGCTGTATGCGTGATCCAGAAGATCAAGGGTCATGTGTACAGCTTTTCTTTGCTTATATTTTGCCATTTCAGGAATAATCTGGAAACTTTCTTCATAGGATATATATAGGCAGGCTGAAAAAACAAAGTTTTGAAAACAGAAAGGGAGTTACAGACATGAAAAAAAGAGGAAGAAGATGTTTGATTTCATTACTCCTCGGGCTCTGCCTTCTGATGCCGTCACAGATGAAGGTATTGGCGGCAGATGCACAGGAAGACAGTAGTTCTGTACAGGCTGTAGAGGAGGCGATGCCAGATCAGGAAAATGCTACTACAATAGATGAAAATCAGATTGACAATACGATGCAGGATGCCCAGGATATTGCAGTACTTGCAGATAATTATCCTGCTACAGGTAAGATTACTGCAAAAATATATCTGAGATATAGTAATGCGATACCAAAAGATATTAACCAGGATTTTGGTATGGATGAATTTGGACCATCGGGTAACAATACTCCGTATTTTACGGTTACGGTGAATTTGGACCAGTTGAATAAAAAGCCAGTAAAGACTTATGTAAAAGATTATGGTCAGACATGGTACATCTACTATTCCATTGACAGTGATGAATCTTGGAATCCAGGAGATGAGGCAGATGCTGCGAACCGGGTGCAAAATGCCACGAATCTATGGGAGCAGGCAATTCTGCAGGCTATGAGCAGTACGGATCAGAAGAAGTTTGAAAATGTATTTGGAAGTAATATGTTTGTAGGTTATGTCCTGAAACGGGAGAATGATGGTTGGCATATTGACGGAATTCTGAAGAAAGACCCACCGGTTTATGTAGTGGAGTTATATGACCAGAATGATCAGGCATTATTTGCAATCTCTTCCAATGAACAAAAGCTTCCAGGTGTTACTTATGCAGATTTTAAAACGAAAGTGGAAGAAGCACTTGGTGGAACGAATTATCAATATCTGACAGAGGAAAAAGACCGGATTGTTCTGAACTACGACAAAGATGGACGGATATGGCGGGTGACTATCACGCCAAAGATAGATGGGGCAGATAAAGATTATGCAGGTATTTATCATGTGGATCCGACAAATAACAAGTTTTCTTACCGGACTGTTTCGAGGAATACCTATTATCTGAGCCGGATGAAGATTAAAGTAGAAGATGTGACACCTGTCAATCTGACCATATCCAAAACTGTAAAAGGCAGTGCGGCAAATCCGTCAGAACATTTCGCATTTGTACTGACTGCATCCAGATTGGCAGGAAAGACATTCGATGTAATTTATACAGGGACACAGGATTGTTCCGAAGCACATGCTTCAAAGATTACATTTGACCAGTCAGGAATTGCACGTATCATTTTGAAGAATGGTGAGTCAGCTGCAATACAGCAGGTCACATCTGGAGATATCAGAATCAAGGAAGAAAGTGGAGATTACTGGGCTTCTGTTGCTGTAAATGGTGCAGACGAACGATATGACCAGGAGGATGGCCTCCTGCTTAATATTGACAATACAAATGTTACAGCAGCATTTACAAATCAGATGGAGCAGCAGCCGGTGACAGGGATTACCATGATGACATTTCCATATGTGCTGATTCTTTGTATCGCAGTGCTGGCATTGGGATATGAGTATGCCAGAAGAAAGAGAAATGTATGAGACAGAACAAAAAGGAAAATAAGAACAAGAGGAAAAATGAAGAGTGGATTCAGAAAGCCAGGCATGCATCATCTGTAAAAGATATTGCACATGTTATTGAAACTATGCAATTTCACAGAATCTTTGGACTGGTTGATGAACAGGAAGTGTGGGATAAGCTTCTGATTCTGGACGAAATGTATCGTAGAGTCTTTTTTATTCAGGAAGAAAAGTTTCGCATGCAATTAAAGGAGAAACATGGAGCAGAGTATACAATTTGATCGGGCAGGCAGTACGGAAGAGGTAATCCGGCAAAGAAGGCAGCGAACGATACTTCGGAAGCTTCGGAACAGTGATTTGAGGAAAGCAGCATTTCTTGCGATCTTTCTTATGCTTCTATTCCGTTGTGTGTTCGGAGTGACATTTGAGTATGGAAGCGATATGAAACCGGCAATCGGTGACAAGGATTTGTTATTATACTACCGCCTGCAGGACTTATATACGGGAGGGGATGTAGTCGTATATGAAAAGCGAGGAGTAGAGATGGTCGGGAGAATTGCGGCGATGCCTGGTGAGACAGTGGAAATTACGAAGGACGGACAGCTTGTCATAAATGGTTATACACAGGCAGATATAAACCGGGAAGATATGTATAACCCGGGAAATGAAAACGGTACAGGAAAACTAACGCTTAAAAGTCAGCAATATTATATTTTAAGTGATGATCACAGTGTGTCCAGAGACAGCAGGACACTGGGAGCAGTATCGAAAAACGAGATCTGTGGGCTTGTTATCACTGTGATCCGAAGAAGAAATATATAGTCAAAAAAGAAATAAAAAAGTTGCTTTGGAATATGGAAAGGAATGTAAGATATGAAAAAGTTTACTAAAAAACTGGTAGCATCTATGCTGTCCACAGCAATGCTTATGGGCATGTCATTAACTGCATTTGCAGCGAATTCGCAAATACAGGGAATTAGTGTTAATGGATATTCTGGCCTTGGAAGGCAGATTACCAATACCTGGTCAGTTGCGGAAAATGGATTACTCAATGATTCAGAAACATTTGATTTTGCATTAAAGTACACAGGTTCTGATGCAATCGGAACCAATGCTTCGAGTACACCGACATTTAATGGAAATGCAATGACACAGAATAATGCCACAAAGACGGCGCAGATTACATCAGCATGGAAGACAAAGGCAGCAGGCGGAGCAAGTTCCAGTGAAACATTGTCTTATGATGAGTTATTCGACGGAATTAGATTTACAGCTCCGGGATTATATCATTTCACATTAAGTGAGAATCCGGGACACAATCCCAATATTGCATATTCTGATCAGTCTTATTTGTTAGATGTTCAGGTTGTATGGGAGACAGAAGATAACGGATTCCAGACAGGAAATTTAAAGGTGTCAGGTATTGCAACAACGAGTGCAGCAACCAATCAGAAAAGTGAAGGGGCAGGATTTGAAAATACAGAAGCTGATGCAGAATCTTTAAAAATTACAAAAACTGTTTCTGGAAATGCTGCAAATAAAAATGATGAATTCACTTTTACTGTTGTTGTGAATGGAATTGACGGAACTTATTCTACAAACAAAGCAGATGTTACAGTGACAAATGGAGAGAAAACTACATTTACACTGAAACACGGCGAGACGTTTGAAATTAAAAATCTTCCGGCAGGGGCAGTCTATACTGTAAAGGAAACTGACCCAAAAGGGTATGGTACAACAAATGTCAGCGTGAATGGTGGAAAAGCAGTTGAAAGTAAGAGTGCGAATGGAACAATTAATCTGGATGCAACAAACACAGTTGCTTACACCAATATTGACACAGTTACCCCACCGACAGGTGTGATCCTTCATTTTGTACCAGTCCTTCTTGCATTTGCAGCAGCGTTCGGTGGATGTCTCGTATTTTTCCGTCGTAAGAGAATCTAAGGATGAAACGAACGCCGGAGTATTATCTGACCAAAGGACTTGATATGGTTGTAAATGGCGTGGCGGCAGTTATTTTCTTATGCTGCCTCGCCTATGCCGGTTATGCGCTGTGGGACAACTGGAGCATTTTAGATGGCTCGGAAAATGCACTGAAAACGATGGTGGAATATAAACCAAATGAGGCAGAAGGACTTTCTTATAATTTCAGTCAGCTTATGGCTATGAATCCAGATGTATGTGGATGGGTCGTTATGGATCATACAGGAATCGACTATCCAATCGTTCAGGGAGAGGACAATTTTGAATATCTGGATAAGGATGCACTTGGAAATCCGGAGATATCCGGAAGTATCTTTTTGGACTGTCAGAATAACCGGAAGTTTACAGATCCATATATGGTACTTATGGGGCATCATATGCAGGCAGGAAAAATGTTCGGCGATCTGGATAAATATAGTGATGAAACATTTTTTCAGAAAAATACAACCGGGAAAATTTATCTGCCAGACCGGGTGCTGTACCTAGAAACAGCTGCGTTTCTTACAGTAGATGCATATGACAAATATATTTATCGAACCCAGTGGGATAATGTATCGGAAAGGCAGGAGCTTTTGAAACGCATTTATGAACAGGCGCAGTATACAAGAGGAGAAGAACTTACGACGGAAGATCAGATGGTAGCACTGTCGACCTGTTCTACAAGCGGAACAAATGCAAGACATGTTCTCGTATGCAGGATTGTGCACAGCAGTGCTTCGGAGGAAGGAAGTGGAAAAGTATATGTGGAGACGGAAAATGAATGAGAAAATGCGGGGGATAAATATACAAGAGAAGGCAAGTATGTGTGGAAAATGTAAAATGTGGCTGGTAATGGTAGTTTTTGCACTGATATCTACAGCGATGTTATCTTCAGTGAAAATTCATGCGGCAAGTGCAGAAGAAAACCAGATGGCAGATATAGAAACAAATCATGTGACAGCGGTAGAAAATACACAGGAGCAGATAACGGTCAATATTCCTGTGAAATTAAAAATTACTGGAAACTCGCAACAAAACGAAATATTTTCGTTTCTATTAAAACAAAATGATGAACAAAGCCCGATGCCGATGATTTCAAAAGTTCAGATAACAGAAACAAAGAAAGATGCATTTCAAATTCAGTATGAAAAGCCGGGGGTGTACAGATATACGATCAGCCAGGTGGCCGGTGATGGAAAAAACTGGATATATGACCAGTCCGAGTATTCCCTGGAAGTCTATATTATGAGAAATGAACAGACAGATACGCTACAGTCACTTATTATCGCATACAATGCAAAAGGCGAGAAAGTTGATCCTGTTTTTATGAACAGATATCAGGCACCGGAAGCTAAACAAAAAAGCATGACGGTCAAGACCGGGGACAGCGCAGATATAAAAACTCTGACAGGTCTGATGTTGATCTGTGGAGGAATTATGATCGGGACTTACGAATATAAAAAGAAAATAGAAAAAAAGTAATTGTTCATTAATTGTTATATGCAAAAAGAAAATAACAGACAGAAAGTTTCACAGGAAAGCAGAGCGCATCATCTTATTATACGATTGTAAGGTGAGCGCTCTTTTAATCTATAACTGAAGTTTATATATAGAGATTAACAATTTGAGGACTATTGTAGGGAGTGTTAAACTATAAATAGTACGTATTTTACAGACGGGAGGAAGCATTATGGTAAAAAAAGGAACCTGTGGTTTGTGTCAGGGCGGCTGTGCAGTAGTTTATACTATTGAAAATGGGAAAATTGTGAAAGCAGAACCAGATAAAGAATCTCCGAAAGGAAGATTATGTCCGAGAGGAGCATTGGTACCAGATATTCTTTATGGGGAGGAGCGTATCAAACGTCCATTGATCAGAGCTGGCGAGCGTGGAGAAGGAAAATTCCGCGAGTGCAGTTGGGAAGAAGCTGTTGACAAAGCTGCGGAATTACTGAAAAAAACCGCAGATACATATGGCGGCAAATCTCTGGCATCTTACTATGGACGAGGTATTTTAGGGCTTCCTGTAACAAGACTTTGTGGCAAAGGTGATGGAAGCGGCAAAGGGAAATTTCTTATAAATCTGGGTTCTGTCAATGATATGAATTGTTCATCCATCTGTAATCTGGCATCCAGTACAGTGACGCCTGGAACACTTATGGGTCTGAATACGAGAATGATGGTGCAGGAGATTGAAGAAAGTGATTATATTATTTCATGGGGTAAAAACTCTGCCAGTGACGATGGTCCGCAGGTGATGTTGCATCGTATTAAGGAAGCTCAGAAGCGAGGAGCAAAATTGATCGTGATAGATCCAAGGCAGGAAGGGCTTGGCAAGATTGCAGACTGGTGGATTCCGATTACGCCGGGTTCCGATGGAGCACTTGCCCTTGCGATGCTGAAACTGATTATAGACAGTGGACGTTATGACCATGAATTTATTGAGAAATATACAAGAGGATTTGAAGAGTTTAAAGCTTATCTGGATACACAGATAATGGAGCAGCTTTCAAAATGGTGTGGCATTTCCGTGACAGATATTGAAAAGCTGACAGATATTTTCTGCTCTACTGCAAAGATTCCGCTTGTTGCATATACGGGTCTGGAATATCAGCTCAGTGCAATTCAAAATAACCGTGCAATCTTTGTATTGTGGGCAATTACCGGGAAGTTGGACGCGCCAGGTGCAATCTATCTGAATGCAAAAGGACTGGAGACTCCGAAGCTTTTTGAAATACCAGAAGATGACAAACCAATCGGAGTAGATGAATTTCCGTTATTTTATAAATTCAGTGGTCTGGGACAGTTTTCACGTTTCCCGAAAGCAGTATTGGAAGATGATCCATACCCGGTACGCGGACTTATGATTTTAGGAGGATCGCCGGCATTGTCATTTCCAGACAGTAAAAGCTGGCGTGAAGCATATAAGAAATTAGATTGCCTGATCGTTCTGGATCGTTACTATACAGAGGATGCCAGATATGCAGATGTGGTTTTTCCGGCCTGTTCGTTGTTTGAGGTACCAAAAGCGGTATCTGGACCGGAAGGTCCACATATTGTAGAGCCGTTAATTACACCGGTCGGAGAGTCAAAAAATGATGTATTGATTATGGGTGCTATTGCTGAAAAACTTGGATTTGGAGAAAAACTTCCACAGACAGAGGAAGAGCTAAGAGAGTGGCTTTTGAGCGGAACAGCACCGTACGCAGGAGATTTTGGCGGTGGATCAGGAAAGAAGCAGGAAAGACATTATAAAAAATATGAAACCGGCGAGTTAAGAGCAGACGGAAAACCTGGTTTCCCAACACCATCCGGAAAACTGGAAATCTGTTCTACGATTTTGGAAGAAAATGGTTTTGTACCATATCCGGAATATAAAGATATTCGCTCGATTCCAGAGCTTGCGGGTGAAGAATATACATTTACTATGACAAGTGGTGCCAGAAGCAACAATCGTATGGGTGTATTTGGAGCAAATCTGGATGGAATTACAGCGATTGAGCCATATCCGCTTGTAGATATCTGTGCAGAGGATGCAAAAGAGATTGGCATTGAAGATGGAGATATGGTAAAGGTCACAACACCATTTGCAAATGGAACATTTAAAGCAAAGATCCGAGGCATTGCAAGACATGCAATTCATATCCCACATGGAGGCGGAAGTGCTTATATGTCCGAACCTTGGAAGCATGGAAATGTAAATGATCTTTGCAGTCTGGATTATGCAGATCCGATGACCGGATTTGTGTTAATCAAGTCCATGCCATGCAAAGTGGAGAAAGAATAGTAAAAGCAGAGTAAGAAACGTAAAGAAGAACTTTATAAAAACAAAGGAGGAAATTTATGCCAGAATTTAAGTTGCCAGAGAACTTTGAAAGTTACCCAGAGGCGCGAAAAAAAGCCTTTCTGACCATGAAAGAATTAAAAGAGCAGGGCCGGCGTATTGTCGGTGTATTCTGTACATTTACGCCATGGGAACTGATCCTTGCGGCAGATGCGGTAGCGGTTGTGTTATGTGGAATTGGGGATGATAACATACCGGCAGCAGAGGTAAGGCTTCCAAAAAACTTATGTCCATTGATTAAGGCAAGTTATGGAGCAGCAGTGACGGATAAATGTCCATTTTTTTACTTTTCGGACATGGTACTGGCGGAGACAACCTGTGATGGTAAGAAGAAGATGTATGAACTTATGGGTGAGCTGAAACACTGTCATATCATGCAGCTTCCACCGGGACGTTACGGAAAAGGAGCGTTGGAATTCTGGAAACAGGAAGTTATCGCTGTCAAAGAAGATCTGGAGCAGTTCTATGGAATTACAATCACGGAACAGAAAATCCGGGATGCCATTCATCTGCGTAACCGGGAAAGAAAAGCAGTGCTTGATTTCTTTGAGGTTGCAAGATTAAAGCCATCACCAATCACGGGCTATGAGATTATGACGGTCATTAGTTCCAATGAATTTTCGCCGGATCTGGAGGAGAAGATTGCATTTCTGGAAAAGAGAACTGCAGAGTTAAAGGATCTGTATGAAAGAGAATATAAAGGGAAACCGTCCAGACCTAGAATTCTGATTACGGGCTGTCCGGTTACAGGAGTCATGGACAAGGTTATTAAAAGAATCGAGGAAATGGGAGCGGATGTAGTCGGCTATGAGAACTGCTGCGGTCCGCGTGAGAAAAAGGATCCGATTGATGAGACGAAAGATCCAATCACAGCAATCGCAGAAAAATATCTTCGTGTCAATTGTTCTGTCATGAGTCCGAATCCTGGAAGACTTGAGGCACTGGATGTACAGATTGATGAGTATCAGGTAGATGGAGTTGTAGAAGTCCTGTTACAGGCCTGTCATACATTTGCCATTGAATCGGATGCAGTAAAGACATTTGTGACAAAGGAAAAAAATATTCCATACATGGCAATTAATACGGATTATTCTACAGCAGATCAGGGACAGATCGATACAAGACTGAATGCGTTTATCGAAATGCTCCAGTAAATGCGCTGGTAAATATTTTTATAAATACTTTTGTAAATGTTTTCATAAATTTATAGAGTGGTAAAAAAGTAACGATAAAATATAAGAAAAAGGATTGACTTTTTTTAACATAGGTGATAAAAAGTATTATGTGAATAAAGAATTTGCTTGATAGAGGTGCGGGATTCATCAGTAGCAGGTGACGATGGCGAGGGAAGCTGTCATCTGGGAAAGGGGAGACCGCCGAAGGAAATATATGATCCCAAGTATATTTCCTGGGGCGCAGCAGAATATGTTGCGAACTGTCACATCGGTGGAGCGCTATCAGAGTGTAATAAATATGGAAGAATCGACCGGAAAATGATAAACCGGAAGATTTGGAAGAAGGAATTATACCGTGGATGCACTGCACAGGTGCACCCACGGTTTTTCTGTTATGTTTTCTGTTAGAAAATGCAGTGCAAGGGTGTTGCTTTTTATGAAGTAATGAAGATGTAACCGGGCAGAGCTTTATTCCGAAAATATTAAATTACATAAAGGAGTAGAGGTTATGTTGAAAAAGAGAAAACTGGCAGCCTGGGGGGCTGTAGTTTGTCTTCTGATGCTGGCTATGAGTTCTGTCACAGTTTTTGCAGCAGAAGAGGCAGCAGAGTATGTGCCAAAGATGTATGCATCTTTCTGGGCGCTGGTGCCACCGGTTGTAGCGATCGTGCTGGCGCTGATCACAAAAGAAGTTTACAGTTCTTTATTTGTAGGAATTGTGATCGGAGGACTTTTCTGGTCAGGATTTTCATTTGAGAATACAGTACTTCATGTATTCCAGGATGGTATTGTAGGGGTTCTGACAGACAGCTATAATATGGGAATTTTAGTATTTCTTGTGATTCTCGGAATCATGGTGTGCATGATGAACAAAGCAGGAGGTTCCGCTGCATTTGGCCGTTGGGCGAGCGTGCACATTAAGACAAGAATCGGAGCCCAGCTTGCGACAATCGTGCTTGGAGTTTTGATTTTTATTGATGATTACTTTAACTGCCTGACTGTTGGAAGTGTTATGAGACCGATCACCGATAAGCATCAGGTATCAAGAGCGAAGTTAGCTTACCTGATCGATGCTACGGCAGCCCCGGTATGTATCATTGCACCGATTTCCTCATGGGCGGCAGCAGTTACCGGATTCGTAGAGGGAGAGGACGGATTTTCCATTTTTCTTCGTGCCATTCCATTTAACTATTACGCACTTCTTACGATCCTGACCATGGTTCTTCTTGTTGTGTTAAAGATTGACTATGGCTCAATGCGTGTCCATGAAGATAATGCATTAAGAGGAGATATCTATACTACACCGGACAGACCGTATGCAAATGCACAGGATGATGTAGTTGAAGAAAAAGGCGGCGTGATCGATCTTGTATTTCCAATTCTTGTACTGATTGGCTGCTGTATTACCGGAATGCTTTACAGTGGAGGATTTTTCAGTGGCGTTAGTTTTGTAGAAGCATTTTCAGCCAGTGATGCGTCAGTCGGACTGATGCTTGGAAGCTTCTTCGCATTTGTGATCACGGTTATTTTCTATGCACTTAGAAGAGTACTGAAGTTTACAGATTCTATGGCATGTATTCCAGACGGATTCAAGGCTATGGTGCCGGCAATCCTGATCCTGACATTTGCATGGACACTGAAAGCTATGACAGACAGTCTTGGTGCGGCAGAGTATGTGGCTGGAGTTATGGAGACGGCTGCGACAGGACTTGTGAATTTCCTTCCGGCAATTATTTTCCTGGTGGGTTGTTTCCTTGCATTTGCGACCGGAACTTCCTGGGGAACATTCGGAATTTTGATTCCAATCGTAGTTGCTGTATTCCAAGGAACAAATGAAACGATGATGATCATCTCTATCTCAGCCTGCATGGCAGGTGCGGTATGCGGCGACCATTGTTCGCCAATCTCTGATACGACGATCATGGCGTCAGCCGGAGCGCAGTGCAATCATGTAAATCACGTATCGACGCAGCTCCCATATGCTATGACTGTGGCAGCAGTATCATTTGTGACTTATGTCATTGCAGGATTTGTACAGAACGCATGGATCTGTCTGCCAATCGGTATTGTACTGATGACAGGAACACTTTTTGTGATCCGCGCAATTACAGGAAAAGAAGAATAAATGAACTAAAAGAACATTTGCCTTAAGAAATGGATCCGGTTTTTAGGATATTTCTAAAGAGTAGATGTTCTTTTTTTGTTGCCAAGCATACGACAAAAAGGTCCGGTGGACCTTTTTTAGTTTTCAGATTTGAAAATTCTGATGATCTGCAGATACATTTTACAAGCGGTATTTATTGATGGATAAAAATACTCGTGTATTCCAAAGGGCTTACAGTTTATTTTGTAGAAAAATGTGATATAATAGCCTCAGTGTATGAGAAAGGAGAACATCGGAAAGTTTATGAGTGTAAAAGACTTAACGACGTATGAAGTATTAAAAGACGAAGATTTAAAGGGTATTAAAGCAAAAGGAAAGCTTTTAAAGCATAAGAAAAGTGGTGCGAGAGTTCTGCTTGTTGAGAATGATGACAATAACAAAGTATTCAGCATTGCATTTCGGACACCGCCGTCAGACAGTACAGGAGTTCCGCATATTATGGAGCATTCCGTACTCTGCGGGTCAAAGAATTTCCCGGCAAAGGATCCATTTGTAGAGCTGGTAAAGGGATCTTTGAATACATTTTTAAATGCAATGACGTATCCGGATAAGACTGTTTATCCGGTGGCAAGCTGCAATGACAAGGATTTTCAGAATCTGATGCATGTATATATGGATGCGGTTTTATATCCGAATATTTACAATCATGATAAGACATTCCGTCAGGAGGGCTGGAGCTACAAGCTGGATGAAAAAGATGGAGAGCTTTCCTACAATGGAGTGGTATACAATGAGATGAAGGGAGCATTTTCCTCACCGGAGGGAGTTCTGGATCGGGTTGTTCTGAATACCTTGTTCCCGGATAACTGCTATGCAAATGAGTCCGGAGGAGATCCGGAAGTGATTCCACAGCTTACTTACGAGCAGTTCCTTGATTTCCATAGAACATATTACCATCCGTCCAACAGTTATATTTATCTGTACGGAGATATGGATATGGAGGAAAAACTTCGCTGGCTTGACGAGGAATACCTGTGTCACTATGACAAAAAGGATGTAAACTCAGAGATTCATTTGCAGAAGCCATTTGATGAGGTACAGGAGAAGACTTTTGAATATTCTATAGCAAGCGATGAATCTACAGAAGAGAATACATTTCTTTCTTATAATAAGGTCATTGGAACAACATTGGACCGAGAACTCTATCAGGCATTTGAAATCCTGGATTACGCACTGTTATCTGCACCGGGAGCACCGCTTAAGAAGGCCCTTACCGATGCCGGAATCGGAAAAGACATTATGGGTTCTTATGACAACGGTGTGTATCAGCCTATTTTCTCTGTCGTTGCGAAAAATGCAGAGGAAAGTCAGAAAGATGAGTTTGTGAAGGTGATTGAAGACGTTCTTAGAGATCAGGTGAAGAATGGCATCAACCAGAAAGCGCTGCTGGCAGGAATCAACTACAACGAATTCCGATACAGAGAAGCTGATTTTGGAAATTATCCAAAAGGACTTATGTATGGACTCCAAGTCATGGATAGCTGGCTTTATGATGAAAACCAGCCGTTTATCCATATTGAGGCGTTAGAGACATTTGAATTTTTAAAGAACAAAGTTGGAACCGGATATTATGAAGAACTGATCCAGAAATATCTGCTTGACAATACACATGGAGCAATCGTAGTGGTCCGCCCGGAGCAGGGACGTACAGCACGTCTGGATGCACAGCTCCAGGACAAGCTTCAGAAATATAAAGAGTCATTGAGCAATGCAGAGGTTGAAAAACTGGTGGCAGACACGAAGGCGTTGGAAGAGTACCAGTCTGAGCCGGAAGCGATAGAAAATCTGGAAAAAATCCCGGTACTGCGTAGAGAAGACATTTCCAGAGAGATAGCCCCATTCTTTAATGAAGAAATGAAGCTGGCAGATGTGCCGGTTGTTTATCATGAGATTGAGACAAATGGAATCGGATATGTGAACGTTATGTTCGATCTGTCCGGTGTCAGTGCAGAAGAACTGGCGGATGTTGGAATCCTGCAGTCAGTACTTGGAATTATTGATACAGAGAACTATGAATACAGTGAGTTATTCAATGAGATAAATGTAAATACCGGAGGAATCGGTACATCACTGGAGCTGTATAATAATGTGACACGTGTGAAAGAAAAAGAATTCAAAGCGACATTTGAGATCAAAGGAAAAGCATTATACTCACAACTTGAGAAAACATTTGCCATGATGGCAGAGATTCTTACGGCATCAAAACTAGATGATACGAAACGAATCCGGGAGATTCTCGCTATGTTGAAATCAAGGCTGCTCATGAAGTTCCAGTCTTCTGGACATACGACCGCAGCACTTCGTGCGCTGTCTTATGCATCACCGTCTGCCAAATTCAAAGATATGACAAGCGGAATCGACTTCTACAAACGAGTTGCCTATATAGAGGAACATTTTGACGAGGAAAAAGAGGCGTTATCGCAGAGATTGTACGCGCTGACAAAGAAAATCTTCCGTCCGGACAATATGATGATCAGCTATACAGCGGCAAGAGAAGGTCTTGAGGGCATGGAGCCGAGAATCGCAGAACTAGCCGGAAAACTCAATCATGAGAACGTAACAGAGACACCGTGCATCATTCATTGCGAGAAAAAGAATGAAGGATTTAAGACTGCATCAAAAGTTCAGTATGTAGCACGCACTGGTAACTTCATAGATCGTGGCGTAGAATATACAGGAGCACTGCAGATTCTCAAAGTGATCTTAAGCTATGATTATCTGTGGCAGAATATCCGTGTCAAAGGCGGAGCTTACGGCTGCATGAGCAGTTTCAACCGCATCGGAGAAGGTTACTTTGTGTCTTACCGTGACCCGAATTTAAAACGTACCATTGATGTATATGAGGGCGTGGTAGATTACCTGGAGAACTTTACTGTCAGTGACCGTGATATGACAAAATACATCATTGGAACAATCAGCAACATTGATCAGCCAATGACACCGGCGACCAAGGGCGAACGTTCTATGAATCTCTACATGAACAAAGTAAGTGCCGAGATGATTAAGAAAGAACGCGCACAGATCCTGGATGCTGCACAGGAAGATATCCGGGCACTCGCCAAGGTGGCAAAAGCAGTACTGGCAGCAGACCAGTTGTGCGTCATTGGTGGAGAAGAGAAAATAGAAGAAGATAAAGAATTATTTGGCGATGTGACAAGCTTTTAATTAGGGACGTAGCATTTCGTTGAAATACTACGTCCCCATCAGTGATTAGGGGTGCCCCTAATTGAGAGGAGATTATATGAAGAATGATTTTAAGTCTGGTTTTGTGACATTGATCGGACGTCCGAATGTGGGAAAATCTACATTAATGAATTACCTGATCGGGCAGAAGATTGCCATTACATCTAACAAACCGCAGACAACACGTAACCGTATCCAGACGGTTCTGACAACGGATGAAGGTCAGATTGTATTTGTTGATACACCAGGAATCCACAAGGCGAAAAACAAGCTCGGCGAGTACATGGTAAATGTGGCTGAGAAGACATTGAATGAAGTGGATGTCGTGCTTTGGCTTGTGGAGCCAACTACATTTATCGGAGCGGGCGAACAGCATATTGCAAAGCAGCTTCAGAGAGTCAAGACACCGGTCATTCTCGTCATCAATAAGGTGGATTCTGTGAAGAGAGAAGAGATTCTGCCGGCAATTGCTGCATACAAAGATATTTATGACTTTGCAGATATTGTTCCGGTATCTGCAAGAAGTGGTGACAATACAGATGAACTTCTGCGCGTCATTATGAACTATCTTCCATATGGACCACAGTTTTATGATGAGGACACAGTGACAGATCAGCCGGAACGTCAGATTGTGGCAGAATTGATTCGTGAGAAAGCACTGCACAGTTTGCAAGATGAAATCCCGCATGGAATCGCGGTTGCAATTGACCGTATGAAAATGCAGAACAAAGTTATGCATATTGATGCAACGATCATCTGTGAACGTGATTCACACAAGGGGATTATCATCGGAAAACAGGGGAGTATGCTGAAAAAAATTGGAAGTACTGCCCGTTATGAGATTGAGAGAATGTTGGATTGTAAGGTCAATCTGAAGCTTTGGGTGAAGGTGAAGAAGGACTGGAGAGACAGCGAATTTCTGATGAAAAATTTTGGATATCGGGAAGAAGAATAAAATGAGTGGTATTTGGGGGAATCTAATCATAAGGAAAAACATTTACATGAAAACAAGCTTATGATGAGGTGACCTTATGGAAGAAAAGTACTGGAAGCAATTTATGAAGACAGGAAGGATTGTGGACTATCTCTATTACCGTGGCATGAAGATCTGCTACAGAGTCATGGAGCGTTCACAGAAGAAGACCTATGAATCAGATTACCGTGACGGGCATGGTGCTTTCGGCAACTCCGGTGGGCGATTATGACAGACGTGTTGTACTGCTTACAAAAGAACGTGGGAAAATTGCAGCATTTGCAAGAGGAGCCAGAAGAACCAATAGTTCCCTCCTTGGGGTGACAAGCCCATTTTCATTTGGAGAATTTGTAGTCTATGAGGGGCGGACATCATATACATTGATGTCGGCCTCTATTTCCAATTATTTTTCTGAACTTCGGACAGACGTGGAAGGTGCTTACTATGGTTTTTATTTTCTGGATTTTGCAGGGTACTATGCAAGGGAAGCCAACGATGAGACAGAACTCTTAAAACTTTTGTATCAGACATTGCGCGCCCTTACAAATGTACATATACCAAATCGGCTGATTCGGTGCATTTATGAGTTAAAGGCGGTTTGTATCAATGGAGAAGGTCCACAGGTGTTTGAATGTGTCAGTTGTGGAAGCCGGGAAGAAAATATGAAGTTCAGCGTCAGAAAAGGCGGTCTGGTCTGTAGAAAATGTGAGATTCATGCGCCGGACGCGGTGATGGCAGGGACATCTACTTTATATACGCTTCAGTATATTATCAGTTCAAAAGTAGAGAAGTTATATACATTTACAGTGAAAGAAGAAGTACTTCTGGAACTGGAGAATCTGATCCGCAATTACCTGGATATGTATGTGGGAAGAAGTTTTAAATCATTGGAAATATTAGAGACAATAGTTTAATTTATAGAAATACAAAGTAAATATATGGGAAATAGACTTGAAAAGAGATAGTATTAACTGTATAATTATTAACAATATCAGAGGAGAAGGAGAAGGGAATATGGTAGAAAAAACAATGGACAAAATTGTAGCTTTAGCAAAATCCAGAGGATTCGTGTATCCGGGGTCTGAGATTTACGGAGGACTTGCAAATACATGGGATTATGGAAACCTTGGAGTTGAGCTTAAGAACAATGTAAAAAAAGCATGGTGGCAGAAGTTCATTCAGGAATCACCATATAATGTCGGCGTAGATTGTGCGATCCTTATGAATCCACAAACATGGATCGCAAGCGGTCATCTTGGCGGATTCAGCGACCCTCTTATGGATTGTAAAGAATGCCATGAGCGTTTCAGAGCTGATAAACTTATTGAAGATTACGCTCACGAGCATGGTATTGAGATTGGAGACAGCATCGACGGCTGGAGCCATGAGCAGATGGAGAATTTTATTAAAGAGAATAATGTTCCATGTCCGACTTGCGGTAAACATGATTTCACAGAGATCCGTGAGTTCAACCTGATGTTCAAGACATTCCAGGGTGTTACAGAAGATGCAAAGAATACAGTATATTTAAGACCAGAG